>Ga0209035_10001247_pt1 | contig 10385 bp, 9 predicted proteins | sample MarorgKNORR_S2LV_6_FD_188220 | JGI IMG/M metagenome (GOLD analysis project Ga0209035, IMG submission 188220) | Marine microbial communities from the Southern Atlantic Ocean, analyzing organic carbon cycling - AAIW_A/KNORR_S2/LV (SPAdes) (version 2) | ecosystem: Environmental > Aquatic > Marine >...
GTGGCCATGTCAGAGCGTACTGGCATGAGTGTCAGTCAGGTCACAGATGAAGTGCTATACACCGGCTTGATTGAGATGCAGGAGCTCTGAGGGGTGGGGAGAGCGCACTGGCCACGCCCATCAAAAAAGTAGTTAATCGGAAAGTCCTTCAGAAGAGGGATTATATTGCCAATCCCTCTTCTTATAAAGGAGTAAAGAATGAATATACGGGTGTTATGAAGGCACCGCCCGCTGGCCTAAAAATTATTTTATCACAGGAAGACTAATCATTTGGAACAAATCGATTGTATACCGTATGTTTGGAGGCTACGCAGAGATGCACGTCCGTTCCTTGTATATATTGATAATTTGTTACTTGAAGGATTTGAAAATACATTATTTGTCATAGTGGTTCTCCCTCCATCGGTGAAAACCTCCACAGAGATACTATCAAGGAATATTCGAACGAAAAGTTTAGATTGACTCGCGGATTCTAGTACACAACGACGCTCTCTAGCAGATATATTCCCCGATTCTTTTCTATCAAAAATCATTTCTCCCAAACGTAAATCAAACTCCAGAAGAGTTTGTTGCTCTAATGATCCACGAATCCTGAAGCCGATTAATTCTGCTGAACTCTCTGTCAAATCGAAAGTGGCTAATATTTCTCCGTGCACCCCATCTCCCGCCTCAAATTCAAATGGAGAACTATCTTCAATCATGTTAGGTCCAAAGCGAAGTGGATTGTTTCGTAGTTGTTCAATTTCTGGAATTGGTTCGCTCCTAATTTTTCCGTCAGAGCACAAGTTTATCTGACGAGGAATACTAATTCCTCCATACCAGCCTAACTTACTAGTGTCATATTGACCTTGACACCATGGCATAAAAGGCCAAGATCCGATCCAAGCCATGATTATATTCCGACCCAAGTCATCCTGAAAATGTTGTGGTGCGTAATAGTCGAATCCCCAATCTACAGATCCCATCGTGGTCCAGTGGAACTTACCAGTGACTTCGTCAAAATTCCCAGTCAAATAGATTGCTTGCCTATCTAAGAGGCCCATTGGTGAAAAAATGAGTACCCATTTACCATCTAAAGGAAAGAAATTTGGACACTCCAGCATGGTTCCAAGTTCTCCTCTACTCTCAACCAGATAGTTAACAAATTCCCAGTTATGAAGGTCTGAAGAACGATGTAGGCAGACTTTGCCAAATCCATTGATTTCATATTTAGATGGCTCAAGCAAGTTGCTTACACCATCCGTCACTCCGGTGACCATATAAAAATATTCCCCATGTTTCCAAACTTTTGGATCTCGGAAATCGTGAGGATTGATCCCTTTTGGAGGATCCGAAAGGATAGGGTTGTGATCTGATTTAATGAAGTTCACTCCATCTTTGGAGCGAGCCAAACATTGTACTTGTCGATCTTCGGCACATCCTGTGTAAAATAGCAGCAATTCTCCTTCATGCTCAATGGCTGAACCGGTGAAAATTCCTCCACCATCCCAGCCATCATATGGTTCACTTGGGGCAAGGGCCGTTGGCAGATGCTCCCAGTTAATTAAGTCATCGCTCACAGCATGTCCCCAGTGCATCGTCCCCCATTTCCCACTGAAGGGATGGTGCTGATAAAACAGGTGATACTTCCCATTAAACTGGATCAAACCGTGAGGATCGTTCATCCAACCGACAGGAGTTTGAAAATGGTAATGCTCCCGCCAAGGATGCTGCCTGATCTGTTCCTGTTCTTTTTCGGTGTACTCCTCTACCTTCTGGATACGTTCCCGATGGATTGCCTCCTCAAAACTCATAATGACTCTTTTTTTGCATTAATAAGATCTTTCAATTTAAAATTAGTTCTCCAGACTGATAACGTTTGGCCATTTCTTCGACAGGGATGACTTTGATTTTGGAAGCCTGACCGGCAGTGCCAAACTGTTCATAACGGTCCTTGACAATTTTCTGCATTGCTTTGATCGCAGGAATGAGGAATTTTCGCGGGTCAAATTCCGATTTGTTAGTGATTGCAACTTTACGAATTGCTCCTGCCATAGCTAAACGGCAATCCGTGTCGATGTTAATCTTGCGGACACCATACTTGATCCCTAGCTGAATTTCTTCAATAGGAACACCCCATGTCTGTGGTATTTCACCACCAAATTCATTGAAGATATCTTGAAGGTTCTGAGGTACACTTGATGAACCGTGCATGACCAGATGCATGCTTGGCATCAAATGGTTAATTTCTCTGACGACTTCCATTGCCAGAATTTCTCCATCAGGTTTTCGAGAGAATTTGTATGCACCATGCGATGTACCCATCGCAATAGCGAGTGCGTCTACATTTGTTCGGGTAACAAAGTCAAAGGCCTGAGGTGGATCAGTTAGTAATTGTTCACGACTGAGAATACCATCTGCACCATGACCATCTTCCTTTTCACCTTCTCCACTTTCCAATGATCCAAGACAGCCCAATTCGCCTTCCACAGAAACTCCGACCGCATGCGCAGTCGAAACGATTCGTTTGGTGATTTTAGTGTTGTAATCATATGATGATGGGGTTTTAGCGTCTTCTTCGAGCGACCCGTCCATCATCACAGAAGTGAATCCATTTTGAATTGCAGAGAAACAGGTTGCTTCATTATTGCCATGATCCTGATGCAAACAGATTGGAATTGTCGGGTACATTTCTTCAACTGCCGAGACCATATGCCGGATAATTGCATCGCTAGAATAACTTCGAGCTCCTCTACTGGCCTGCAAAATAACAGGAGCATCAACTTCCCTGGCGGCCCTCATTATGGCCATAAGCTGTTCTATGTTGCTAACGTTGAATGCGGGAACTCCATAACTTCCCTCAGCAGCATGATCGAGTAGTTGACGTAAAGTAATTCGAGCCATATTTATCTTTAGTAAGTTGTATGAACCTTTAGTAAAATAAGACAATGGGGGACTGCGCGAAAGCAACCCCCCAATGCTCAAAAGAATTTATCTGTCTAAACATATTAAAAACAGCCTTACTGATCCCAAGTATTTGAAAAATTTTCAATGAAACTAGCTAGGTCTGCATCCGGATTGAAAACACGGGACAGATTCTGAATCTCGTTAGGTGTGAGTATACAGCCATTAAGGAACTGTCGCTCATAGGCGTCTACATTTTTGGCTGTAACCGCAATCAGACTAAAATCTGGCTGCGTGTCCTCAATGGGAAAACCATGCAAATAATCATAAAGATGAAGCAACGCAAAGCCGCCACCCATCCAATGAGCACCAATGCTGAACGACAACTTCCCATCCCGGATATTCTGTGCTACCTGTTCGTCAATATCACAGGTGATGATATCAACGTCGCTTCGTCCAGCCTGCTCAAGTGCGAACTGGGCGCCTAGCCCTGCGGTTGCACCTAGAACAATTATGGCGTCGATTTCTCCTTCCCCAAAGCGGGCAACGTACTGCTCGGCGTACTTGATACCAGTCTCTCGGCTCAGTCGATCGCGCCCTTCAATGATAACTTCAGCATCCGGATAACTATCTATCACCCTTTGTGCTCCGGCCCAGATGTATTGGGTAGTGATGACATCCTTAGGGTTCCATATCATAGCAATTTTACGGCTACCAGCATCTATAGCAGCCTGAGCCATCGCTGCGCCCCAGGAATCAAGGTTGGTTCCCATTTGACCAATGAGAAACTGACCTTTGTATTCCTTTTCATAGTCGGCGACGACCACACGGCCGGCAGTCATACCAGGAATACGATTGCGCTCTAGAAGTCGAGCAACTTGTGCTCCTGCAGGAGACGTAAGCGGGTTGAAAACCAAAGCATCTGGTTGACGAGATACAAGGGATTCAGCCTGACTGACATGCTTACTCTCACTGTTTTCGTCGTCTGCAAGAATTTGCTCAATATTCAAAGCGCGGGCGACACATTCCTGAAAGCGATGGCGGTTGATCACCCAAGGATTGGTTTTTGGTTGACCCAGATCAGCAATTACTAGATCCTTACGAGGGGTCACGGCTTCTGCAAAATTAACAGGAGCCAATATCAATACTGCTAAAAGCAGTAATATTGGATTTTTCATAATTTACCTTATTAGTTAAGATTATTTATTAGTTAAGATTATTGATTTATAGGGTTTCTGTTGAATTTTTCACATAGGCTATTCTCCATTTTAAGATTAACTTTTGTGGAGTAAGTTTATTTAAGTATTACTCCTCATTTGACAACATCAATTGAATTTTTCACATAGGCTATTCTCCATTTTAAGATTAACTTTTGTGGAGTAAGTTTATTTAAGTATTACTCCTCATTTGACAACATCAATCTGCTTTCGGTTTAATGAAATCGCAATCGCTGCAATCAGCAGAACCCCGCGAGCGATCCTACTCCATGAGGGAGGTACACCGGCGATTGTGAGGCCGTTGGCAACGATAGTAAGTGTGAGGGCTCCTACGACTGTTTTTAGAACGCTACCGTAACCTCCGGTAAGAACAGTTCCCCCCAAAGCCACTGCAGCAATGGAGTCTAGTTCCTGCATTTGTCCAGCCTGGACGGTAGCGGCTCCAGATCGAGCCAAATTGATAAATGATGCCAATCCTACCATGAAGCCGGCTACTGCAAAGACCTGAATCTTGAACCAATTAACAGATATACCAGCTAAGTGGAGAACTTTCTCGTTGCCACCAAGAGCTTTTAGTTGTTGACCAAAAACTGTTTTTTCATATACCACCCAAAGCAGAATTGTGACTGCGATACAGAAGTAAAGGATGTTAGGGAATTGTCCAAGCTCAAGCAACCACTCTGCTTCGATGGATGTAATATTACTATTGCTCATTGGCTGGTCTGTAACATAGATAGATCTTCCATCTGAGACAATCACTAAGACCGCTCTCACGATGATTAGCATGGCAAGAGTTGTGACGAAGGAGGAGATTTTGAAAAAAGAAAAAATGATTCCATTAAAGATTCCAACCAAGATTGCGGCAACGATCCCTACCATAAACCCCATGGTTCCAAACCAGATCATCCCCAATGCAGACATATAGGCGCTGAAACCAAGATTTGAACCTACGGAAATATCTATAGATCCAGTAGTCACGACTAATAACTGAGCAAAGGCAAGAAGCAGCAGTACGGGAGTTTGCTGTGCAATGAACGTCCAATTTCTAAGGGACATGAAGCGTTCCCCACTGATGATCCAAAACATTAGAATTATCAGTGTAATTGCGATAAATGGAACATTGTCACGCAGACGACTTGTCCAAGTACGTCCTTCTGAGGATTCTAGTGCAGGTAATCCTAACCTAGTCAATAATGTTTTTTGGACTGATTCTGTCTTTGAATTAGTTTGATTAAGAGTATTTGACATGAAATTCTCCTTTTAACCCGTAGTTATGGATTTAACCAGTTCTTCGAGGGTCACTTCACTACGGAGGAATTCACGTGATGTGACACCTTTATGAACAACAACTAAGCGGTCTGATACTCGAAAAACCTGATCTAAATTGTGACTAATGAGAATGATTGCAGTGCCGCGCTTTCTAATCTCACGGATAATACGTTCGACTTCAAGAGTTTCATTTGGGCCAAGCGCTGCAGTGGGTTCATCCAGAATAACTATATCCTTACCCCATGCTATAGCGCGACCAATAGCTATGCTTTGCTGCTGGCCACCAGACATTTCTGAGATTGGTCTGATGAGGTTCTGTACGGTTTCTATATTCAACTCGGAAAGCACTTCTTTAGTTTTCTCAAGCATTTTCTTTTCATCTACGAAGATACCGAATTTACGTGGAATACGACCGAGAAAAAGGTTATATGGAGCTGACATGTTTGGGACGATAGCAAGGTCCTGATAAACCACCTCAACTCCCTGTTGCCTTATAAAACTAACATTATGATCATCTTGACCAATGTTTTTTCCTCGGATTTTAACAAAACCTTGATCCGGATTTAGAACTCCGGCGATGATTTTTATCAAAGTTGATTTTCCAGCTCCGTTAGCTCCAACTATTGCCAGAACTTCCCCAGGAAATAGTTTCAGCGAACCTTGTTTGAGTGCCTCTACACCTCCAAAGAATTTACTGACATTTTTCACTTCCAGAACGGGCTTAAGTTGATCAGTCATATAATATCGAGATCTTGAGAGGTACGAAAAGCCAGTTGTGATGGTTCAGTGTCTGTGGTCCAAATCAGTTCCAAATCTGCTGGTAGACTCTTGGTTAAAACTCGATAGACGTTAGGTTTGTCCGTTCTTAGGTAATGGGCTTCTACTTCTTCTAAACTAAAACCTCCACGTTTTTTTCTGGCTTTAAGTCGTTCACAAACCTGTTCTTCGCCTGCACGTAAAAAAATAGTTAGGTCAGCTTGTGCTGACAAGACTCTCCATTTTTCCTCGTCCAATAAGACCCAGTTCCCTTCCAGCAGAAGTACTTCCGACTTCAAGACAATCTTATTCGAGACCGGTTCATGCAGGGTTCGGTCATAAACAGGCCATTGAGCGTTCGGATTGTCAAGCAGCTGCCATTGCTTGAGCAAAGACTTGATATCGTATGTTTCAGGTGCACCTTTGATTGCTTCAAGGGTTAATTCCTTCCCGTTATATGAAATAAAGTTTGATCGCAAATAAGTATTTTTAAAATGAAACCCGTCTAAGCCCAAAGCCTGTATAGAGAAAGACTTCTGTTGATGTGCAAGTTCTTCTAATACTGATGCAAATGTTGACTTGCCGCTTCCAGGGGGACCTGCAAGCAAAATCTTTGTACGTTTTGATTTAGTTTGTTTATTCCGCAAGTGAGAAATCCGCTTTAACAAGGGCTTATATACTTCATTGACTTCTTTAGGCATTAGCATCACCTGCGAAAGGTAACCATTGATGTTCAATTCAAGTTGCATTAGTTAAAACAATTTGATTGGTGAATTAATTGTTGTAATTGCTCTCGCTCTAGACTTGCTCCCATATGCCTAATTGCTATACCGGCAACCTCATTTGCAAATTCGATAGAATTTTCTAATGAAAGATTCCGACTCAACGCAAAGACAAATCCAGCATTGAAATTATCTCCAGCTCCAGTACAGTCAACAACATCAATAGGATTTGTCAATGCAGCAACATTAAACTTTTGATTGGAGTTTGCGAACAAAACACCGTCAGGGCCAAGTTTGATAATCACATTTTTTGCACCAATACTAATTAAATGACTTGCGACCTCTTCAGGATTATCTCCGGGATACATTTGCTTTAGATCATCCATGCTTGGCATGATGTAGTCGAGATATGGAATGGTCCTTTCAAACAATTCCTTTTGAAGACCTAAAATACCCCAAGTTTCGTCAAGTATTGTCAGAGTTCCCTGTTGTTGCGCCTTACGTAGTAAATCTATAAGATCTAAATTGTCAAAATTTGGTATGTTGAATAAATCCGGATAAATCAGCACTTCAGCAGAAAGTAGGTGTTTCTCATCAAAATCAGATAACTTAAAGTCTGTAAGTGTACCGTGATAGGATATGAACGTACGTTCTCCATCCTGATCAACTCCCACAAAGACCGTCGATGTCTTATGATCTTTTGATCGGACTAACGTATGCATACAATTTACTCCAGCTTCGTTAAGCTCATTTTGAATGAAATCTGCATGATGATCTGATCCTACCTTACTGAATAAAGTAGTTTCTGCTCCCATTTTAGATAGGGATAGAGCACAGTTGGTAGCTCCACCACCAGGAGAAAAATTCATTTCTTCCACGAAGACGTTGGTGCGAATATGAGGTTTGGGATATTTCCCGATAGGTTTCATTAGGATATCTACTAGGGCAGCACCTATACAGTGAATAGTCTTGTAGCCGTCTTGGTTCATATGCATTATATTCAGTTATAAAGTTTAGGATTTGTAGATTCAAACAGGACACTCTGTAAAACATGATGATAACTTCCCCTTATAACCAAATCATCTTTCTGTTGCACAAGTTGAAATCTTAAATTTTCAAAAGTATTTTTGAGCAAACACTCTTTCACTTTCTCAGAGATAATTTCAAGGAAAGGTTCTCCAAAACGCGAATACTCATCCCCGATTACAATCAAGTCTGGGTTCATTAAGTTAATACAATTTACTAGACCTTGAGCTAGATAATTAGCCATCTGATCTACTTCTTTCATAACTTCCTTATCTCCCATTTGATATGCCTGCACTACATCATCAAAATTGAGAGGATAAGGTAAACTATGTCTCGAGTTTGCCTTCAAATTTCTAAACAAGGTAAGTCTTGAGCAGTAAATTTCAAGACAGCCATAGTTTCCACAGTAACATTTAGGTCCATCATGTTTGATAGAAGTATGCCCAATCTCTCCAGCTGTACCATGACTTCCTCTAAAGACTTCTCCGTTTATCACAACCCCAGCACCTATCCCTTGACCAGCAGAGAGATAAAGCATCACTCTAGATCCTGAAGTAATCCCCTGCGTTTTCCACACTGATAGAGCAGCAGCCTTTGCATCATGCTTCGAATACAAAGGAATGTCACTAAAATGCTTACGTAGCCTATGAACTATATCAAAGTCTTCCCAATCTGGAGATTCTGTAATTAAAATGATACGTTCAGATCGCTCTAAAAATGGTCCTGGTAGTGTTAATCCCATTCCCAAAACTGCTTCTGAGCAATCAGTCATAGCTTTTTCAATCGCTTGCACAATCAGATCAAAAATATGAGAGGGCTTTTTCAAAGCGTCTATAGGACACTCAGTTTCTTCCATGATATTTCCGGTCAAATCTAGTAAAGCAACTCTAAAACTAAGTCGCTGTAAACGAACTACTACAAGCCTATAGCGATTAGGAGATAACTCTAGTCCGATGGAACGTCTACCACGCTGCCCTGTTTCCTTGCCCAAAATGCTCTCAAAGAGAATCTCTTTTTCAACCAATTTTTGAACGACTCGTGTTACTGTTGCCTGATCCAAACCCACTTTATCTGCTATCTCAACACGAGAGCATATACCAGATTCGTAAATACCACGAAGAATGGTTGTTAGATTATGTTCTTGGACATTTTTTTTAGTCAGTCCAGTGCTTAATTTGTATCCATTTTTCATAATTTATTTCACAAAGAAATTACAATCTAGCAGAAATTAAATAATATGCAAGAAAAATATTTCATGTTATAATTATATTTGACTCTTTAGGATAAAATCTTTTGACTTTTCAAGATCAATAGAGTTCAAACTCAAACTTTTCTTGTTAGCTGAAACCTATGAAAAAAGTAGTATGCGTCGGGAATGCTGTTCTTGATCATATATTTCAAGTTCCAAAAATCGCCAAAACACCTATAAAATGCTTTGCTAAAAACTACTTTCAAGCTTGCGGAGGAACATCACCTAGAGCAGCAATTGCAATTAATCGCGCTGGCGGACATGCTGTTTTTTGGGGTAGGCTCGGTAATGACCATAATGGTCACCTGATCTTGGAAGAACTTGAAGAATTAGGTGTTGATGTGCGGGATGTCTTCATACAGCAGGATGTTAAATCAGGGGTTTCCTCTGTGTTGATCGATAGTGAAGGAGAACGACTGATCACCAATTACAATGACCCGAAACTTAATAGTGACGCAAACTGGCTTCCACTAGAAAGACTAAAAGAAAGCCACGCAGTTTTAGTGTCTTTTGGTTGGTACGAAGGAGCCATAAAAACCCTCAGGAGAGCTCGAGAACTTGGTATGCCAGCTGTTCTTGATGCAGATTTGTCCTCAGGAAGTTTTAATGAGGACATAATTCGAAGTGCTACCCACGTCCTTTTTTCACAGCCAGCTCTATGTAAGTTTACCGCCGGGATGTCTACAGAAAAAGCCCTTAATTATGTTATGGAACTAAATCGTGGTTGGGTGGGAGTAACAGAAGGTTCTTCAGGAATACGATGGCTTGAAAATGGTATTCTCCGACATTTCCCAGCATTCGAAGTAAAAACTGTTGACACTCTCGGCGCCGGAGATGTTTTTCATGGAATCTTCGCTTTGGGTTTGGCAGAGGGAAATTCTGAAGAAAACTCTATATACTTTGCTTCAGCAGCGGCAGCTATTCATTGTTCAAGACCTAGTGGCCGGGAATCGATACCAAATAGAGATGAAATCAAAAACTTTCTGCGGAATAAAAAATAAAACTTTCTGCGTTTCTAAAAAGTTGGAGGTATAATAAATTTTAAAATGATAATAAGTAATATTCAACATTAATACTGTTGGCAGTGGCGAGCCCAATATCTTCTGTGATTATCCTTCACTATACTTAACTTTCCGAAACCATCCACAATCTAACCAACATTTTCTACATTAGGAATACTAAGTGGTAATTTAGGTGTCCATATAGGTGTCTATCAGCCCTGATATTCAGTATTATTCAGTAGCTTCAACCTCCTGTAATTGA
>Ga0209035_10001248_pt1 | contig 10370 bp, 7 predicted proteins | sample MarorgKNORR_S2LV_6_FD_188220 | JGI IMG/M metagenome (GOLD analysis project Ga0209035, IMG submission 188220) | Marine microbial communities from the Southern Atlantic Ocean, analyzing organic carbon cycling - AAIW_A/KNORR_S2/LV (SPAdes) (version 2) | ecosystem: Environmental > Aquatic > Marine >...
TGAAATATCCAGTATTGAAGGTAATATTATTGATGGCTAGGGGCTGACCCCGTTGCTTGAAATATGAAAGACGAGGCGCTCATAATATCCCCCTTGGATTTGAGTAACACTTGAGTTGATACATTGCCAGAATGGAGTGCAAAGAACCCCTATGATTCGACAGTCACCGTGAACCATGTCTTGAATGGTGAGGGTTCAAGAAAAGAAACTCGTCATATTGTATTTGATTTGGGTGACTCTGGATTAGAATACAAAGCAGGTGACGCGCTGGGAGTTATTCCAATCACATCGACTGAATTGGTCGAAGATGTGCTTGTAGCACTTGGAGCCGATGCTGATGGAATCGTTGACACACATGCAGGAGAGATGAGTCTTGTCGATGCCCTGTCAAATCACTATGAAATTCACCAAGCCAATCGAAAATTCGTCGCGAGTATCGGCCAGAAATTCGAGTTATTAGGCGATTCCACTGAAATTCGAATCGTCAAGCGTGTTCGCACCTCGGTCGATTCTGGGCAAGCGACAATGCATTGGTCATGGTCGGGAGATGAAGATGATTACCCCGAGGGATACAACCCTGCAGATGACAACGTCGACCCAGCTCTAGAACTGTGGAACACTTTGCGTTCAGATGACAAAGAAATGGAAAATTATCTCTGGGGTCGCGATTACATCGATGTTCTCAATGACTTCGGGCACCTTGGGTTTAGTGGTCAAGAATTCGTTGATCAAATTGATCGTTTGAAACCACGCCTCTATTCAATCGCCTCATCTCCAGATTTTGAACCAGGTACAGTTCACTTGACAGTTGGAATTGTTCGGTATGAAGGGGAAGGTCGAGCCAAGACTGGTTTGACAACCGGATATCTAGCGGACCGGGTACCGGAAGGGACGGACAGCGTCCGCGTTTTCATGTCCCCTACCCGATCATTCATCCTCCCTGAAGATGGCGATAAGGACATTATCATGGTTGGTCCGGGAACTGGAATTGCACCATTCCGTGCGTTCATTCAACAACGAAAGATGGACAATGCAAAGGGACGGAATTGGTTGTTCTTTGGCGATTGGACAGAAGATGGAGAGTACCTATATCGGGATGAGATGAGTGGATTTGTCGAGGATGGTACGATTGACAAACTCGATTTAGCTTGGTCTCGAGAAGGTCCAGAGAAGGTCTACGTACAACATCTCATGGCCTCTCATGGTGCTGAAATTTGGGACTGGATTGACAACGGTGGTTACTTCTACGTTTGTGGGGATAAGAATTACATGGCAAAGGATGTCCACAAGACGCTCATCAACATCTGTGTTGAGTATGGTGGTTACTCAGAAGAAGATGGCAAGGCATTTGTCGAGCAGACACTGATGAAGGAAGAGAAACGCTACTTGCGTGACGTGTACTGAAACAACCCGCTCCTAAGGGCGGATGCGGCACGCCTTTGAACCGGACGCTAATGGCAACATCCATGTTCAAGCGAGTCTTGATTGCGAATCGCGGCGAGATTGCGCTTCGAATCAGTCGAGCACTGCGTGAACTTGGTGTCGAGGTTTGTATTGTCTACGGCAGAGAAGATCGACTTTCCCTCCCTGTCCGCTTTTCAGATTATGCAATTCCAATTTATCGCTCCAACCCCTTGGATTCTTATCTTGATTATGAGGCAATTATTCAGGCAGCAAAAGATGTGGGGGCTGAAGCGATTCATCCGGGTTATGGATTTCTCGCAGAAAATTCTGCCTTTGTCAATCGTTGTCAAGAAGAAGGCATCACCTTCATTGGACCAAGTGCTGAAGTCATCGCGCTTTTGGGTGACAAAATCAAGGCTCGGAAGGCGATGGAAGCGGCTGGCCTCCCCATTGCTAAGGGCAGCGAAGAAGCCATCGAAGATGCACATGTTGCAAGTCAATTAGCAGCCAATATTGGATACCCTGTAATAATCAAAGCCGCCGCAGGAGGCGGTGGTATTGGTATGCAAATCGTGCATCAAGAAAGTGAGTTTAAATCTGCTCTAAATCTATGTCAATCTAGGGCTCAATCCGCGTTTGGTGATAATCGAGTTTTTGTTGAGAAATATATTGAAGGGGCTCAACATATTGAGTTCCAAGTCCTCGGTGATGGTGTTGAGGCAGTTCACTTCGGCGAGCGTTTTTGTTCTATTCAAAGACGCCATCAAAAGTTGCTTGAAGAGGGCCCTTGGCTTTTAGATGAAGTACGCACAGCAATTGGTTCACAGGTTTGCGAGGGTGCTCGTGCTGTCGGTTATCGTGGCTTGGCGACATTTGAATTTCTACGTGATAAGCATGGCGATTTTTTCTTTCTTGAGGTCAATCCACGGGTTCAAGTTGAACATACTATTACCGAGATGATTACGGGCACAGATCTAGTCAAATTAGGGATTCGTGTAGCAGCGGGTGAATCACTTCCTATCAAACAAAAGGATATCGAATTCTCTGGTCACGCTATTCAGTGTAGAATCAATGCCGAGGACCCTCAGAACTTCGTTCCTTCACCAGGGAAATTGTGGGATTGCCATTTCCCAGGGGGTCGGGGGGTGCGGGTGGACACACATGCTCACATTGGTTACGAAATGCCAGGTTGCTTTGATTCACTATTGGCCAAACTTATCGTCTGGGGCCAAGACCGTGAAGAAGCGATTGCGAAGATGAAAGCGGCCCTAAAAGAGACCACACTGATTGGAGTCGATACAGTCATCCCTCTACACCAAGCCATTCTAGATGAACCAGACTTCATTGCGCGTGACGTTACAATTCAATATCTTGAAGACCACCCCAACCTGCTCAGGTGATACCATGGACATCGTTATCGTAGGCAGCCTCGCATACGACGACCTTGAAACAGAGGCAGGTAATGTCGCCAATTCCCTAGGGGGTTCTGGTACATTTGCCGGTATTGCTGCAGCTTTTCATGCCAGCCGCAGGGTGGATCCTGGTGGGATACTTCCAGTTGGAATCGTCTGTGCAGTAGGCGATGATTTCCGCGACTCAGATGTAGATTTACTCAGCCAAGCAGGCCTCAATCTCGATGGTGTAGAAACCATCGAAGGTGGTCGGACATTCCGATGGCACGGCCGATACGAAGGTGATATGGGTCAAGCAATCACTATTGAAACACAGCAAAATGTGTTGGATGGCTATGAACCAAAAGTTCCAGTTTCCTGGTGGTCTCCTCGAATTTTATTCCTCGCCAATAACCACCCTGCGATTCAGTCACATGTCCTCGATCAATGTGAGGGGGCAAAATTCATTGCCTTGGATTCAATGAATCTGTGGATTGACATAGCGTTTGAAGAACTATCAAATGTATTGCGGCGTGTTGATTTGGCCATTCTTAATGACATGGAGGTCAGAATGATTGCAAGGGACGAGAATCTTATTCGAGCAGGGGAATCAATTCGTACTGGCCATGCTCTATCCGGCGGATTAGAGTCTGGCCCAGGCCCATCTATTCTGATTATCAAAAAGGGCGAACATGGAAGCGTCGCCCTGACCGATAATGGTTTGCTCACACTTCCCGCTTTCCCAACTTCAGAGATTGTTGATCCGACAGGCTGTGGAGATTCCTTTGCTGGAACATTGTTGACATTCTTATCCGAATCTGAGAATTTGAATCCAACATACGATGAATTACACAATGCCTTAGTACATGCAACGGTAACAGCATCATTCACAATTTCCGCTTTTGGTACCGATGGACTCATTGGATTGGACAGAGGCGAATACCATGCGCGGTTAGATGCTTACAGGCGTATGGTTGGCTTGATTTGATTATCCAAGTCTTGAGATACCATGGTGCCCGGGTGCTTCCTTTGGTGGGGAAGTACTCGCGAGCTTCCCAAATGATAGTTGCTTTGTATCTGCAGCCTTGAGCAAGCCGGCAATGGGTCCTAAGTCACCGCTTGCAGAGAGACGTTCAATCAGTGCATCAGTTTCGTCATCGGCTATCGCACCACCTGAAGATTTGGAAAGTGTTCGTATACGTTCGGCAACTTCTGCTTGATGATCTTGATCCGCTCGAAGACGTAAGATTTGTCCCGAGCGGAGTGCCACTTCTCGATATTGACCATTTTCGAAACCATCATCGTCGCCATAAATTTCCGCATAATTATTGCCTTCGATTTTTACAGGTCGAACCAATTTTTGAGCAGGTGTTTTTGAATTTGTTCGAATCAATGCATTGAATCCACGTTTGGCAAGTTGAGCAAAGCGCCCCTGCTTTGGTGGCGTTGAACTTCGCAGTCTTCGATTAGGTGAATTTCGTAGCAAGGCACCAAGGGCAGGGAACTCCCCAAGTTGATGTGTGTTGACACTTTGAGGCTGAAGTTCAGGCTCAGGTGTTGCTATTCTAGCCGCGGCTACTACACCAGGTGTGCATTCTTCACGGAGTGCGTGTAGTGTCGGTTCTGGAAGCGTTGTGGCTAGAGCGCTAGATGTCGGAATCGCATCTCGAATTGCTTGACCCGACCATGCTGGAGTTTGTTGGGGCTGTGTAATAGGTTGTGCAATCGGTTGTGAAGGGGATGCTGGCTCGTCAAACATATTGCCAAAAATCCCCGAATCAGTTGTTTGGGTGGGTGCGGGGTCATCAAACATTGAACCTGAGAAAAACATCCCACCTTCTTCCTTAGCCTCAGTAAGTGCGGATTGAATACGTGTTTCGGGCATGGCATCCTTTTCGGAGTACCACCGGGGTTCTCCACGACCCCAGGCACGTTCGTAAGCGGAATCTACAGCTGATTGAGTCACTGGACTTTCTGTAGCGGGTTGTTCCCATGGCTTCGACCAACTATCCAATTTTTGTTGCTGATGTTGCCATTCATCACTTTCGGAACGAACATCTTGTAGTGAACTTCGGGCACGATCTAGTAGACCACGACCGGCATGGTCTCCCGAACTTTCTGAAGAAAATGATTCAGTGGCAGATGAAAATTCGATTGTAGAGGGTGTATCTGTAGGCACTGGTGCAGGTATCTCTCCAGCGTTACCGTGATACATGGCTTTGAGAGCTTGCTCCAAATCAGCCTCATCAAAAATTCCAACTTCCGGAAGAAGTTGTGCTTCTTCGATATATTCAGTTTGAATGGCCGCCGCATCTACTTTGATCGCCTCTAGCGGTGAAATTGAAGGGTAGTTTGGGTTGATTTGTACCTCATCCAAACCCTCTCTTGCTTCTTCCATGGTTTTACCTTCGCAGAGACGATTGATCATCATCTGAGTTCGCAACAAGAGACTATCAGGTCCATGTAGCAAATGTCGATCTCCTTGTTTGGTATCGATACAGAGTGTCGGCTTACGCCCCATCAACCAAGTGAAAATTGTAACAGCACCTAGAACTAGAGCATAAATCTGAATGGGGCCCGAAAGAACTCGAGCCGCTAGTATGAGTGTGATGACCCCGATCCAGGTCAACCCTTGTGGAATCATAGGTGTGTGGTGGTGGCGGACACGACGAATTGTATCGATGTCAACCCGCAGCCCCTTTCCATCACGTCGCTCTAGAAGTAACGATTTTTCGTTCAAGACCCCCTTGATCGCTCCGCCTACTCCGGCCAGCCTGAACGTTGCGAGGATTTCGTTCCCACGCTGCTCAGGCTGAACCCCCAAGGGTCCCTCCTGTTGATGCATCCCAGAACGTCAGCGCAACCTGCTGCTTATACAGTTTATTGGCAATCATCACCGTAAGACCCACAGTTTAGTGGTCTTCCTCTCACACGGAGGTGATGCTTTGTGCAACACCCATTATCCGCATATTAGCAGCATCCAATTGGACCATCATTACAGGCGCAGTATCACGTTTTTGAATCCAAAGGGGTTGTTCCCATTCAACCGTAATCTCAACACCTTGAATCTTTATTATGCGCCCTACCTGGAATTGTAAATCAACCGCTGCATGAACAACATCTCCTTCTGAGAGTTCACGCTTCTGAAATGGGGCTCGGGAAAGGGTGAATTTTGAACTGTTGTGGCGGACCAAAGCGTCCCCGTTCACGTGTGTCAATATACAACCCCGATGGAGTACATCTTCCCTTAGATTGCGGAGGGCAACACCCACCCGATCTCCCACGAAACTCTGTTCAACATCATCATCCATCACTTGGAGGCTTCGGGCAATGCCAGTTTCTTGAGCAGGTAATACTAGAATTTCATCATGTTTGGAAACGGTTCCTGCTTGCACATAACCGATTGCGACCAAGCCCACGCCTTTGACATTGAAATGCTGATCGATTGGAATCACAAGGGGTGCACTTTCATCCCCTGTCTGCAGACTAGAAAGGAGAGATTCGCGAAGTGTATGTTCGTCTGGCATATCCTCATACAAAGTCCATTCCTCTAGTCCTGCTTGATTGAGGATTACTTGGACCTGCTCAGGATCAACCCACCCTCCATCTTCTGGTGAAATAATCGCGTGTCCAATACGGATATTTGCGGCTCCAAAGGCGACGAGAACTTCTCCCAGTGCAGCATCCACTTTTGAGATTTCGACAACACCTGCTTTGGCGACATTGAGTACGCTGAGTAGGGGGCGAAGGCGTTCAGGATGCCGCAGTGGTCGCAATAACGAAAGGATACGTGTTTCACCGTCAGAAATTTCCTTGTAGACATAGGATTCAATGTCGCGAACGTCACCTTTTTTTGCCAATGTTCTGGCCAACTCTTCTGAACCGATAAATGCGACATTTAGTACAGGCATAGCCTTCAACCGTCCATTCTTTGTTCAGTATAATCTTACTGGCCAGCGGCCTTCATGGCATCTCTAGCAGACTGGGCCAAATCCCACATCTTCTGTTCATTTTCACCATTGGGTGTGAACTGGGGAATTGGAATTGGTTTCATTTGGGAATCGATGGCAACCATAAAAAAGAATCCAGAACAAATTTCTTCAGTCACCCATTCACTTCGATCTAACCGTTTTGCTACGACATGTACGCCCGCTGTGTGTGTGCTAGTATGAACAACACGCGCTGTTGTTTCAATCAAATCACCTTGGTATGCCGGTCGTTTAAACTTCAACGCATCTACGGAGACAGTGACAAATTCACGATGAGCGAATTTGCTTGAAGCCATCCCTGCAGCAGTGTCCATGATGCTCATCAAACGTCCTCCAAAGAGTGTATTGTACGCATTCGTATCCTGTGGAAAAACTTCGTCAATTTTGGTCACAGGTTCGGTCGAATAGGGGGTCGACATTTCTATCTCCAATCCTTGGGCGGCACCACTCCCTCTTGAGGCTGTCACCTCGATTCCCTCGACCCATCCCATTATGGGGGTAAAGCGACAGGACGGTCCATGGCCAGTGCACCCACTTGCATCGCTCTAGTTTCGGGCGGCATTGATTCACCAGTTGCGGTAGCCCGCATGGTCCTTTCTGGATGGCATATTGTTCCCGTTCATTGCTCACAGGAACCGATTACAGGTAGCGAAGCTGAGGACAAAACGGCTGCAAGTCTTTCGTACCTGATTGAGAATTTAGAAGCACCCGGTTCAATCGACTCAAATCTCCGTGTTGTGACTGTTGGTGAGACACTGGCGAAGTTCACAGAACCAGAAGCTCACCGCGACTATTTTGTTCATATGAAACGTCTCTTCAATGCCATCGGAAGTGCCCTTGCTACAGATGTAGGTGCATCCGCCATCCTCACCGGCGAAAATCTCGGTCAAGTGAGTAGTCAAACCCTTGGGAATTTGGGTGCTGTAGAAGAAGCGAGTGAATTTAGGATGTTGCGACCACTACTCGGTTTGGACAAGCAAGATATTATTGATGAGGCTAGAGAATTGGGGACCTATGATATTGCAGCGGGGCCGGAGTTGTGTGATGCTTTAGGACCAGATCGCCCTACAACGGTTGCAGACCTTCCTCGCTTGCGTCAAAATGAGAAAGCACAGGGGGGGCTCAGCGGTTTGGCTGAAGAGTGCCTAAAGTCGATTCGAATACGTCCTCTAGGTTCGATGTAATCATGGTTAACGGCCCCTACGGGGCCAACCAGCGAATGATGGGTGTTATATGCGGGCTTTGAGTGGCCAGAGTAGAACCACTCTGTGGTTCATATTGGATGTGACATGACATGACAACCCGAACGCGTACCCTATCGCTGGCCATGATTTCCTTGATGTTGTTCTCTACCACCTTGGTCCATGCCGCCACAATTAGCACATTTGCCAATGGTAATTCCGATGTTGATGTTGAACTCCGTGATCAAGGAACTTGGGGTGATGATTTGACCGCTGGTATCAGTATGCCAGCGGGTGAAACGGTCAATGCAGCAGGTTTCATCGTCGGGACAGATTATGCGGAGCACAACGCTGTTCAGTCTATCGATAGCTCCCTCGTTGCCAATGGTGAAATTTGGAACCCAATTTACAATGGTGGTATGACACAATATTCCTCAATCGGTGATTTTTCTGCGGCAGAAGAATCCCTGCAACTCACAAGTCAAGGTTACAATGCTGATTTTGAATCGAATACTGAGGGCTGGACTACCGGTCCTGAACAAGGTATCCAGCCACTGGTGGCAAACTGGGCTCATGGGCATCAAGATTCCAATGTCTTGCCCTCACTCGGTTGTGGTGTCGGTGATTGGTGTTGGGGTACGGATTTCGAGAATCCTGATTATACAGCCAACTTGCCCGATGGTGAATTCGAAATGACCCTCACCAGTGCATCTTTCTTTATCCACCCAGGCAAGGCTGACCTGACCTTCCGTAGTTTCCATTCTTTGTTTTTCCGAGAGGCTGGAACCAGCCAATACTACTACGATGATTGTGCTTATGTCGCCGTGCAGAATTCTACAAACAATGTTGACTTCCAGAACCCAACATTCGTACCAATCGATATTGGAGGTACCACAGGTATCTCTTCTGGTGACGGTTTGTATCAATTGGGCACGGCCACAAACCAAGTCCCTTCTGCGAAGTGCGGAGATTTCCTCGGTTCGAATGGACCTGTAGCCGGTGATTACGTCCTTGCAGGGAACGGTACAACCTCGTCAAACAGCCCTAGTGGTTGGTCAGATATCCAAATTGATCTCAGCCAGCATCAGGGCAGATACATCAAACTCATCTTCATTCACGAAGTCAATCCACGTCAAGGGGCATTCCCAGTCGAGATGATGAATGCAGGTTGGTATATTGATGGTGTCCGTGTTGGAGATCCACTCCCGGCTCAGGGTGACGTCACCCTCAGTTCCTTCGCCCCTCAAAATTCAGGGCAACCAGGTTTCCCAGATGGGTATGGGTTGCTAAACCTCGAATTGCGCAAATCTGCCTCCGCTGATTTCGGCGTCGATGTTCTCGATGCTGGAACTGGAAATGTAGTCATTGACCGAAACGGTAACGCTCTATCGAATCTACAGGGAAGCCTCATTGAATTGTGGGATATTAATGCAGATACATATCCTCTAATTGATTTCAAATTCACTTTTGGTTCAGGTTCCTCTAGACTCTCAACGCCGGTATTGCATGGATTTAATTTGGGTACGATGATTGGAACGAATTTCAAAAATACAGATGGTGTGTTTTGGGATGGGGGGTCCTATGATGGGAACAAGTGGTCATCTGCCTTTAGTGGCGGTTCAACTTTGATGGTATCGACCTCGATCCTCGATGACTCATTCACTCCACTCGTGGCACGTTCAGATTTCTCAATGCCAGTGGTTGCGGTTAAACCGGTTATTGTCGACAATTGCGGTGGCCCCAATTACCTCATGGGCATGAGCCTCAATTCTGATGCAGATATGACACAATTGGTAAATAATACGTGGACTGACCTTGCAGCCCCTACATTCACGGTTGGTGTGCTTGCAAATTACACGTCATTCTGTGAAGTATATTCCTTCCATGTAGAATATCGCTTCGCCCACCACTCTCGCGGTATCACACTCGATGTGGCTGCTGATGGAGATATTGAGTGGGGGATGACAGATCCAGCATTTGGCAGGTTCGGCCGCCAAGATATGTTCCGTACAGGCATCGTCAATGGTGTGAATGAGGGTTCATCGGAGCGCACAATTTCACTGGATATTACTCTCCAAGGGGAGGGTGCACCATTCCTTCTACCCAAAGGTTCCACAATTCATTATGCTGAACTGAATTATGACAACAACAACATCGGTGGAGAATTTGATTTATCCCTGATTAGTGGTAATGAAGAAGTCTTAATCGGTAGCAATCTCTACGAGGGTGATTTCCATGTGCCATATCCTCAAAGTCCTTTGGTATCGCTTCAAGCTGAAGTCCAAAGTCTGTTAGACAATCCATTGGTACCTGTTGCTTGGATTGATGACTACGGCAATGAGTGGTGCCTATTCCGCCTAGGTATCGATGCTCCAACTTCCACATCTGGATCATCAATCACATTT
>Ga0209035_10001252_pt1 | contig 10355 bp, 16 predicted proteins | sample MarorgKNORR_S2LV_6_FD_188220 | JGI IMG/M metagenome (GOLD analysis project Ga0209035, IMG submission 188220) | Marine microbial communities from the Southern Atlantic Ocean, analyzing organic carbon cycling - AAIW_A/KNORR_S2/LV (SPAdes) (version 2) | ecosystem: Environmental > Aquatic > Marine...
AGGTGGTTTTACCCATGGACGGACGGCCTGCCACAATAATCAAGTCTGACTTTTGCATGCCTGCGGTTTTATTGTCTAGGTCGGTAAAACCTGTGCTAATGCCGGTAATGGCGCTGTCAGAACGAAACAGTTCATCAATACGCTCTACAGCACCTTTTAGAATCGGGTTAACGTACTGCGGCCCACCTTCTTTTGGGCGTGCTTCGGCAATTTCGAATACTTTACGTTCGGCTTCATCAAGTACGTCGCCCGATGAACGACCGTCGGTATGAAACGCGGAGTCGGCAATTTCGTTGGCCACACCAATCAATTGGCGTAATACCGCTCGTTCGCGCACAATATTGGCATAGGCAGTGATGTTAGAAGCACTGGGGGTGTTTTTAGCTAACTCACCTAAGTAACTTAAACCACCAGCATTTTCCAATTCGTCTATACGGCTCAATTCTTCTGACAGCGTGATCACATCAATAGGACGAGAGTCGCCTACCAACTTGGTCATTACCCGAAAAATTAAACGGTGGTCTTGACGGTAAAAATCAACTTCTGCAACCGCTTCAGAAACTCGGTCCCATGCCATTTCATCCAGCATTAAACCACCCAAAACGGATTGTTCGGCCTCTTTGGATTGGGGCGGAACTTTAAGGGCATCCAGTTGAGGGTCGGACTTGAGTAGGTGTGAAGCTGATTGCATGAAAGTATCGTTTATTAAGGGTGGAATCGACCCCATGATAACCTTTAGCAAGGCCATTAAATAGGGGGCACAAAAAAGCCCCTTTGAAGGGGCTTTTTATGGATTGCTTCGTTGTAGGATCGAGGAGACCCCTAAAGCAGAGCCTTACTCAGCTACAAGCGCTACGGTCACTTCAATAGTGATGTCACTGTGAAGCTGGATAGCAACAGCAGTTTCGCCTAAAGCGCGCAAAGCACCTTCAGGTAGACGCACTTCAGTCTTGTCAACGGCATGGCCAGCTTCCAATAGAGCAGCAGCAATTTCGTTAGTACCGATAGAGCCAAACAACTTACCTTCGTCGCCAGCGTTAGCAGCGATAGTGATAGTCAATTCGCCGATAGCGTCAGCACGAGCTTGTGCAGCAGCTAGCTTCTCAGCAGCAGCAGCTTCTAGCTCAGAACGACGCGCTTCAAACGCTTCGATATTAGCTTTGTTGGCAGGTACAGCTTTGCCATTTGGAATTAGGAAGTTACGACCGTAGCCTGCTTTAACAGAAACGGTGTCGCCCAATGCGCCTAACTTACCAATTTTTTCAAGAAGAATTACATTCATGTTCAATTCCTTAAGTTGCTCAACATGTATACATGGAGAGTCTAATTCTAGTTTTTTACCCTAACCGGCAACCGTTTACGCAACCCGAACAAGCTGTCCAGAGTGGCTAACAACGCCAGCAGAGTGAAGACCAATGCACTGGAAAACAACAACCCTAAGTAAGTTGCTATCAACCACATGCGGCCTAATTTCATTTGCTCAACCAACCCATGCACTAATGCCAAACCTGCAAATAGCAGTGGTATGGCCAGTATAAACAACCATTGCGTCATATCCGCAATATTGCTTAAACCAAACACAGCCAAAGCTAAACTACCCGTGAGCCATACTGGCAAACGCAGTTGATGAAATTCGGTTTGAAAACCACCTGGGTTAAACAATACCGATTGCCACCAACGGGCTAATACTGTGCAGGCTAATAAAATAGCCAAATGTACAGCACCTAGCACACCCTCCATAAGGGCTTGCACTTGTTCGGGCGTGACTTCATCGGGTAGGCTATTTTTCGCTTCCAGCTGGATTCCAGCTTTGGCAAAAGTGAGCATAACCTCTTGCAAGTAGCTCGCCAAAATAGGCATAGATACGAAGGCCACCAACATACTGGCAACCAACACATAGGTCCAATGGGCACTGTAGCGTAAAACGCTAGCAAGTCCGGCCACACCAATTAAGGTTAAAGCCGGGGTTGGATCGCCATTGCTCCACCACATTAAGGCAGGCAATAGGCTCCACATAAACACCTGCGCACCCGCTTGATAACCTTTTCGCAAGATTACCAGGGCCACAACTGCAGCACTAATCCAAAACAACACCGGAATAATGGCAAACAAAACGGCAACCAAGGTTGCTTGTTTGCCGCCCTTCATGGCGTATTGAGCGAGTCTGCGCATGGGTTAATGCAGCTTACTGATGAGCGTCAGTGTATGGCAACAATGCAACGTAACGAGCGCGCTTAATGGCAGTAGAAAGCTGACGCTGGTAGCGTGCTTTGGTGCCAGTAATACGGCTAGGTACAATCTTGCCAGTTTCAGATACGTAGCCTTTTAAAACTTCAATATCTTTATAGTCGATTTGTGCAACGCCTTCGGCGGTGAAACGACAGTACTTACGACGACGGAAAAAACGTGCCATGTCAATATCTCCAGTTAATTATTCGGCAGCTGCTTCAGCGGCAGGTGCTTCTTCAGCTTTAGCTTCTACTTGAGGAGCTTCGGCACGAGGGGCGCGTTCTTGACGACGTTTGTCTTCACGGCTTTCGGCAGCTTTAACAGGAGAATCTTCAGTTACGGCACCTTTCATACGCACAACCATGTTGCGGATTACGGCATCGTTGTAACGGAAGTTGCTGTCTAGCTCGTCCAATGCAACGTTTGAACATTCAACGTTCATAAGTACATAGTGAGCTTTGTGGATTTTGTTAATTGGGTATGCCAAGTGGCGACGGCCCCAATCTTCCAAACGATGAATCGCACCACCATCGGCTTCGATAGTCGTGGTGTAGCGCTCGATCATAGCGGGAACTTGTTCGCTTTGGTCAGGGTGGACCAAAAACATAATTTCATAATGACGCATTGCTGCTCCTTATGGGTTAAATAGCCTCAAGTGTCTAACAATTCGTTATTGAACAGTAGCCTTAAAGCAAGGAGGAAAATCACACCTAAAAATGTGATGGCGCATTATACGTAAACTTGATGCTAGGCACAAGCTACTGTTGACTCTCCATATAGTTACGCAATAACTTATTGATTCGAGTCTGATAGCCTTGGCCTTGGGATTTAAACCAACTCAGCACGTCACTGTCTAGCCTTATTGTTACCGGCTGCTTAGGTGGTATCCGTATGGCTTGCTCAAAAAAAGCTTCTCCCAATTCTGCTATATCACTTAAATCAACCTCATGATCTTGCATTTGGTCCAGCGCTTGCCAGTTAGTTTTCGATACTTGCTTCATACATACGCCCCTCGCGCTTAATGGCCTTTCTGGCAAAAATAATTCGAATGACATTGTCATGCCGTTCGACGAACACAACGACTGCGATTAACGGATTTAACAAACCAATCCCCAACCACCGATCCTCTCCATAAACTTCGCTGGCATCTATGTCGGTCAGCATTGGATAATTAAACATGCCGATGACGTCCACGAAATCAATACCGTGTTTTCGAATATTGATTTGGTTTTTTCAGCGTCCCATTCAAAATGCATATTACCATCCATGTACTTACATTTGTATGTACACTATAAGATATAAACACTCCACTGTCACCTAAACACGCCACACCTTGCATTCCTACGCAGCCAACTCCACACTGAGCGCCTATCAAAAAAAATAAATGGGCATCACATGGCGTTACGGCAAGCCATTATCGTATTGATTTATTAGCCACCCACGACCTCGCTTTTTCGTTTACAAAAAAGCTGTTATAGAGGCCCGCCCCGGCACGCTAATCGTCTTGCCTGAGGGCCGTTTTGAATTTAACGACGAGTTAATCATCAACCAGCCCAATATTACTCTGGCTGGCCAAGGCATGCTTAAAACCACCCTCGATTTCACCAACCAAGCCTCCGGCGCGCAAGGCATTTTAGGTTTAGGCGATGCCCTACGCATTCAAGACTTAGCCGTGGTGAATGCGCCTGGAGACGGCATAAAAACAGAAGGCATCAACCATCTACTGATTCAACGTACAAAAGTGGCGTGGAATAACGATCCTAGCCCGCTCAATGGCGCTTATGGCTTATATCCAGTACAAAGTAAAAACATCGTCATTGAAGACAGCCACGTTTAAGGCGCTTCCGATGCGGGCATTTATGTGGGGCAGTCCAGTAACATTGTGGTGCGCCGCAACACCGTGGAATACAACGTCGCCGGCATAGAAATTGAAAACTCTATATTTGCAGACGTATACGACAATTGGACCGTCTACAACACCGCCGGAATATTAGTGTTCGACCTGCCCAATCTGCCCGTCTATGGCGGCCGTAATACTCGGGTATTTAACAATGTGGTGTTTGATAACAGCACCAAAAACTTTGCCCCAGAAGGCAACATCGTCGGCATTGTGCCCTCGGGCACGGGCCTAATGGTGATGGCCAATGACGAGATCGAAATCTTTGGCAACTTAGTGCGCAACCATGGCACGGCCAGCCTTGTGGTGGTGAGCTACCTAGTCTCAGAAATTCCTGTCACCGATGCCAATTATGAGCCTTACCCAGAATCCCTATGGGTGCACGACAACCGTTTTGAAAAGCCTGACCGTTGGTATTTGGATGGCAGCGACTTTAACTTACTGCCAAATCTGCTTCGCCAACAACACCAATGACAACCTAGGCCCTATTCGAGTGGGCAGCATGAACCTAGGCAGTGGCAATACTAACCTGCTTGGCCTACCCTCTGGTCCGGCACTGTATAACGAGCCACAATACAATTGCCAGCGCAGCAGCTTACCGGAAATTACCATTGATACGTGGCCCAGTGCGGTGCAAACCCAGGCTATTAGTCAGCGACTAGAACTCTGTAAAGCCACCATGGACGTCATTAACTGGCAAGCCATAGAGGCCGGCTGCCCCAACCTTGAAGACTATGGTTTAACAACTTCACTGGGCTACCGTTACAATCTGCAAACGCCACTATTTTCTGATTATATGGAAAAACAGCGCACTATTTATCTACCTCCCAATAGCTCCCTGGGTTATACCGCCACGGGGCCTTTAAACGCGCCTATTGGCACTATTATTAGCAAAACCTTCGTCAACCCAAACAGCCAACAAATCGTTGAAACGCGCCTACTCATTCACCGTCAATCGGGCTGGGTTGGCCTGCCTTACTTATGGAGCAATGGCGTTGCCAAACTCCATGTGGGCGGCGCGCTAGTACCTCAAAGCATTAACCTAGAAGGAAAACGTACCGACTGGGATTATCAAGTGCCCAACAACCTGCCGCAAAGAGCAAGAGCATATCTGGACATTAACTGTAGCCACTGTCACAATCCGGCAGGCTTAGCACATACCTCTGGCTTAGCGCTTAAAGCAGAACTGCCCATGAGCACTAAAACAGGTGTGTGCAAACCGCCGGTGGCCGCAGGGCGTGGTGCGGGCGATTTGAGTTACGCCATTGTACCGGGAGAGGCCCAGCCCTCTATTTTGCACCTACGCATGAGCTCACTTGATCCTGCAATCAAAATACCTGAGTTATCCAAGGGGCTAGTACACCAACAAGGGTTGGCACTCATTAAGCAGTGGATAAACCAAATGCCTGGTACCTGTGAACAGCTTTAACTAATACAAAATTGAGACGTTATTATGTGGAATATCTATTTATCTGGCGAAATTCATACCGACTGGCGCGAGCAAATCATCAACCGCTGTGCGGGGCTAAAATTGCCGGTGAACTTCACGTCGGCATGCACTAATCATGAGGCCAGCGATGCCGCTGGAGACCACTTAGCCGATACCGCCACTAACTTTTGGCGCGACAATCAATCGGCCAAGGTAAATGCCATTCGCACCAAAAACCTCATTGCCCAAGCCGACATTGCCATTATTCGTTTTGGTGACAAATACAAACAGTGGAACGCTGCCTTTGATGCCGGTTATTGTGCTGCCATGGGCACGCCTTACATTACCTTGCACAGCGAAGACATTGTGCACCCGCTCAAGGAAGTGAACGCTGCTGCTATGGCATGGGCTAAAGATGTGGATCAAGTGATTACCACCTTGCAGCATGTAACCCAGTAACTAAACTAGCGTATAACAAGGGCGTTTTACCATGAGTCAACACACCGGTCATCTCGGCACCAAACCCATCCTCGGCCTATTTTTTGGTATGGCCGCGCCCATTGCCGTGGGCATGCTGGTACATGGCTTGTACAACGTCGTAGATGCGATTTTTGTTACCCGTATTGTGGGCATTGATGCCATGGGTGGCATTTCCATCGTCTTCCCTATTCAAATGCTTGTTTTTGCGGTGATGACCTTAATCGGCCACGGCATGGCCTCCATTGTGTCGCGGCACTTAGGCGCCAAGAATGATGAGGCAGCACAAGCCACCACCGATATGGCTCTGCGCTTAAGCTTGGTGTTAGGCATTGTTGTTAGCGCTGCTATATATTTCAATATGGCGGCTATTTTTGAGTTCATTGGCGTGTCCGAAACGCTTGCGCCTTATGCCTACGAATACCTAACACCGCTTGCTTTAATTGGCTTCCCGCTCATCTTCATCGGCAATCTACCTGGCGATATATTGCGGGCCGAAGGCAAAGCCATGATCATGATGATCAGCATGGTGTTGTCGGCCCTGGTCAACATCGCGTTGGATGCCATTTTTATCTACGGTTTGGATATGGGTGTCGCTGGCGCAGCGTATGGCACCATATTGTCCCAAGTGTTTGGTATAGCACTGGTCATGTATTTCTTCCTCACTGGAAAAACCCATTTAAAAATCACTTTATTTGTCTATAAATTCGATTGGCAAGTGGTCAAAAATATAGTCATTTTGGGTATTCCGATTCTTATCTCCCATGCGGGCGTGTCCATCTTTATCGGCTTCACTAATTACTCTCTCAGCCAATTTGCAGATATAAACAATGACCTCTACATCAGCGCCTATGGCCTCATTGGTCGCTGCGTTATGTTTTCCATCCTGCCGCTCATTGCCATGACCATTGCCTTTCAAACCATCGCCGGCTACAACTACGGTGCCCAACTCTATGGCCGCGTTAGGCAAGTCATTAAGGTGGGCCTTATTGCCTGCATGAGTTACGGCACCTGCATGAGTTTGTTGATGATCTTAGTGCCCAAACCCATCATTGGCATTTTTTCCAACGATGTTGAGCTTATTAACGTTACCACTAGCATAGCCTTGTGGGTGTTTATTTTCTTCCCTCTGTCCAATGCCCACGCTCTTATTAGTGCGCTGTTTCAAGCCATTGGCAAAGCTCGCCAAGCCATCTTTTTATCTTCCTTACGTATCTACTTTTTAATGCTACCGGCATTGATAGTGTTACCTGCACTATATGGGCTGGATGGACTGTGGTGGGCTTATCCTATGGCCGACATCATTGCCTTCACGGTGGTGCTGTACTTCCTATTTAGAGAACGGCGCAACTTAAATCGACTAGACTTAGGCCAAGCGCAACCAAACACAAAGGACAAATCACATGAACTGCGATGAAGTAGACTACGAAATAATTGGCCAAAGCATGCAAATCCTTGAGGTAGAACTAGATCCTCAAGAAACCGTGATTGCCGAAGCTGGCATGATGAATTACATGGAACAAGACATCACCTTCGAAACCCGCATGGGTGATGGCTCTGCCACAGATGAAGGCTTTATGAGTAAAATGTTCTCTGCTGGCAAGCGCATGCTTACTGGCGAGTCGTTATTTATGACGCATTTTTCTAACGACGGCAGTAAAAAACGCCGTGTGGCGTTTGCAGCACCATACCCTGGCACAATCATCGCCTTAGATATGGCCGAACAAGGTGGTCAAATACTATGCCAAAAGGATGCCTTTTTAGCCGCCGCCCGTGGCACAAAAATCGACATTGCCTTTAACCGCAAGCTGGGGGCCGGATTCTTTGGTGGCGAAGGCTTTATTTTGCAGAAGCTACAAGGCGACGGCATGGCCTTTTTACAAGCGGGCGGCACCGTCATTAAACGCCAACTCAACAACGAAACCTTGCGCCTAGATACGGGTTGCTTGGTGGCCTTTGGGCCCGGAATTGATTACGACATAGAAATGGTTAAAGGTATTAAGTCCATGCTCTTTGGTGGTGAGGGCATTGCCCTAGCCACCCTCACCGGTACCGGTGACGTGTGGATTCAAAGCTTACCTTTCTCGCGCCTAGCAGACCGAATCCTAGCCAATGCCCCACGCGCGGGTGGATCACGCAAAGGTGAAGGATCTATTTTAGGTGGTATTGGCGACCTACTCGACGGAGATTGATATGATTTTAATACTATGGATTTTAGGCATCGTTATTGTTGCCCTACTGGTCCGCTTATTGTTAAACCGAGCACCAAGCAACGGCAAACCCTTTCTACTGAGAGCTGCTGTAGTGATCATTGTATTGGTGGCTATTGGGTTAGCCCTGCGTGGGTTATGGCCTGTGGCCATGAGTCTATTCGGCGGATTAATGGTTTACGGTAAGCCAGTACTTAAAGCCTTTGGCTTGTGGCAGACGATCAAGGGCTTTAAGCAAGCAGCCTCCACTAAAAACGTACCCACAACGGCGGCTATGGACAAGGCACAAGCACGTCAAATTTTAGAAGTAGGCGAAGATGCCAGCAATGAAGAAATCGCAGATGCACACAAACGAATGATGGCTAAGAACCACCCAGACAAGGGTGGAAGCACCTACCTTGCCAGCCAGATCAATCAGGCTAAGGACGTATTGCTGAAGGAGTAGACCATCACTGCGTCATCCTGGATCGCCGCGCTGCGCTCGCGAAGACGGTGTGGGCTGTCATCCTGGACTTGATTCAGGATCTCTAGATTCCGGCCTTCGCTGGAATGACTGTGGGTGTATGCGCCGGGATGGCGGGACTCAGTACTTAAGTGCGGCCTAAACTTCGCCAGCTAACGTTGTAATGTTAGATCAATTAGTCTATCGTAATACCAAACTCATATCGATAAAGTGAACGACTATGACTAAAGTTACCGTATCACCCAAGTTCCAAGTGGTCATCCCCAAGGCTATACGTGAGTCACTCAACATTTACCCGGGGCAAGGGGTTCAAATGATCATACTAGATGGGCGTATAGAAATGGTTCCATTACAACCCATTGAGGGCCTGCATGGATTTCTTAGTGGGATGAGTACTGAATTTGAACGCGAAGATGATCGACTATGAACGTCGTCGATTCCTCGGCATGGCTGTGTTACTTTGCCGCTGAGACTAACAGCCAAGTATTTGCCAAGCCGATTATCGACACGCAAAATTTGCTTGTGCCCAGCATCACGATCACCGAGGTTTATAAACATGTGTTGCGCCATCGGGGGCAAACCGCTGCATTGTCTGTAGCTGCTCACATGCAACAAGGAAAAGTGGTCGACTTAGATAGCCAGTTAGCGATCAACGCGGCAAATTATGGAGTGCTTCACAAATTGCCCTTAGCCGACAGCATTATTTTTGCTACCGCACAGCAATACAACGCCGTGCTCTGGACGCAAGACGCCGATTTTGACGGCTTAAATAATGTTAAATTTTATGCAAAAAACAACTAGCTACGCTGGCGTACTGCTTCGAACAAACACACGCCCGCAGCCACAGACACGTTGAGGCTGCTCACCTCACCTGCCATGGGGATTTTCACTAGCTGATCACAACCTTCTCGGGTAAGGCGGCGCATGCCTTCGCCTTCGGCGCCCATGACTAAGGCCATGTTACCTTTGAGGTCGGCTTGATAAACATCTTGGGTAGCTTCGCCTGCCGTGCCGGTAATCCACACACCCGATGCCTGCAAGGTTTTTAGGCAGCGGGCTAGGTTAGTTACTTGCACAAACGGCATGCTCTCGGCAGCACCACAAGCCACTTTGCTTACGGTACTGTTAAGTGAGGCTGATTTGTCTTTAGGCGCGATAACCGCATGTACTCCGGCTGCGTCTGCCGTACGTAAACAGGCGCCCAAATTGTGCGGGTCGGTAACGCCATCTAAGATCAACAAAAACGCAGGTTCGTTAAGCTCTTCTAACAACTGGGTAAGAAAGTGCTCATCTTTGGCGGGACTTGGCGTACAGGCAGCCACCACACCTTGGTGGCGACCCTTAACCTTGTTGTCGAGCTCACGGCGCGGCATGATTTGGCATTCGATGCCCTGATCGTCTGCTAAACCTCTAACCTGATTGAGACGCTGGTCCTCACGGCCTTCTTGAAACCAAATTTCCTGCACCCGCTCGGGATTGCGTTGCAATTTGGTTTGCACGGCGTGAATGCCAAACACATATTCGATATTAGCCATAATTAACGCGTCTCAGTGACCTTAGGATGCCGCGGGCTTTTTACGACGAGGCTTTTTTGCTCGACCAGCAGGTTTACCCTTTTGATCAAACAATGGCGCATCTGCCGTTTCGCTA
>Ga0209035_10001255_pt1 | contig 10337 bp, 8 predicted proteins | sample MarorgKNORR_S2LV_6_FD_188220 | JGI IMG/M metagenome (GOLD analysis project Ga0209035, IMG submission 188220) | Marine microbial communities from the Southern Atlantic Ocean, analyzing organic carbon cycling - AAIW_A/KNORR_S2/LV (SPAdes) (version 2) | ecosystem: Environmental > Aquatic > Marine >...
AAGGCGGTTGATATGCGATTGAAAGGCTGTCCTTCAGATAGGAAATGGAAGCGCTTGTTTGTGCGCTCAGCACTGCCTTCACCAGCAAACATTCGAACTGGAAGTTCGTCTTCACGCTTGAATGGAAAAACTCCGCCAGTGTAAGGGAAATAACCAGGAGTATTTTCTCGACGAATCCATTCAAGAGTATCTCCCCAATCGGTGTGGTCGGGTAGTGCAACTCGTGGTAATTTCAATCCTGAGAGGGTTTCTCGAGTGGTTTTGACTGGGATATCTTTGCCTCGGACGGTGTAACTTGCTTGCCCAGAGCGATATTCGGTGGATTTTTTCTGAAATTCTTTGAGGATTCGCCAAGCTCCCGCAGGAATGCTGGAACGAATTTTGTCAGCCTCGGAAATGAGTTCATCAGCGGCATTGGAATTTTCTGTTCGCCTCATTTGGTCAGCAGATGCTTCGAGATGTTGAACGAGACGCATCTTTGCTGCAGCATCTTCTGTTCGAGAATGGTAATCTCTGACCGATGAAGCTACTTCGGCGAGGTAGCCTTGTCTTTCTGGTGGAATTGGTGCGGCTCGGTGTGGCAATCCATCTGCGCCGAGCCGGGGTTCAGCCGCCGCAAATGATTGATTGTGGAGGCTGTTCAAGATATTGGAGAGGCGCTGCCAAAGTTGGTCGATGCCTGCGTCCGCAAATTGACTCGCAATCGTCGGAATTACTGGAAGGTCGATATCTTCCGCTTCCCATAATTCTCGATTTCGCTTGAATTGTTTACGAATTTCAGCAAGAGCATCTTCAGCACCAGGCCGATCGAATTTATTGAGCACAACAATGTCAGCAGAATCCAACATCTCAAGCTTCTCGAGTTGACTGGGCGCGCCATATTCTCTTGTCGTAACATATATCGAAATATCTGCAACTTCGGTAATCGCATCGTCACCTTGTCCGATTCCACTGGTTTCGACGATAACCAAATCGAAACCAACCGCTTGACAAAGTTCTACTGCACGACCGATACAATCCGCGATTTCTCGGCCGCTATCTCGGCTTGCAAATGAGCGCATGAATAAATTTTCATCGGAGAGCGAATTCATCCGAATCCTATCGCCGAGTAGCGCTCCGCCGGTTCTTTTTCGGGTTGGATCAGTCGCCAATAGCGCGATTTTAGAGCTTGGATTGTCACGCTGAATACGCAGCATCAATTCATCAGTCAGACTGGACTTCCCAGCACCACCAGTTCCGGTGAGGCCAATGACAGGACAAGTAGAGGTGGAATTGACAGAACGAATTCGTTCCAAAACTAGATTGAATTCTTCTTCATCAGAGTTTTCTGCCAAGGTCAACATTCGCGATACTGCTCCATGATCTTCCGCAGAAATTGGTTCCAAAAGTGAATTAAAACGCCCCACCTCAAGCAAATCAATCTTACTCGCTTCCTCAATTGCATTCGCAACCATGCCGGTCAAACCCATGGCTCGGCCATCGTCGGTAGAGTAGATACGAGCGATGCCAGAATCGCGTAAATGTTTAATTTCATGAGGTAATATTGTTCCACCACCACCCCCGAAGAGAAGAACATGTCCGTAACCGGCTTCGTCAAGTAATTGCTTTGTGTGTGTGAACATTTCAACTGCCCCACCTTGGTAGGATGTGATTGCGACACAATGGGCATCCTCCTGAATTGCCGCCCGTGCAACATCATCCGCTCCACGATCGTGACCTAAGTGAATTACTTCACATCCCATCGATTGAAATATTCGACGGAAAATACCTATTGCTGCATCATGTCCGTCGAAAATCGCTGCTGCGGTAATTATTCGTAACGGCATTTTGCCGTTTGAAGCGCGTGCGGTACCACCTTCTATTTCACGAGTTACACCCAGATTACCAGCCTCTGCTTCGCTGGACATCTCATCCTCGGCTCCCCCTGCCATGACCCCGGGACACTAAGTGTCCCCAAGAAACCGCCGGGTGTCATCAATTTGCAATAATACAGGGAAAAATCGCCAATGCCGGGTATGCATTCAAGGTAGGGGAAGCACACGAACCAATATGGCTGATGATAATCTGCATTGTCCCCGTGATGGAACAATCCTAATTTCACCAGAGACGACCAAGCACACGGCCTTTTCTCAGCATGGTATTTATCATTGTCCAGAATGTTCGGGATTAGCACTACATGCAAAGGCAGCCGCTTCGGCCATTTCTACCGAAAAACTCGAGGAACTCCATGACGGGTTTACCGATCAGGGTGCCCCTGTCGAAATTTCCTGCCCATTTTGTGAAATCGGAATGCGAGTCCGCGATTTTGCATTCCGCAAGCTCGATGGTAGCCTAACGGAATTAATTGAAATCGACGGGTGCCCATCATGCTCTTCATTTTGGCTAGACGCTAGCGAATTGCAACGGATTTCTCCGGCTATCAAATCTTATCCTTCAAATCAAGAGACCTCCACTGAAAATAATGCTACATTAGAAGCAAAGACTCTATCCATAGTTCTTGATGTTCTTTTCCATCTACCTTTTGTGTTAATTTGAATGCGGCAAGGACATGCCTCGCCAAGATTCATCGTCTGAATCGATAGGTTCTTCCAACTCAACTCCAAGTTCTAACCTCTTTTCAGGAGATGTCTCGTCATTTTCATCTGAGAATAATGTCTATGCATCTAGTGAAAACGGCCCCGGTTCTGATGGATTTAGATGGAGTTTATTTTTCCTAGGCCTCTTAGTAATCACACCAATAATAGGATTTATCTTGGCATTTAACGTTGTATCATCTGAAACAGATATGAACAATAACTATTATGATGATTGGACAAATTCATTCACATATCATAATGATGTCACAATCGATGGGGCCACATACAATTCTTGGTCCCATGAATTTGATTTTCATAAAGACCCCGATCCGACTAATAGTGAGTGGATCTATGTGGAAATAGATTTTTATGATTCTAATAATTGGGATAGTTGTTCTGCAAACGATAATAATTTTGAGAGCGTAAGTTCAATCGATGATGGGATTCTTTGGTATGACCTAGATTGTTATGGTGATAATTTAGAAAATACTCAGGGCTATGTATCCTACGATGGAAGTACATTCACATTCGCCGTCGACACGACAAAATCTCCATCCTCATCTAGAGTAGATGGTGAATTTATGAATGATATAGATAACGAAATCTCATTGGTAATTATACCAATTCTGATGGTAATTATTTACATTGGGTTACTGATTTATAGCTTCAATTCAGGTAAAAAAGAGCTTGGGTATGGATTGTTAACTGGCCTTCTGACCGGTGGAGTGACCTTCTGTTTCTCTGCGCTAATATTGTCAGCGATGTTTTACAATGATTTTTAATTTTTCAAAAGGCTCCACCGACGAGTAATCCTGCGAAAACAAACATCAATATACCCATCACTCCATCTATTTTTCTAGCGTTTGCTCTTAATCTATCTACGCCATTCCCTCGGGTCAAAACAGTAGCGACAGTAACATACCATGTCCCGTCAATTATCATTCCCAACGCACCCATCCCTAACAGGGTCTGCAAACTAATACCTGCTTCGATAAAAGGTGCATATAGTGCCAAGAACCAAGCAAGGATTTTTGGATTCAGGATTGCGATCAAAAACCCTTGAACAAAACCCGCACGCTCTGAACGCGTGTGTAAATCCCCCTCGTTTTGTGAGGCGGTTTCAGCTGGGGTCATGGCATGTTTGAGGAAGGTAAATCCAAGGTATAACAATAGCACTATTCCTGCATATCGCAATATAGTAGCAATCGTTTCATCGAAAGCCAGCATTGTTGCTATTGCAAAAGCAGCAGAAAATGCATAGATTCCAAAACCTATCCCATGGCCAATACCAGTGGCGACTCCACTCGCCCGGCCTCCTGCTGCAGTATTCCGTAAAACGACAGCCAGGCTAGGTCCTGGGCTCATCGCACCGACAATGAATACGCTTGCTAGAGCAATCCAAGCCTCAGGGTTCATGGGGTTGCACACGCGTCTCAAGCATCTGAATACATCGCTTCTATGACATCTGACCAATTCTCACGAATTTGGATGCGGCGAATTTTCAGAGTTGGAGTCAATTCACCGTCATCAACAGTAAAATCTCTTGGTAATATTGCGAATTTCTTCAATTGTTCGGGGTTAGCAAATTTCAGATTCATCTTGTCCACATATGATTGAATCTCTGCCCGAACTTCTTCACCTGCAGTATATTCTTCTAAGGTATGTCCTGAACTTTGAATCAATGCATATTGGTCATATGGGCTCTTTGGAATTTCTGGAATTGGGATGCCAATTTTATCTCGTAATATTGCGCCCATATCAAGCGTAAACAGCGCACTACAATACTTTCGACCATCACCGACTAGGAAACATTGAGAAACGATTGGAATCGCTTTGAAAGTCTCTTCAATGACTAATGGTGCGATGTTCTTTCCACCGCTCGAAACATAAATTTCCTTCTTTCGGCCAGTGATAAATACATATCCATCTGAATCGATTTTTCCAATATCACCAGTGTGTAACCAATTTTCCGAATCGATTGTGTCCGCGGTCGCTTCAGGGTTTTTGTAATATCCTTTCATGACGTGGCGACCGCGCATCATAATTTCTCCATCATCAGCGATCATCATCTCTGTACCCCCAAGTGCTTTACCTACCGAACCAATTTTGTTATGACCAGGGTAATTTAAGGTAGCACCAGCTGTATTTTCTGTCATTCCGTATCCTTCAAAGATTGGAATTGTCAATGATGTGAAGAGAGTTAGGATATCTGGATTAATTGGTGCAGCGCCTGAAATTGCCACTTTGAGATCGGAAAATCCGACCGCTGCTTTCAATTTCTTCTGGAATACTGATTTTAAACCAGGGATTTTCAAGCCAATTTTCAGAATTGCTTTACTTGCAATTACTGCGCTGAGAGTTGAATAAATCTTCTCGTATATTCGAGGCACTCCAATAAAGAGATGAGGCTGAATTTCTTTGGCGTCATCGACAACCATCAGAGGGTGGTCACACGAGTAAAGATGCAAGGCGTATCGAATCCAGTAATGGTTGTCTAGCGCTTGTCCGAAAACGTGGGCGAGCGGCAGCCAAGAGACGTATCTATCGCCTTGTTTAAACCTGAAGCACTTTTCTAATTCATCTATTTCGTAAATCCAATTATCATGTGTTAGTTCAACGCCTTTTGGAGGTCCAGTAGTCCCAGATGTGTAGATTAATGCAGAAGTATCATCTGGGGTAATAGAGTTAGATCTCTCAAGGACAACAGAATCTGCTAATCCATTCCCTCGGGTATAAAATTCAGACCATGTCGTTACTTTCGAGTGGTCGGGAACATCGCAACCATCCATTATCACAACACTTTGCACATCTTCGAGTTTGTCCAAAATGGCTGCGAGACGATGGGTGGGCATTTTTGATGTGTCGCCACCATCCATGGGGTTATTGCCGACGAAGACAACCTTTGATTCGGAATTTCCTACAACCCATTCAACCTCTTCGGGAGAACATGTGTGGTAAACACCAACACCCACTCCACCGAGCATTTGAGAAGCAGCATATGCACCATACCATTCTTTTCGATTGTAAGAGTAAATTGAAAGTTTATCTCCAACCTCAAATCCTACATCGATTAAAGATTTTGAAATATCCATGACATATTCAAAAAATTCAGACCAGGTAGTTGTATCCCAACCTCCTGAAGCATTTTTTGATGAAAATGCAGCCTCATTCGCATATTCTTGTGCATTTCTTATCAGATACAGGGGTGTGGTCATACTCGACATCAATCTCGGAAGGATGTATTTCTCTTAACAACTCCGCGTAGGATGAATCAGTATTTTACCTAGGTTATCAGGTGATTATTGGCATTCTCATGGAAGGACAGAGCGGACATTGTCTCGCCAATCTGCTCCACCATTTCTATTCGCGAGGGGTGAAGCAGGACTCGGATGCCAACAGGTCTTGACTTCCACATCGGTATTTGATAGGGCTTTTAATGCACGTTTTTCTGCGAATTTCCCCACTCCAATGACGGTAGTAATTCCTAAAATATCTACAATTTCCCTTAGATGTTCATCACATCGTTCGAGTAGTAATCGATTTATTGACCCGGAAATTTTGTCCGGAGTGATATTTGTTGCGCGTTCCCCTGAGAATAGCATCAACGGACAGTGATTAACGAGAAAAACCTTCGAAAGTATATTTTCACTCGAACCATAATGATCTGAAAGCAAACCCCAGAGCCTTGTTCCAGACACTTCTTCTTTTGGCCAATCCAGCCCGCTAACCGGTCGCTTAGGATGCAAATTTCGTGGTTGCTCGACAGGTAAATCGCGAATCTCTAATATTTCGCGAACCATAGCGGTTGCAGCGAAAGGAATTCCCATTTGCCCCATGCCATGCGGGCCGGGATTCATTCCCAACAGGAGTGTTTTCGCCTTTCCTTCCGCGGCCTGTTTTAGATAAGCAAGATGAGGTTGCCAAGCATAAACAAGAGGGTTGTAGATGCAATCAACCAAGCCTTGTTCGACCAAATCATCTGCATACGATTCAACATCATCGCGCAATCTTGCCGCAGCATCGATCAATAGTGATTCTAACAATTTCTCACCTATTGTTTGACATCTCCGACGAGCGCATCTGTGAGCTTGCATAATTCATCGGGAGTAATTGGAAAAACACTGTCTGCAGAGCCACCTGCTCCCCAGATGATGTCATACTGAAACAGATCTTCATCCATCAGCATGATGCATGGCTTTAGGTGGCCAAAGGGTGGAACTCCTCCCGGTGCATAACCTGTATTTTCGATGATATAATCAGCATCAACCATCGATGGTTTGTAGCCCAAAATACGCTTCACTTTGCGCTTTCGGTCAACTCTATTCGCCCCAGAAGTGATGACTACAATTGCGCTCGATTCACCCTTGAATACAATGGATTTTGCAATATGTGCGACTTCACAACCAAGTTGTTCAGCCGCATCTTGACTCGTCCGGGTCCCCGATGCATATCGCCTTGGATTCGGTTTAAAATTCAATTTTGCACACTCAGCAAGCCATACCTCGTGCCCATCCATAATCTCTGATGTTCGCATCTCGACTTCATCATTGGGGCGCTGAATTGAAAGTCAGGTGGCCTGACCGATGTCCATGCAGAGCTTGCTTCAAGCGAAGTGGGTCCGATACAATCACATTGCGACAATCTTTGGAATTTTCACTACAATTCTGCTAAGTTATTTCGTTTGGGTCCGTGAAGGATGTGATCCTTGGCTACCTTTTATTTCAGATACCGATGTCAATCCACAATCTGGAATCCCATTCACTATCGGCCTCTCAATTTCTGGTATTATGCTCACAATAGCCTTTATTCAAATCGGAAAGTTACGCCAAAATTGGCTGGAAAAATATGATACTGGAGACCGCTTGATATTTTGGAATAAAATGTCGACTTTGGCAGGAGTTACATCAGGATTAGCAACCTCTTGGATAGCATTCACACCATGGCATGAACAGATGATTTTACATATTTTTCAGGCGAGTATAATATTCACAGGTGCGGCGATTTGGGTTGTTATCGCAAGTTTTGTAAGTATTAAAATGTCAGAAATTGACGAGAGTTTTTCATTGATTCTGAAAAACAGAATTATCACTGCGGCAATTTCAGTTTCAAGCTTTATTCTGATGAGTATTCATTTCGGGCTGGTCGTTAGGGGTGAAGGTAATTTATCAAATGTAGAATCTTATCTAGATAGTGTTGTTATCTGCACTGAATTAGCATCGCCTATACTCACTCGAGCAGCTTTCTTTGAATGGCTAATGGTTTTCAGTCTCGGTGCAGTGCTCGCGTCTTTTATTCCCGAAATCGATTTACTAGTCGACGAGAATTAATCGAATTGAGTTTTGAATTCACCAGGGACGGAGACTTCAATCAATTCCAAATCTTGCATCGCATCAGAATATTTCACTCTCATTCCTGGTGGGATGACGAATGCATCTCCTTTTCCAAGAATCTGCGACTCTACGCCTTCTCCTTCGAGTGTTAAGCCACCACTCATGATATAATTGAACAAAATATCTCCTTCGTGACTCGACCAAACTGTTTTGCTTTCACTTGGTTTGACAACCTGAACACTCGCGACACCTTTGGTATTCTCACAAATCGTTGTGTCGCGGCAAACAAATCCCGGTAATCTGAATTCTTGCCAAGTCGCTTCAGAGGCTTGATTGTGAACAAACTTCTGACCTTGCCATTCCCTATCGGGTCGCAAATGTTCGGTCGGCAATTCCATTTCATGGTCGATGACTGTGACATGATCTGCTGGTACACCAATCTCGACGACCTCTAAATTATCGCCTGAAAACAACACTCGATGGCGAATTTCTGGAGGTTGAATAAAACAATCACCCGCGGTTAATCGAATCGGTTCACCCTGATCTTCATAGACAACATCAACCCAGCCATTTATACAGAAAATAAGCTGAAATCCGACTTTGTGATAATGCACCATATCTGGAACTGGCCCCCCTTCGGCTATTCTGATATGACTCGCGATTATCGAACCTCCAAGTCTACCTTGAATCAGGTCTCGGTAATACATTCCGGCTCGCCCAATTACCCATGAATCACTATCGGCAAGTCGACGTGTTTGGAAACTATGTTCGGTCTTTGGAATCACCATCGGTGGATTGATTGGAACAATTTCGACGACAGTTCCATTCGGCGCTACCATTTGAGTATGGCCAGCAAATTGTTCATCCTTTTCATCGGTGCAAATTCGTAATAAACCCGGTGAAATCACTTCATCCATGTCGATTCTGAGTCGCAATCCCATCCCTGAAAACTCTGCGACTCTTGGATGGTCTGCAGGATAGATTGTATCCATTTTCATCCCTAATGTTTCTGTGAAAAATTTAATGTCATCATCCAATACTTTTGATGGTAGAATTATCCATCCTTCAGGAGTCATTATACACATCTTAATCAAAATTTATTATAACGATAACCTTAACGAAATCCGAATACTCTTGGATTTTCTTGTTCGGTTCTTGCAAAAATCACTAGAAAATTTAATCTAAACTTCTTTCAAAGCGAAGCCACTCGATTCAAGATATGGTTTGGCCAATCGGACCCTACGGGACTTCGATGGGTGCACTATTGCTGATGACGCTACCCGTCCATTGGTTCCTCACGAGAGATGAGCCGGAAAAGCGGGTCGGATTACGCGAGTTACCTAGTGAAATCCGGAAGAAGGGATACGGTTGGCACATCGCTCTCTATGTCTTGATGTTCATTTACAAGGCGTTGATAGATCACCATAACGAGCCGATTAAGGCACGAGTTGGAGGATTTACACATTGGTTTTGGTCGATTGAGGGAGATTGGACTTTACGCATTCAAGAAGCTTTTGAAAATGACCTTTTGACGGATATTTTGTCAGCCCATTACCTCTTCATGTATCTATTCATTATCTGGTTCAGCCCGATGTATTACATGCTCAGCCGCGACGAGAGAATGGCTGACAAAGCGGCTCTGAATTACTTCCTAATCTACATTCTCAGCGTACCACTATACCTTTTCTTCAATGTCGAAGTAACCTCTTCGTTCATTCCTGGGATGGACGCTTTATTGTATCATGATGATTTTACTTTGCGATTCTTTGTCGACAATGATCCGATGGACAATTCAATTCCGAGTTTACACATCGGATTGTCGGCCTCACTTTTGATGATCAATAGATTACATGTTCGGGAATTAGGAATTGCGATTTCCGATTGGCGCCATCGAGAATTTGACTTGTTTATCATTGGAAATTTAGTAATTTATTTATTTTCGATTCAATACCTTGGAATTCACTGGGTTTTCGATGTGATTCCGGGATTAATGATGGCAATAATTACCGCTGGATTTGTCCATGCTGTACAGCCGATTGTTCGTGCACGCCGAGAGAAGGGTTGGGCTTCATTATTGCCTGATCGTCGGCAGACCATCGCTGCTATTGGAGTCGCATTAGTCTGTTCATCTTGGTTGATGCTCGGGGTTGTTGATGGGGCCGGTGTCGATGAGGATCAAGCTAATTTCCGCTTCGGCGAGGGTGATGTAATCATCGATGTCATCGAGGTACATTCGCTGAATTCTCCGGTTACGATGACAGTCAAAAATGTCGGGGAATATCCAGTTGAGGTTATGCTGGTAGACTTGAAATCAGCTGAGGGACATATGACTCGAGGAAAAATCAATTGGAATTCAATTTCTAATTTCGAACAAAAAACACAAATTCCAATAGATGAATCAATCGATTTCTCAGTTATCCCCAACAGCCTT
>Ga0209035_10001257_pt1 | contig 10332 bp, 7 predicted proteins | sample MarorgKNORR_S2LV_6_FD_188220 | JGI IMG/M metagenome (GOLD analysis project Ga0209035, IMG submission 188220) | Marine microbial communities from the Southern Atlantic Ocean, analyzing organic carbon cycling - AAIW_A/KNORR_S2/LV (SPAdes) (version 2) | ecosystem: Environmental > Aquatic > Marine >...
TATCTAAATATTGTTAATTTAATCAGACAAATCATTTTTTTTAAGAACATCGAGTTTTGTGAGAATTTTCCAGCCTGTACTATTATGAATTTCCTTTATAATGCCACGAAGATGTTCTAAATCTTCATCTTTTTTCCAAGTAATGGTTCTTAGATAATCAATATGTGGTTCAGTTGATTCAAAATATGACAATAATAAATCATAACCTTGTTCATAATCAGAAAAAAAGTCATCATAATTCTTGAGAGATACCTGTAATTCTGCTCTATTTAAAAAAAGCCAAAAATCATTTAGACCATTCTCTAAAGCCGTATTATAACGCTTTAATGCCTCATCTAATCTCTGATTAGTTTTATGTAAAGCTGTAGCAAAATAATATTGTAGATATCCGTTTGTATCATCTATGGGTAGATTGTTTAATTTGTCAATTATTGTTTGATATTTTTTTTCACTGTGTAATTTTGATAATTCTGGAATTCTGTGATCAGTTAGTGCAATTCTACGTATAACTTCTACATCTGCTGGATTCATTTTTAATGCTTTTTCCAAATCTTTTTTGGCATTATCAATATCAGATGATAAATAATACAAATATCCACGATCTTTGTATATCATAAATTTATCAAAATCATTTTCCAAAGCCATCTTGTAACGTGCAATTGCTTCATCTTTTGAACTAGTACCAGTCGTATGATGTAATGATAAAGCCAGATAATATTGTAAATCAGCATTTTTACTATCTAAAGGAAGGTTTTTGATACGCTCAACGATTTCCCAAAAGTCATGTTGCATAGATAGATTACGTATTACAAGTGGGTTGTCGTTTTCTAATGAAATATTATATTCTTTATTTTCAATTAAAAATGAATTGATTTCGTCTATTCTTTTGTTAATATTTGAATAAGGTGTATCAAGTAACTTACCATCTTCTGCAATACAATGATGGTGATGAATCACGAATGGATCTAACTTTTCAGGATGTTCCGTATGATGAACAGTGCCAGAATATGGATAATTCATAGATAGCGGCAAAGCCTCATACGGAAATTTTGATTTAATTAATGCCAAAGAAAATGCAATTTGACCTGTAAATCGAATATTACCCTTAACACCTTTTGAGGAATTGATAAAATCCTTTGGCATTTTTTCTTCCTCATCTATTATGCGCTCAATGAAATATTTCCAATTTTTCAAAAGTTCAACAGCATATATTTTTGGAACGATTATTACACCACCATTAAAATATGGAATTGTTTCTTGAGCTGTGCAACTAGTTTTGAATCGTTCCTGAGGAAATGGTATCTTAAAGTAATCAAACAGTTGTTCCCAAGCATCCAATGTGAATGGATCCCGGTCTTCTGGTTTAGCCAAAATTTTTTCCTTTAATAAAAATTCAGAAAAATCTTGAGAAACTACAATATCAGTATCTAACATCACAATAACATCTACATCTTCTTTAATTCCTTCCTCAAGAATATGCAATGCATTTGCCTCAGGATAACGATCATGAACATCATCATTTATTCGAATTTCAACGTCCAATTTTTCTAATATTTCTATGATTAACTGATCTGGTTCCTCTGTAAACGAAGCAATTTTTTTAGAATTTGAAAGACTTCCGCCATAATTCTGAATTGTCTTAAAAAGATATTCAGTTTCAAGATTTCCGTATTCATTGTTCTTCTCTTTTACATTACAGCCAATTAGAGTTTTTATTGATTCCATAGTTGTCATATTTTAATTCCATATTTATTGTAGGGTTATTATATTTTCATTATTTTGTGGTTATAAAATCAAGGATTTGATTTATTTTGTATTTGCCTTGATAGTATTATTTTCTTTTAAATTTTCCAGATACAAAATATATCGTTTTTTAAATCTACCAAACCATATTGCACTATAACACCATTGATATGGATCTTTTTCTTTCACTAAGTTTTCAAAACTATATGTTTTTTGATTTGGTATTAGTTCATTATTGTTTAAAAAGAAGTTTTTCCAGTCAAAATCAGATGTGTTAGTTTTTATTTCTCTCAAATCATCGCGTGTACTTAAGATAAAAGTTTGAAATTTTACAAGGTCGTCTAATATATGATTATCAATTGTAAGATTAAATTCTTCCTTGAAAAATTCTAAAAATTCTAGGATTTCTTGAGATAAAATCTTTCTATCATGTACTAATCTTAACCAACTTGCTTCCTCAATTGGCCAAAATATATTACCTAAGTCTGGATCATGATGATCCCAACCTTGCCCTGAATAACCCTTATCCCTATACTCAATCACCAAATCATATTCCTTAGAAAATAATGAACTACTACTCATCAAATATTCAATGAGTTTATCATAAAATTGCATTAATTCAATATTATGAGTTTTCTCAAAATAATTTGAAATGTAATAAAGAATACCAAAACTATGAAAAACTTGGATTAACCACGAATAGACAAACATATCTTTTAGATTATCTAGACTGAAGGATTTAGCGGCAATTGTAATGTATTCATATTCAGGTTTTCCTCTATGGTCTATTTGTGAATGTGCTAAGTAAATTGGACTTTTAACGGTTTGAATCTCATGGTATTTCTTGTAAGTTGGATCATTCATTGGTGAATTTGGTAAAACACCACAATGGTAAATATGGATAGAACCAATATTTGGATCTTTTATCAATGTAATCAAACCTTTTTTAAAACTCTGAATAGTTTCACCAGGAAGACCCATGATAATTTCTGTATAAGTTGGAATTCCATTTTTTCTAAATTCTTCAGTTAATTCAGAAAATTCATCAAATTTAATATTCTCTCGTTTTATTATATCAAGAGTCAGTTCATCTAGAGATTGAACAGATAATGTAACAGCTCTTAGTAAACCGGCTGTTTGAAATTCTTTTGCGATAGGAATTATTTTTTCTGAGGAAAATTTTGCCCAATTTGGTCTGACTGTCTGAGGAAATCCATGTTGCAGCGAGGTTTCTTTTAATTTTGTTGCAATTTCCATGTCTTTTTCTTGGAATATTCCAAAATTAGCATCACAGCAATCTACATATGGAATTTTATTTTTACCAAACCACTCAATTTCTTTGAATAATCTTTCATTTTGGAATTTCCTAAGTTTTGTATTTGTTGCACTTCCCCAATCACAAAAAGTGCATTGATATGGACAGCCTCTATTTGTTTCCCATGAACCAACCCATTCAACATCAGCGTCCCTATCGACTAATTCCCACACTGTGTCTGTTAAATATGGTGATGGTATAGTTTGAAGTTCGTTAATTCTTACTTCAGATGGATTTTTGAAATATTTTGTTTCAATTCCTTTAACATTTGAGAAATCTTTATCAGTCAAATATGCGTCAAAAATATTTTTTATTATATATTCACCTTCACCATGAACAAGGATATCAACAAAAGGATATTTTTTAAAAAATCCTTTTGTTTCTAGTGGAACCTGTGGACCGCCAAAAATTATTGTACAGTTTGGATTAATTTTTTTTATTTTTCTAGCAAGATATGTCGTGATTTCCCAATTCCAAACATAACATGAGCATAATAGAATGTCCGTATCTATACATTGTTTAACATAATCATCAACATTTTCTCTAAAAACAAATGTTTTTTCAAATTTACACGAATCAGAAATTTTTTTATCAGTCTTAAGATATGAAACCAATAAGCTAATACTATATGGAAAATGAATTCGTCCGAAATATCTATAATTAAATTGTGAGCTATTTACTTTAATCATAAAAATTACTTCCAGCTACAACCCCAATTATAGATATATCTAATACTGTTGTATTTATTATTGTCTTAATCATTGAATTAAAACTAGATTAACTAGTTTTAAATTTTAGTTATTTTCTAGTTTTGACTGTTAGAATTACTTTCTTCATTGTTAATTATATTCTCAACTTGATTAGCAGCATCCATGCAGGTTGAAATTTTTCCTGAAAAAATTGTAATAACATTCTTATCTATTCTTTCAACTAAGGTTGGTCTGTCATCAGTAGAATTGACTTCTGGTAAAACTGTTTTAATACTAAATGACGATCCAACATATTTTGCTTCGCTAAATTTTGGAAAAAATCTACTGCCAGAATTTAAGAATGAATCTAGTTTGGTGATTGGTGGATTTTTTATTAAGCCCTTATCTAGTAATGGAAGAAATTTTTCATCGATTTTTGGAAATTTTCCCACATTTCGTGAGTGGACTGTGTTTACTACATCTCCAATAATAAAGTAATTTTTTGCACCAACTGGATCAATAGACAAGAATGGTCCATCCATGATCACTATACTTTTGTTATGAAATTCTTGTGGTAGCTCAAGAAAAATTTTTTCGCATATTTCAAATTGATAGTCATGCTGCTTTTCTTTATAATTATCTAATAATGAATTGATATCTGCATATGTTGCTATTATTACAAAGTCAAATTTCTCAAATACATCTTTTTCTGCTTTAGTATTAAGAAGTACCTTTACACCTACATTTTTTAATTTTTCCCAACAAATTTTTTTTAATTTTTCATAATCAAACAGTTTCTCCTTTACTTTTACACACAAATCAACAGAATTAGCATCAACAATATCCAGATTTATTTTTGAGAATTCAAGATTGTGTTTCTTACAGAAATTAATATAATCATTAGATGTAATATAACTGTCAGATTTTGATATACAATAATAATTTTCAGTTCCATTAATTATTGCACCAGAAAATTCTTCTAGAAATCCAATTTCAGAATTTAATACTTGTAATGTTGTTTTTTGACTTCTTGGATAATGATAACCTCTGTGAATTCTACATTGATTTACATCTGATGCGCCCTTAAGAATATCAGAATTTTTTTCATATATTGAAACATCGTGTTGCCTAGATAATTTTATTGCAGTAGTTATCCCAAAAATACCACCACCTATAACAGCTATTTTCAATTGAGTCACTTTATGTTTTTATTAATGATATAAATAGCATCAATAGATTTTTCTAAATCTGTGTAATTTTTTTTAACAGAAGTCATGTTCTTCAAAAATTCTTTACACTCATTCTTTAATGGTGAAGTTTTAGGTACAAAAAATTCCTTATACGTTAACTGGTTTTTATTAAATTTGAATAGGATCTCATCTTTCCATTGGTAGAGATTTTTTGAAGTTTTGATAATTATTGATCTTTGTTTGGTCGATGACACTCGATTTATGACTATAAAACACTCGAGATTATTTGAATACTTCATTTCTAATGATAAAATATCACATTTTGTAATAACACCTTTACTAACATATACAATAATTTTTTTTGGTTTTCCTACTAATTCATTTGTAATAATAATATAATGAGTCAATAAATCGAATGTTAGTTTTTCATTAAACGTTCCAAATTTTTTCCAATCAAAATATAAAAATTTAATCTGTTCATTTCTTGAAATATCTTTTAATTTTTTTAGTATTGAATGATACAAAAATATGCTTCCGACAAATAATGTTAAATTATTTTTTTTTGCAATTTCTAAAAGATTTTTTGCATTTTTTACATTTGTATCTATAGGCTTTTCAACAAAAACATGTTTTTTATGACTCAATGCTTTTTTTACTAACGAATAATGTGTGTGAATTGGGGTTGCAATAACTACACCATCTACCTCTAAATCATCTAAAATAGTATCTAAATTACTAGCGTAATTTATCAGTGGGTAATTTTTTTTTATCCATCTAATGTTAGACTTGTCACCTTTTGAATAACAATATTTAATTTTAAAATACTGTGAAAATTCTGCAACAAGATTTTTCCCCCATTTTCCAATTCCAATTATTGCTATGGTTTTCATTGTTTATTCAATATCCTCAATATGTGATCCACTTGGTAGATATGCATATTCTAGTGGGCTACAGTATTTTTCGTAGTATTCTATTACAATTTTTTTAATATTTTCTTGGCTCAAATCATATCAATTATTTTTTTTTAGAAGATAATTTCCAATAGCAAGTATATCAAGATCAGAATTTTGAAAAGTATGTAATGCAGCTTCCGGATCCCAGACAATTGCATCACCGTGAAGATTAAATGAAGTATTCAAAATGGCGCCTCTTCCAGTTTTGTTTTCAAATGTCTGAATAACTTTTTCATAACCTGGATTATGTTCTGTATCTACAGTCTGAGGTCTACAAGTAAAATCATAAGGATGTAATGCTGCGATTAAATCATTTCTTTTGTCTGTTGTTTCAAATGCTAAAATCATGTAAGGTGCAATTTTTCCATTAACTAAATAATCGTCAATTCTACTACTAAGTATTGATGGACCAAATGGCATCCAAAAATCACGCATCTTGATTGCTTTGTTAATTCTTCTTACAAGATCTGAGTTTGATGGGTCAGCAATGATTGATCTGTTGCCTAATCCACGTGGTCCCCATTCCATTTGACCACTAAATCTACCAATAATATTTTTAGAACTTGCCAAAAGTTCTCCAACCTCTGAATCTATGTCTTCAATATATTCAGCCTTATCAAATAGACCATGTTTTGTTAAAGTAGTTTTAATTTGTTCATTTGTAAACGAAGAACCAAAATAATTACTTACTAGTGGAATTTTTATGGGCTTGTGACCATTTTGTAGCTCTAATTCATTATAACCCATTAGTGCAGCACCAACAGCAAGCCCCTCATCTGATGCAGCAGGGCAAAAAAATGCATCGTCTACACAATCAAGTGATAAGATAGCTTGGTTAGCTTTAACGTTTAAGAAAGCACCACCTGCACATGCAATCTTTGTAACGTCTGTTTTTTTTATTATATTTTCCACCCAAGAAGTAAATAATTTTTCAAACCACACTTGTGTTGCAGCAGCAATATTATCAAATCTTTTCTTATGTAATAACTTAACAAGGTTTTTTTGAATTAATCCAAAAGGTGCTAGATTCTGTTTGAAAGTGATATTATTATCGGGATCAATATTGATAATTTTTTTTATTTCTTCAATAGCATTGTCAGGTTTCCCATAAGGTGCTAATCCCATTACTTTGAAAGCATCAAATGCATAATCCATTCCTAAGTATTCAGTTATACTAGAATAAAATCCACCCAAAGAATTATGCTGATTTGTTTCTGAATTTTCAATTCTTTCTATCTCACCATTTACGGCAATATTTGCAGTACTACTAATCCCATCACCCCATCCATCAGCAGTCAAAACTAGAACTTTTTCATGTGATTCCCAAGGACTTAGATAGTATGCAGCTGAGGCATGTGCTAAATGATGCTCAACAAAAAAAACTTCCTTTATAGGAATATTCAATTTACTTAAAATTTTTTTAAATCCTTCAAGTTTCTGGATTCGCTCATGATATAGATAAAGTAAATCTAATCCTTTTTGATTTGAAGTTACCCAACTCCAATTTATCATAGAATCTGAAAAATCAGGAAATCTTTGAAAATGTTTTGAAAATCTTAGATCTGCAGTTCCTACAACAGCAATTGCATCAGTTTCAGAAGGATCTATTTTTGCAATGTTATAAACTTCTTCAATACTTTTCAATGGATAACCTGATGCATGTTTTTGGTTTGTTATTCTCTCTTCATTTATTGCAGCTAAAATCTCCCCATTTCGTACAAGTGCAGCTCCTGAATCATGAAAATTATGAATTCCTAGAACGGTGAGATTTTTTTTCATTATTTTTATATTTTTATAGAATATTAAAACTGATTCTATTGTGTATGACTAATGTATTAAATTTTTAATAAAATTATATAGTGATAAATGAATTTATAAATTATAAAATGTCCTTATTGGAAGATACTGAAAAACTAATTGATATGTATAAACTTGGTGAAGTAAAAAAAGTTCTAAATATAATTGATGAAGAATTACTGAAAGTTCCCAATACACATACTTTCCGCCAGAGAGGGATAATATCTATAAACTATGAGAAAAAATTTGGTTTAAAAAAATTTTTGGAACATATAATAAAAATTAATCCTGATGATCCTGAAATTCTATCTAGATTGGCACTAATTTTTGAATTAAATGGAAATATTGAAAATGCATCTAATTTTGCAGATAAATCACTAAAAATTGATTCTGACAATAAAACTGCATTACAAATTAAAGGAATTATTGCCTTTAATAATGATGAATATGAAAATTCAATTAATTATTTTGAGAAAATTTTGATTAAAAATGAGAATGATTCACTGGCTTTGTTGAACAAGGGACTTTCAATGGAGTTAATGGGTAAAAGCGAAGAAGCTATGAATTGCTTTAAGAAATTATTTAATGTTGATTCATTAAGTAATGAATCGTTAGATAGTCTTGTTTCCTATATTAGAGATTTAGTAGGTAATGATTTTGCTAATTCCTATGCAGATCAAATATTATCAAAACAACCAGATGACAAATTGGCATTAAAAATTAAAGATAATGTTATTCTTGAACAAAGTAAGGTGAGACAGAAAATTTTTGAGCTTTTCAATAAATATCTCCATAGAGCACCTGATAATGATGGATTGGATTATTTTGAAGAATTGATTATACAAGGAACGAAATTTGAAGAAATTGAAGAAATGATGAAAAATTCAGAGGAAGGAAAAAACTATTGGAATTGATTATAATAATTTGTAATCTGAAATTTTAAAACTTGTAATGTTCTTTTGGGACTCACCAAAAACATCTATTTTCATTTTTTATTTAATATCTTCAATGTATGATCCTTTTGGTAGATATGCATATTCAAGTGGACCACAGTATTTTTCTGGCTCGATTAAATGCTTGTATCCAAAAAATTCAGTATTGTTTGGATCTAACTTAGTTAAGAAATTGTATTTCTCATTTCGAATTTTTTCATCATACAATGAATAATGTAATATTTTACACCTAGTAACTGCAGGATTTTTTTGTCGATACGCATTTTGAGGGATTTTAGGACAATGTGCGTTGCCAGGAAACTTCATTTCTTCAAAATGTAGATTACTTGGTTGGTTTTTCAACCTCAAGATGGTTGGAAACAGACCATTTGTTGTTGAATCATTAATTCTAATTTGATTGGGCTTCTCTCGTACTTCTAATAATTGCATTTGGTAAACATTTGCTTTTGGATGTAGAACTGTCAGATCTTCTTTTAAAATTTGTTTCATACCAGGCATAATTATTTCATCTCCATCAACACTAAGTAAAAAATCTGGGTTAAGTTTCATAGCCATTTTTAATAAAATATTTTTGTCCCTTGTTTCATCAAATGGTAAATTTGTTTGACTATGAATATCTACAACTGACGGAAATTTTTTACAAATTTTTAGAGTATCATCAGTTGAACCATCATCTACAACAACGATTTTCTGACAAACTTCTGAACACATTTTTAAAGATTTTTCAATCCATCTTTCTTCATTCTTAATTCTATACATGGCAACAATTTCTGGATCTGGTATACTCTCCAATATTTCTGGAAAAATTATTTTTGGAATTATTTCAGGATGTAAAATCATGAATTCTTGTGAACTTTTAATTAATTCATGAAATTGAAATTCATTTATTTTTTCTTGTTCTAAAAGTGAGATATAATGTTCTAATCCAACAGTATCTGGTTCACGATTTAGAAATTTTTTGTAGGCATTTTTAACTATATTTTCTAATTTTTTCATATTCAATAGATCTAAATTTATTCAGTATAATTAAGAATTAAACATATCAATTCATAAAACAAGAAATTACTAGAAGTTCATATACAACATAATTTTATTTGCGTTATGGCAAAGGTATTACTAGTTAATCCGCCTTTTTATCGCCTCTTAAATTCACATTATAATGCAAATTCTTTAGGAATTGCTTATGTTGCATCATATCTTAATTCACATGGTCATGATGCATGGTTATATAATGCAGATTTTTTAAATCAAAATTCTTATGTTAAACAAAAACAAATTTTTGAAGGATTTGATAATTATAAAAAATTTTTCGAGAATGAAAATCATCAGTTATGGGAAGAAACTGTTGATAAAATAATAGAGTTTGAGCCAGAATGGATTGGTTTTACCTCTTATACTGCAAATATTACTGCAATCAACATAATTTCAAAAAAAATAAAACAAAAAAATCCATCTATAAAACAAGTTATTGGTGGTGTACATGCAACATTAGATCACGAGATCCTAAACAAATTACCATCAATCGATTATAGTATTCAACGTGAAGGAGAACATGCTATGTATGATCTTGTAGAAGGTAAAGAACCAAAAAATATCACAGGAGTTGTATCACGTGGTGAAAATGAATTAATATATAATTTTGATGCAGATGTGATTAAAAATATTGATGATCTTCCTTTACCTGAAAGAGAT
>Ga0209035_10001259_pt1 | contig 10328 bp, 20 predicted proteins | sample MarorgKNORR_S2LV_6_FD_188220 | JGI IMG/M metagenome (GOLD analysis project Ga0209035, IMG submission 188220) | Marine microbial communities from the Southern Atlantic Ocean, analyzing organic carbon cycling - AAIW_A/KNORR_S2/LV (SPAdes) (version 2) | ecosystem: Environmental > Aquatic > Marine...
AGCACATTACAAAGCAAAGGCTCGTGGAAAATCCTACCCTACAGTTAGCGGTGTGGCAATGAACCCTGTTGACCACCCTCACGGTGGAGGTAACCATCAGGCAGTTCACGGACCAAATTCAATTGCGCGCACTGCACCACCCGGTCAGAAGGTCGGGCACATTGCGCCAAGTCGCACTGGAAAGATGCGAGGGAAGAAGAAGGAGTGATGATTCATGGCACGAAGAAAGAGTAAGGGATTCCGCAAGCCGAAGGCGGTCCGCCGTGCAGCAAGGAAGAGAAAGATGGGTGTGGCAGAACGCCGCAAGCGAGAGTTTACCTATCGCGGTTACACAATCCCAGAGTTGCAGCAAATGCCACTCTATCCTCCTGAGGACGGTTCAGAGCAAGTCAGTATCATTGAGTTGGTACCTTCTCGTGTCCGCCGTTCTCTTGACCGCGGTCTACCGCGCGAATGTGAGCATTTCTTGGAGCGAATCACAGAAGCTGAAGCAAACCAAGTGGTTCGTACACACCGCAGAGATATGCCAGTTCTACCTGTGATGGTTGGTAAGTCAATTGGGATTTACAATGGCCGAGATTTCGTTAATATTGAAGTCCAGCCTGAGATGCTTGGTCATTATCTAGGCGAGTTTGCATTAACTCGTCGAAAGCCTGTGCACACAGGCCCTGGTGTTGGTGCTACCCGGTCAAGTAAGCACGTGGCATTGAAGTGAGGTGAAAAGGATGAGCAGAGATAGAAGTAAACCGCAATCTGGCTACACCCAATTTTTGGAAGGTAGCCGCCTAGCAACCGCTCGCGTAACCAACGTAGATGTGCATCACAAACACTGTGTACAAATTGCTCGTAAACTGAAGGGTATGTACGCTGGTTCAGCAATTGAATTCTTAGAGGATGTAATCGCTAAGAAGAAGGCAGTTCCCTATGTTGTTCGATCCCGACAAGGCCGAGGTGGAAACACTATGGCTGGACACCGAAAAGGAAAGATGGGGCCTGGTCGATATCCTCGAAACGCTTCACAAATCTACATCAAATTAATTCAGAGCGCTATGGACAATGCTCGTCAACACCACGAAGACATTGAGGCAGAAGAGATGCAGATAACTCATCTTGCCGCACATCGTGGTCAGATTGCTCGACACCAGCGCCCTCGTGCGCGTGGGCGGGCAACAGCATCAAATCATTACAAAGTAAATCTTGAATTATTCCTTGAATACTTTGGTGATGACGAAGATTCTGATGACGGCGAGGATTTCTGAGGTGGTATAAGTATGGCAAAAGTAAACCAAATCCGTCATTTCGTTGACCGTAATGTTGAGCGCCAGTTGGTGCGTGAATATCTTCTGAAGGAGACAGAGCGTGCTGGTTTTGGTGGATTACACTTTGAGCGTGCTTTCGATAATACTTCCATCTGCACAAAGATCACTTTGCAAGCAGAAAGAGTTGGAATGGTAATTGGTCGTCGTGGAAAGATCATCAATGAACTTCAGCGCCGCATCCGCACAGATTTCAATTTGGAAAATCCAAAATTACAGGTTGAAGAGATTGAGAATCCAGCACTAAATGCTCAAGTAATGGCAAGTAAGTTAGCTAGCGCTCTTGAGCGCGGATGGTACTTCCGAAGAGCAGGGCACAGCAGTGTACTCAATGTAATCGAGGCTGGTGCGAAAGGTTGCCTAATTATCATCGCAGGTAAATTAACAGGTTCACGACACCGTACTGAGAAGTTCCTCAAGGGACACATCAAGTTTTGTGGGGAGACTGCACTAACACACATGGATGTGGGTCAATCTACTGCTGTTGTAAAACTTGGAACCATTGGTTGCACAGTTGCAATCATGAAGCCAGGCACAAAATTACCTCATGAAGTTGACATTATCAGCAGAATTGATGCTGGTCTTGGACCATATGTTGCCCCAGCAATGGCGGGGACAGAAGGTACTGAAGATATTGTCGAAGAATCACTTTCAGAAGAAGAAGCGGACACAGAATTGAAATTACTTGATAAATTGCAAGAAGACCAAGCGGCAGTTATTGAAAAATCATCAGATGATGATGCTTCAGAAGAAACCGAAACCGAACCAGAAGAAGAACCTGCAGAAGAAGAAGAAGTTGCAGAAGCAGAGTCAACCGATGCTGAACCATCAGAAGAAGAAGTTGCAGAAGCAGAGTCAACTGATGATGAACCATCAGAAGAAGAGGAGGCGGTTGAATGACCCATCTATCTACTCGTGAAATTGACAATATGTCTCTTGAGGCACGCAAGAAGCGCATGAATGAATTGCAGGAGGAGATGCTTCTCCTGCGCGCGGAGCAAGCACTGGGCGGGTCTGCAAGTAATCCAGGATCATACAAGCAAGTGAAGAGAAGCATCGCTCGTCTCAAGACAAAGATGCAAGAAGCAAGACAGGAGTAGGAAATTAATGGCAAGTATCTGCAATCTATGCGGCCTACCTGAAGAATTATGTATATGTCAAGAAATAGCAAAGGAGCAACAAAAAGCAATAATTTCAACTGTTCGAAGGAGATATGGTAAGATGGTCACGATAGTAGAAGGCATAGAAGATACTGCCATTGATATCAACAAGCTTGCTAAGACTCTGAAGTCATCATGCGCTAGTGGTGGCACAGTTAAGGGAAGAGTCATTGAACTTCAAGGAGACCACAAGAAAAGGGTCGCCAAAGTACTACAACAAAATGGTTACCAGGTGGAGGTGCGCTGAATGGAACACTGGCATACTTCATGGTTATCTCGTACTCTAGAGGTGGTATCCTCGACTGACCCAAGTTTAGTCGGCCGCTCAGGTGTTGTGGTAAGCGAATCACGTAATACTGTTACAGTTGAAGAGCACGATGGCATGTCTATTTTTGCCAAGAATACAATCCAATTCACAATCGACAATAGTGAACCTGTTGTTGGGTCTATGGTCTGTCAAAGGCCAGAAGACAGAATTCAAAGAAAGTACAGGAGGAACTGAAATGGGAACTGAAATGCGAGACATCGGTATTGACGTGATAGAGCCGAAGGGCGAATGGGATGGCGATTCAAATTGCCCATTCTATGGTAGTTTGAGGGTTCGCGGCCAGATTATTGAAGGGACAGTGTCAAGAGTTGGCATGTTGCAAACAATCGTTGTAGAGCGGGAACACACTCGGCACATGAAAAAGTTCGAGAGAATTGAGAAGAGAACCCGCCGTTATTCAGCTCACTTACCAAGTTGCATTGGAGATATAAATGTTGGAGACCCCGTACGAATTATGGAGTGCCGTCCAATTTCCAAGACAGTGACTTTCTGTGTTATTGAGAGAGGTGAGTCAGAATGAAGGGGATTTCAAGTCGCGTAACACGTGGTCTACCAACAGAGTCAAAGATGAACTGTATTGATAACAGCGGAGCAAAGATTGTTCAGTTAATCTCAGTACTAAATCTCGGTGGGGTTGCTCGCCGATATCCATCTGCTGGTGTTGGTGATATGATCAATGTTACAGTTCGAAGAGGAACTCCAGAACGCCGCCGACAAGTGTTCCGCGCAGTAGTTGTACGTCAGAAGCGTGCATACGCCCGTTCAGACGGGACTCGTGTGCAATTCGAAGACAACGCATGTGTGCTCGTATCAAACGAGCGCGGAGAATTGATTGGAACTGATATCAAGGGGCCTGTTTCCCGAGAATCAGCAGAAAGGTGGCCAAGAATCGCAGCGACTGCGAAACAGATTGTTTGAGGTGATATGATGAGTAGTACAAAACCGAACAAGCAGCGAAAGAACGCAGCCAACGCGCCACTTCACATTAAGCGCAAGCGCATACGTGCTCGCTGCCTAGACCCAGCATTTCCTAATGTCCGTAATGTCACTATCAGAGTTGGTGACCGTGTCTCTGTACGCAGGGGCGATTGGGGTAACCCAGGTCATGACAAGGATGAGGGTGGTAAGCGTCTTGGGAGTAGCCGCGGTAAAGAAGGCGTTGAAGCCGATGTTATTGCTGTTGATATCAAGACTGGACGTGTGTTTGTAGAAGGTGTAAGCCATTCAACCTCAGAAAGCAAGGCAGAAGGAATCCCACTACATGCATCAAATGTTGTAGTCATTAAAATTGATGATGGCGATGTTGTCCGCTTGAAGAAATTAGAAGAGCGCAACGGAGGCGATGAATAATGAGTGCAAATCACAAGAAGCGATTAGCAATGCCACGAAGTTGGGCTGGGGCACGAAAAACCACAGTTTGGATTTCCAAGCCAGACCCTAGTGGTCACCCGATTGACCTTTGTATGTCCTTAGCAGTTGTCGTGCGTGACGAACTTGGTTTGGCCCAATCAAAGCGGGAAGTTAAGCGAATGCTTGCAACTCGTAAGTTGATGGTTGATGGTAAAGTGCCAAAGAGCGTTGACCGAGGTGTTGGATTAATGGATGTTCTAACAATTGGTGACCAAAGTTACCGTTGTATTCTTGATCAAAATGGAAAGCTTCGTTACCCTAAAATCACAGCAAAAGATGCAAACTCAAAGGTTTGTAGAATTGATGGTAAGAACACAGTTCGTGGTGGGGTCACTCAGTACAATCTTCATGATGGCAGGAACATCCTAGTTGATGACGCAAATCTCTACAAGACAGGTGACAGTCTAGTCATCTCTTTACCAGATCAGAAAATAATCTCCCATTTACCATTCGCTGATGGTACTAACGCCTACTTAGTAGGTGGTAGTCACGTGGGTACTGTAACTGCAATTCAGAGTTTGGCTGTAAAGCGCTCAAGCATGGAAAATGAAGTTTCCTTCCCCGATTTCGGCACAGTTGAGAGAAATGTGTTCGTAATTGGCGACACCAATTTACCAGAGGTGAGTGAATGAGTAATGTTAACCCAATGCTAAAGCCTCGAATTACGAAGGTCACTTGCCACATTGGAGTAGGTGAAGGTGGAGCTCGACTACAACTTGCAGAACAGGTTCTTTCCTTGATTACTGATGGAAATCCAATTCGAACAATTGGAAAAACCACAAACCGTGAATTGAAGATTCGCGAAGGCGCTCCAATCGGATGCAAGGTTACAATCCGTAACCCTGAAAAAATCAAGAAGTTCCTTGAGGATGCTTTCTGGGTACGTGAAAAGACTCTACCTGCATACAATGTTGATATGCAAGGCAACCTATCTTTTGGAATTGCAGATTATACAGATTTCCCCGAAATGAAATATGACCCCGATATCGGAATCTTTGGTATGGACATCAATGTCGTACTTGAGAGGCCCGGACACAGGATTAGTCGGCGCCGACGTTTGAAGGCAAAGGTCCCAGAATCTCACCGTATTACACGCACACAAGGACAGGCCTGGTTCAAGGAACAGTTCGGATTGACACTAATGGAGGAGTGAAGATGGGAAAAGACGCAGGAATACGCATAGGCCGAGAGTTGGGATGCCGACGGTGCGGCCGCAAAAGAGGAATGATTCGCCGCCATGGTCTGAGACTATGTCGCCAGTGCTTCCGGGATATCGCGCCGGAAATAGGATTCAAGAAGTACAGTTGAGGAGGGATGAAGATATGCAATTTGACCCATTAAATGACGCGTTTGTAAGCATTTTTAATGCTGAACAATCCGGACACTACGAAGTTACAGTAAAACCTGCTAGCAATCTGCTAGGTAGTCTACTAGGCATTATGTCAGAACGTGGCTACATTGGAGAATATGAAAAGATAGAAAATGGCCGCGGTGGCGGTTACCGAATCGAATTAGTCGGTGCAATCAACAGGTGCGGCGTCATCAAACCCCGCCATGCTGTGAAGTTTGCTGAATTCGATAAGTGGGAGTCAAGATACCTCCCTGCTCAAGATTTTGGTCTTCTATTGATGACAACAAATCAAGGTGTAATGCACCATTATGATGCTAAGGAGGGTTCAATCGGAGGCCGCTTACTGGCCTACGTGTTCTGAGGTGATTATTATGGTGAAATTAGATCAGATACTACATGAAATACCTCTCGCAGAGGGTGTTTCAGCAACCATTGATGAGGCTTCCTTATCCTTGAATGGCCCTAATGGGTCAACATCTCGAGAGTTTTCTCATACCAAAGTAAATCTCTCTTTGGATGGGGATAATGTAGTTGTTCAATGCGATTTACCTAGGCGTAAAGAAAAGGCGATATGTGGGACTTGGAAAGCCCACATCAACAACATGATTACCGGAGTTACGAATGGGTTTGAGTATCGCCTCAAGGCAGTTTACTCTCACTTCCCAATGACTCTAACTGTAAATGGTTCATCATTTGAAATCAAAAATTTATTCGGTGAAAAAGTCCCACGGGTTGCAGACCTAAAGTGGACACCAACAGAAGTTCAAGTCAAGGTCATGAACAAGAGCGATGTTATCGTTTCTGGAGTTGACAGAGAGAAGGTTGGTCAAACAGCAGCAATTATTGAGCGTTCATGCAAGATACGTCACCGTGACCGACGAATTTTCCAAGATGGAGTATATATTGTCTCGAAGGGGGCAAACTGAGGAGGTGTGATGAATGTCCGAATACAATGACATGACAGTTGCGGAACTGAAGGTACTGCTAAAGGCAGCTGGGCTACCTGTTTCAGGTAAGAAGGCTGACTTAATTACTCGACTAGAAGAAGGTGCAGGCGATTCAAGTGAAGAAGTTGAAGAAGTTGCTACTGAATCCGTTGATGAAGTCTCTGAAGATGTTGATGATGACTTTGATGATTTAGATGAGGAGTGGGACGAAGAGGAGTTGATCCACGTTGCACGCCAGAAGCCAGAACTCACTGATGCTACAAGAGAAGCCCTAGCAATCCGTTCAGCACAAGGCAAGAAACAACCAGCATTCCGCCGCCAAGAGTGGTATCGATACAAGCGATTGTCCCGAACCGGATGGCGTAAGCCGAAGGGTATGGATAGTAAACAACGCAAAAACAAGCGATGGCGAACTCCAATGGCTAGAGTTGGTTTTGGTAAGATTGCAGAAGTTCGTGGACTTCACCCCTCAGGATTCAGTGAAGTTATGGTCCATCGACCTGATGACCTAGAACAGATTGATCCCAAAGTCGAAGCAGCACGCATAGGCAAGAGAGTTGGGAACCGCAAGCGAGCGGCAATTCATGAGAAGGCTGATGAATTGGGAATTCGAGTCTTAAACAGAAGGAGGAATATCTGATGCAGTTGAGTAACCAGAAGCGATTAGCAGCGGAGATTCTCTCAACACAACTAGGCCAAGAAGTAGGTCTAAACCGAGTTTGGATTAACGATAACTACCTCGAACAGGTTAGTAGTGCTGTCCAAAAGGAAGACATTCGCGAACTGATTGAGATGGGCTACATTAAGGCCAAGCCAGTTCAAGGCACAAGCCGTGTACGGGCTAACAAAAACGCTGCTCAAAGAGCAAAAGGACGGCGCAAAGGACAGGGTAAGAGAAGCGGAACTGCAAATGCCCGTTTCCCACGAAAGCAGCGCTGGATGCGCACTATTCGTTCCCAGCGCCGAGTTCTAAAAGAGATGCGCAGTGACGGTACATTAGATGCGAGCAAATATCGATACTACTATCGAAAGGCAAAGGGTAATTCCTATCGTAGCATTGCTCACATGAAGACCAACATGAAACTTGATGGTATCAAAGTAGGAGGCGATGAATAATGGCATACGGAAAGAATCAGAGACGCAAGTACGCTCGCCGTGAACACGGATTGACGGATTACCGCCGTCGACTCAAGTTACTAAGAGGAGGACAGCCAAGAGCTGTAGTGCGTGTAACCAATACTCAAGTGATATGCCAACTCGTTGCTTACGAGCCTGATGGTGACAAAGTGCTTGCGGCAACAACTGGGGCAACAATCGTTTCAGATTTCAAGTGGCCAAAGGATGCATCTCGAAAATCAGTTCCCGCTTGTTACATTGCAGGAATGGCATTAGCACAGAAAGCAACTGCAGCCGGTCATGGAAGTGCAGTTCTAGACATTGGTCTAGGTGCTTCAACCAAAGGTAACCGCGTGTTCGCTGCCCTCAAAGGAATGGTGGATGGTGGACTTGAAATTCCACATGGTGAAGATATTTTACCAGATGATGACAGAATTGCAGGAAATCATATTTCTGATAAACGTGCTAAATCTGTTGAGACTAGCAAGAAGGCAATCATGGGGGCCTGAATAAATGGCAGATGAACAACCAGCACCAGATACCGTTGAAGTCGCACCAGGTCTTGCTCTTGCATACACTCCTGAACCAGAAGTAGAACAAGGTCGTCATCGCCGCCGAAAGGGTGGTTATGATGCCATGGCAAATCTTCGCTCTTGGACCCCTAAAACACGTCTAGGACGAATGGTCCGTAATGGCGAAATCACAACATTTGAGCAAGCAATGGATTGCCGCTTGCCGATTCGCGAGGTTGAAATCGTTGACGCATTACTTCCTGGCTTAGAAGATGAAGTCATTAACGTCAATATGATTCAGCGTATGACTGACAGTGGCCGAAGAGTACGTTTCAATGTCATGGCAGCAGTTGGCAACAACAACGGATATGTCGGCCTTGGCATGGTAAAGGGTAAGGAAGTCGCAGCAACAATTCGTAAAGCGATTGACAATGCAAAACTCAACATCATCCCAGTAATGCGTGGTAATGGTTCTTGGGAATCAGGTGGTGGTGCAGGTTCTAGCGTACCATTCAAGATTACCGGCCGTTCAGGATCTACCAGAGTAACTCTCATCCCAGCACCAGCTGGTAAGGGCTTAGTCATAGGTTCAAAGGGTAGGGTTGTACTTCGCTTGGCTGGAGTTACCGATATCTACTCACGAACTCACGGACAAACCCGAACAACAATCAATTTCGCTCGCGCAACTTACAATGCATTACAAAACCTCAATAAATCCAAGGTTAGTGCTGACCAGAAGAAGAAATTATTCATGTCTACAGGTAGGGTGAACGAATGACTTGGTTAGTAATTAGAGTACGATCTAACATTGGTGTTGAGCGTTCAATCAAACAAACAATGGGTCATCTAAATTTGACTCGTGTAAATCATGCTGTTCTCATTCCTGAGAATGATGTTTATGCTGGAATGCTTCAGAAGGCTAAGGATTACATCACTTGGGGACAGGTTGATGAGTCAACAATTGCAAATCTAATTGCTGAAAGAGGACGATTGATGGGTGATAAGCCAATTACAGATGCTGTTGTGAAAGCAGAGACTGATTTCAAGAATATCAAGGAGTTTGCTTCTTCAATAGTTTCAGGAGATTCATCAACTAAGACCATCGCTGACATGAAACCAGTATTCAGACTTCACCCGCCGCGAGGAGCAAATGGATGGGGTGGAATCAAACGCCACTTCACAGTTGGCGGAGCATTAGGATATCGCGGAGAGGCAATTATTGACCTCGCTGGGAGAATGATTTGAGGAGTTGAAAAGTATGCCATCACGAACAAATAAATTCCGAGGACGCAGCCGATATCATGGCCGTGGCAAGAAAGCTGGACGTGGTGCTGGTAAGAGGGGCGGGCGTGGTAATGCAGGCCTGAACAAGCACCGTGTCATGACTCGAATCAAGTATATGCCAAACCATTGGGGTATGCACGGGTTCAATCGTGACCCATCTCTATGTACAGTCCATGTCACTGCAAATGTCAGTCAACTTTCTGACATGACTGATGATGATGGAAATGTAAACTTACGCGATTACCAAGTTGACAAGTTACTAGGCAGTGGCCAAGTTAACCAAGCCATCTCGGTAACAGTTGAGCACGCAAGTGCGAAGGCGATTCAAAAGATTGAGGCCGCAGGTGGTTCAGTCACTCTTTCTGGCGATGATGATAACGAGTGGGAAGAAGAGTGATTTTCTCTCCCCGATTAGAAACTCTGAAATGAAGAAATAGAAGGCGTGAAAAAATATGGCAGTACGTAAGCCCTCAGCATTCGGCATAACAGCCATTTCAGTCCTTTACTTTGGTGCCCTATTTTGGTGGAAGAAAGAAGACCTTCTTGGCGCAGATAGAGATGCTATGGTTTACGCTGCACAAATGATTGTAGTAGCAGTAGCGTACGTAGCTTGGGTTCTCTGGGCTATTCAGAAAGACCTCCCCGATGGAATCAAGCAAATCAAGTTCTTTGGTTCAGCTGCCAAGTTCATGATGTGGCTTTCCATGATGGCTGGTCTCTTTTACTGGGCCCTACAAGATGATAGTCAAGTAGGATTTCTATTCGTGGGAATAGCCTTACTTGGGTTAGGTACTGGATTAGCATTAGCCTGTCTTGCGTATACTGGGGATGAAAGTAGCCGACTTTACGCCCTCAAGCGTTTCGTTGATGTTTACCCATCTATCACCAAGCCAGATGGTCACGT
>Ga0209035_10001260_pt1 | contig 10328 bp, 13 predicted proteins | sample MarorgKNORR_S2LV_6_FD_188220 | JGI IMG/M metagenome (GOLD analysis project Ga0209035, IMG submission 188220) | Marine microbial communities from the Southern Atlantic Ocean, analyzing organic carbon cycling - AAIW_A/KNORR_S2/LV (SPAdes) (version 2) | ecosystem: Environmental > Aquatic > Marine...
GTCCTTAGATCGAGAAAGGAGTTCATCGGGTTCGAACACTGCGCTGATCAAGCCAAACTGCTCAGCCCTACCCGCAGTAATCATATCACCCGTCAAAACCATCTCTATAGCTCGACCAAATCCAATCACTCTGGAGAGTCTGACTGTTCCTCCAAACCCTGGAATGATCCCAAGACCAACCTCAGGGAATCCAAACTTGGCATTACTACTTGCAACCCTCAGATGACAAGCTAAAGCCAACTCACATCCACCCCCTAATGCATACCCATTCACTGCTGCAAGCACGGGTGTGTGGAAATTCTCGATTAAAGTGAATATCCTCTGTCCTTCTGCACTCTGACTTCTCCATGACTGTCTATTTAAATCAGCCAGTTCCTCTATATCAGCACCAGCTACAAAAGCTTTGCTACCTCTACCGATAAGAATCACCCCTCGAAGGTTGTCGTCCTGGGCTAGACCGGTAAAGACTGCTTCCAACTCTTGCAACACCTTATAATTCAGTGCATTGAGTCTATCTTGCCTATCGATTGCAACAATAGCTGTTCCATCATCTTTTTCAACACTAACATGTTCCAGTTCAGTCATGACCCACCTAGTAGATGTCACCACACAATTATAAAGGAATTTTCAGATGAAAATATCTCACTATACACTCAGACGCCAGCCAGGCATGGCGCCTACTCCCACCTCTAAGTAGTTTGATGACGACGTGTCCAAAACTGACCAATTGTCGTAGATCCTCCACCCAAGGAGCAAGATAAAATGGCTCGATCTTTAAACAAAATTATGCTCATCGGAAACGTGGGGAATGATCCCGAAGTCCGATCCACTCCCAACGGAATGCAACTAGTAAAGTTCTCGGTGGCAACCAACCGGACATGGAAAAATAGCTCCGGAGAACAACAAGAGAAGACTGAGTGGCATCGATGCACTGCATGGGGAAAGCTATCTGAGATTATAGAAAGGTACGTAAAAAAAGGCGACCTCTTGTATTTAGAAGGACGTGTAGAATATTCTCAAACTGAGAATGATGGACAGATTCGTTACTTTACCGACATTAACGTACAAGAAATGAGTATGCTAGGATCGAGAGATGGAAGCACAGGAGACCCCGGAAGCTATAGCCCCGAACCTCCAGTCCCTGAAAGCCATAAACCGATATCTCAACCCGATGATGACCTTCCATTCTAAATCGGCAAGAACTGACAATCACCCTCAGGAGTACTGTGTTTCTACTCCCAGAGAGCTAAGAATTTATCTTCAAACTTACCAGTGTTTTCCTTGTATTCCTCTACCCATTCTTGAAATGAAGGCAAGGCAAGCCTTTTAGATATTCCTACTTGGGCCAGTCTGACTAAATCTTCGTATGAAGGTTCTCCCGTCATTCCGTCTGACCGATGGGCTTCTCTGGCCAAAAGATAAATTTCATCAGGAGATAGTAAAAGAAGATGTTCAGCTATTAGAGCAGAACAATAATCTAAATACTTATCTTTGATTTCCGATTCTTGAGCAATTTCTTTCTCTTGATCAGAAGAACTCGACTGGATATCACCCACTTGAAGCCTCCAGGCACCTCTAACGGACACAAGCACGAAAGCCCCCTTTGGAGGTCCATGCTACGCATTTAAACCTTCTTAGGTTTATTGAGGCACTGAAGACACGTCAAGACCCTAGAAAACAGCTTGCACTCCTGTGCTTCCTTGCTGAGCAACTTCACTGTTCCCTCTCAAATGCTCATAGAGCGTCCTCCTGGTGAGTCCGTACAGTACAATTTTACTCATAAATTCAGGATCTGCTTTCTGAATAGCTTCGACTTTTTTTGCCAAATCAGTTGGCAATTCTACTTCGATCTGCACTGGACAAGTATCCCACATATGGACGCATTTCTCCCACTGTACAAGGTTCTGAAAGAGAACTCAGTCAGCAGGGTAGCTGACTGACTTAAGATTTCATATTTTTAGTTTCCAGAGCCACTTTTAGACTCTGAATATGGACCACATTACACCTGATTTTTCTAGAAAGCAAGCTTATCACAAAAATTGTTGTACAAACAACTGTTCTACGTAAAGTATTGCTGTACAAAGACTTACACAATACATACTCTATGTTATTAATGGACAGGCCCCGTCTTGCTTACTGCAATCCACCTGGTTACATAAGGAGGGGCTTAACAGAAATGTAGCAAGCTCTTGGTTGCAACTGACTTACAGCCATGAGGTCTATCTGTGATTCAATTCTGCAGGCGCTTTGCAGCAACTGGAATGCTTGACCTCAATGAACTTACATCAACGTCGAACTGCTGGTATCGGCTACTCGTTCCCTTCTATCGTCTGGCGGGTTAATCTTTACAGAAACTACCCGTGACTTCAAATCTAATGAACAGTCGTTAGTGAGAGAGTTCCGTTTCCTGTATCGTCCCCCGACAGGGTCTCAAATCTAGGATTGCGGTCACCAAGTGAAACTTGAGAAAGCGTGTTTCTTCGACCAAATGTCGCCAAGTGATGCTGGATCACTTCGTGTCTCTTGGATTCAAAAGTTTCTAGCAGGCACATCAGTCCCGTCCTGACGGTCAGGCATTCCTGTTGTACACCGGCCAAGTTAGAAGGCACAGCAAAGAGAACTTCATACTGGACAGTGCCACTAACATGCTGCAACCCTGTATACACTATTTCATTCTCTGGAAAAGCCTTCAGTAGGGCTTGTTCTAACACTTGGCAGCGATCGCTGGAAGAGCCAGTGAAAATTAGAGAGCCGCGATTGTAATCCAAATTCACCTGAACAGCATCCAGGTTAGTCTCCATGACAATCCTCACCGAGGTGCCTTCGTGAAAATCTAGATCCTGACAAATATCTCTAAAGCCTATTCTAAGAATAGTAGGCCTTGTCAGTGGTCCATACCCAACCCTACTAAGAAGTTTAATAGCCATTCGCAGTGAATAAGAAGTGAGTTTGTCCTCCTGGTCCGCTATTAGCCTATTAATATATTCCAAAGTCGGCTGGTGAACCCAATCCAGAACAACTAGCTCGGAGCTCAAATCTAGTACCTTCAACTTGCCACTTCCTAGATCCAAGACTTCCGACGCGGCGGCAAAACGTCCCTCTACGACCAATCCCAAACCTATATCTTGAATGGAACCTCCCGAGGAAATAGCCTCGTGAGATTCCCTGTACTGAACCACTGCCCGAGTTAGTGATAAATCACATACTCCAGGAACATCTGCCATAGCTTCTGGTCTAGACCGCGAATTAAGCGAGATAACACTTGTTTCCATGCCATCCTCCGATGTTGGACAAAAAACCCGACTTTGCTGAGAGCCGGGTTTCGTCTGCTGCACACTGCAATCAGATGATCTCTATAAAATTCTGGACCAAGACGATAACAAATCCATAGACTAAAAGGCAAGGGATACAAAAATCCATCACGAATCCTTAATTCCCTTGCAAAATTATGCTTGCACAGGCTCTGGCCTTCATACATCTTCATATCCTAAGAACATCAGCCTAAAAAACATTGGCCAATAGTGGGCCCAAACCCCGACCACAAATTGATTTATCACAGGCGTGAACGCTCTCTTGGATTTCTAGAGTGGGACAATGAAACCTGGTCCTGCTTCCTAGTAAGTTTCATGGGGAAAGACCAGCATTGGTATGGGAGAATCAAATTCCGCCCAAGAAAGAAATTGACTTTTGGAGACAATGGCATAGTGGAAACAGCCAATATTTTTATTGAAAATTCGGAGCCTGAAATAGATGTTAAAGCTAGGAGCCTAGGACGACCCTTACTTCGATCCCTCCTGGCGTCCGCAGTACACAAGCAACAAGTCAAAGAAGACAGGACTTACAAGTTAAAAAAATGGTTTGAAGCCAGTCTCAAAAAGCGATCTACAGGCATCAGTAACACCGCAAGCGAATACCTTAGAAGCGCAGCCGAACCAGATCCATTTCAGCTCCAATCTCTATATTCCTCATACAAGATAGACCAGATCTCCCACTTCATTATGCTTGTAACGCACAAGACCTTTGAATGTGCTGTCGATCACATCCTCGAAGGACAAACAATTGATTTTAAGTCAGATGATCAATTTCAGCTTTCCTTGATCGTCCTGGAATACATAGAGTGCCGGCTTCCAATCCCAACCTATGCGACTTGGAAGGAAGATTTCCTATCTAATCGTGACGAGTACATGCAGTACACCCAAACGCTCTCCAATAAACAAACACTTCCCTGATCGACCTTTCACTACTAACTTTGTCTTTCCTATATTCAAACAGATGTTAAGGAGTGGTAGTACTTTGCAAGTAACTGTTCAAGACAACGAGAGCCTCGAACGCGCTCTTCGAAGATTTAAACGTAAGATCCAAAGATCGGGACTTTATTCCGAATTACGTAAGCGTCGATTTTACGAAAAGCCTAGTGCTCAGAGAAAAAGGAAGCGAGAGGCGGCTATCCGTCGGGAAAGACGGCGCCAACGTAGGACCCCGGCTCACATTTAGACTGGGTCCAGCCTTCCTTTTTAAAAGTATTACAAATCGCTGACTAATCTATTTTGCTCACCGAGTTGAGATCAACAGCGTGGTAGCTCCTGGGGACACTAGTTCTTTTGCACTACGATTCTTCCGTAAACTGGGTCTCCGTGACCCCTGCTGACGAAAACATACCTACCCGGCGGAGCGTCATTGAAATTTAGTTCCAAACAATCCCCTTGATTCATCAACGGTGCGGGAAGGAACTGCCTAGTTTCGGATAAAAATCTGGCCATTTCTGGAGACAATGAATCGGACAAAAATAACAGGCTATGCAACCTATGATCCAAGGAGATGAATTTGATAGATTCACCTTCATTTATTTCAACTTGCGAAGGAAGTAGGTGTTCTTGGTCCCGTCCCCCACCCAATCTGATTACCCTGTGAGATTGTATTCCAGACCTCTTCATTTCTTCAGGGCACTGCAAAACATTTCTGCCTGAAGACCAACCGTCCACCCCACATGCGGACAAAAATAGCGTTCCTAAGGTGCAGAAATATGCAAGATTCTTTTGGCTTAGTAGCCAACTTTCCAACAGGCCGTTCCAGCTTACTCGGCCTGGGACCTTATTTCGATAAACCGTAGGCAACTCCACATCTGCGACAGACATAATTCTTCCCCACCCTATTCAGCAGTTGCACTGCATGTCTGGGACACTGCAATTCTTCGCCTTTCTTGATTTTTGCTTGAATATCTTTTTTTTCTGCAGGCTTTGCCCTTGGAACTTTCAATAGATAACGTAACGATGACGATCCACATTCTAGGAGGACTACTCCTGACCCATTTCTTTCAGATTTCACCCGCAATATCTGAAAGAAACCTCCCGCTGGCGATGGTAGCCTAGCGTCCTCGTAATAAAAAGCTAATAGACGTCTCGTTTGAGAAGGAGATAGTTTTAGTATCCCTTCATCAACACCCTCATCTCCTCCTGATATATTAACCATGAAGGGCTTCCATTCGGTCATGCGTGACAAATTCTGACAAATTCATTCGCTTATCATACCTTAAAGATTAGACCACTCTGGTCCCACTTAGGGGCAAGGGCCGACAACATACTGAATGGAGTGGATACACGCCAGCAGTGAAACTGAAATGATGCAAAGTCGTGACCCTGTCACTTATGCAACTAGAGCTAAGCATACTAGAGTCAGCACCCCCTTCCGTAGACTCCCGAACAACGAACCGATATTTTGAATACAGTAAACAAATTGAGCCAGACTGATCCCGAGGACTCGTGGATTGACAATTGGTAACACTAGGCGCTGCAACTAGCTCTATCCACTTAATAGCTTTCATCAGGAGCGTTTATGACAGAACGAAAAAACCCCCAGGCGTTAAAACTTGAAATCTTTCGGCAATTGTTCACAGCACTCACTGAAGAAATGGGGGCTTCATTGAAACGAGCTGCATTTTCGCCAAATATCAAAGAGCGTAGAGATTATTCCTGCGCCCTATTTAACCCTAGTGGAGTAGCAGTAGCTCTCGGTGACCACATGCCGGTCCACTTAGGTGCAATGCCGTTGAGCGTCAAAACAGCCCTCGATGAACTGGGACCGCTTGCAGAAGGTGATGTTGTATGCCTCAACGACCCATACAGAGGTGGAACCCATTTGCCAGATATCACAATGATATCCCCTATTTTTGAGGCAAACGGATGTAGACCATTGGGCTACGTAGCATCCCGAGCCCATCACTCTGATGTAGGAGGAATGACTCCAGGATCCATGCCATTAGCGCGTGAAATCTATCAGGAAGGAATAACAATTCCACCAATAAGACTATATCGATCGGGAAAACTCGATGAAGAGATTTGCTCTCTTATTTTAGCAAATGTACGTACTCCAATTGAAAGAAAGGGAGATCTTGACGCTCAACTAGCCGCCCTACACACTGGCACTAAGCGGCTACTGGAGATTGCCTCGAAACACGGGGCTGACAACACCCTCTACTTCATGGACTGTCTCATCGAATATGCAGACCGATTGGTGGCACTTGGTTTGCAGAAAATTCCGTCTGGTAATTTCGAAGCCCAAGATTTGATGGACGACGATGGTTTCGGAAATACCGATGTACCAATTTGTGTAAAAATAACCCGACATGCGAAGGGGCTTAATGTCGACTTCAGCGGTAGCAGTCACCAGGTGACTGGCGGAATTAACGCAGTAGAAGCTATTACCTCATCGGCCACCAGATATGTAGTCCGTTGTGTCATTGAAAGTATCCTAGGGGAATCTCTTCCAGCTGGAGGAGGGTCTATGTCGTCCATTAGCCTCATTCTTCCAGAAAATTCTATCGTCAATGCAAGATCGCCAGCTAGCGTAGCAGCTGGAAATGTAGAAACCAGCCAACGTATCACTGACGTGTTACTACAAGCGTTTGGAAAAGCTCTTCCTGATTTAATTCCAGCCCTTTCCCAGGGAACTATGAACAACCTGACTATTGGTGGGAAAGACCCTAGAATTGATAAACCCTTTGCTTACTATGAAACTGCAGGAGGTGGAATGGGAGCAGGACCTAATGGACATGGTCTCTCAGGTGTTCATACCCATATGTCAAACTCACTGAACACTCCAATAGAAGCGCTAGAGCATGCCTACCCTTTCCAGGTTGTCCATTACTCAATTGTTCGGGGAAGTGGGGGAAGTGGACTATTTAATGGAGGAGATGGACTCCGAAGAGACATAAAAGTGCTGGGAGAAGCAGAGGTAACACTTCTCACAGAAAGACGCAGTCGCGGACCTCTAGGAATCCAAGGAGGATCAGATGGTCGACCTGGAGAAAATATCCTCATTCGAGATAAACGAGAACAAACCTTACCAGCGAAAACAAGCTTCCCAGTCTACACTAACGATATAATAAGCATCCGCTCCCCTGGGGGAGGTGGGTGGGGTAAGCCTTAAAACTTCGGAGAAAAACAGATGTACCTTCAAATTGCTGTTGTGTGTGATGAAGCCAGAGAGATAGAGCATGGAAAACTGGATATCAATGGAATTTTCAATGACCTTTCTGCCCCGGGATTTCCAGCCAAACACAATATGGTTTTAGTCATGGTGATTCAATGGGGCCACAAGGACGCAGGACGTTACGATTTTCAAGTGGACCTAATTGGCCCAGGGGAAAAACCTTCGATGACAGTCCAAGGTCATACCGACGTAGCCCATGGAGATCCCCTACAACCTCCACCACGAACAAGGCTCATCTTACCCCTCAAAGAGGTGATTTTCCCAGAGAAGGGGGTCTACAAATTTCATATCCAAGTGAAGGGGCGGTCACTTGAAGGTCCATCTCTTTATCTTGTCGAATCAAAAGAGTAGTGACCTAAAATTTTCGCAAAGTTATGAAAGAATTTTTAGAAAAAGAAGAGTGAAAACCAAGGAAGTTCCCAAAAAAGCCTCCCATTCTCTATTGGCGAAGTAGCGATCTAATGAAAACCGCTCAGGTGATCTTTCCACAAATAGTGACTGATAGGCGGAAAGCCGGGGAATCACCAAAGGTACAGACTTCGCATATGTACGATACCGGTCTCCGAATTTCCTCTCTAATTCAAAAGCTTCACGATGAGCTTTAGGTATATAAACAAGCCAGAAAAAAGCCAAGCAAACTAGAAACACTGACACCTGACCAGAAGCAACAGTGAAGCTTAGACCTATCAGGAAGCTTCCCAAGTAGAGCGGATTGCGAGTATGCGCATAAGGTCCAAGTGTCGCAAGTTCACTGAATTTATTAATAAAACCAGCTGCCCAGCACCTGACACCCAAGCCCACCAATCCGAAACCAATTCCACAGAAAAGAGAAGGAAAGGAAGGCGTAGACAAGTACAACAAGACTGGTAATAACAACCAAACGACTTTCAATCGCACAGTATCTAAAGAAATATCGACAATCACCGCGATAAAACTTTCAAACTAGTTCTTTTTTGCGGGCCGATCACCGCTATGAATCTGTTCGCCCTCCGAGATGCTTTCTAGATGTAAAGTCACCGAACCCACAACTGGAATCTTAGAACGCAGATACACAAGGTGCCTAGCCTTATCGTCCGTCAAATAGAGCTCCGCTTCTCCCCCCTCACTAAAAAGACCACGAGTCTTTACCGTGGGTCGGACCACAATAGTATTAAATGTTCCAGCCGGTACTTCTACAACTTTTCTTCCCTCCACCTTGATGACTACGGGGTTGCCTTCTCTCTTAAAGTATCGAGGCAGTGTATAGGTTTGACCAACCTCCAGGGGAAGAGTTCTTACAAAATATAGGAAGGAAATATCGTCCAAAGGCAAAGCAGAGGCCAACCTTCCAGTTTCCCCGCTCTCAGTCTCTTCCCAAGACATCTCTTCTGGATAGAATTCGAACTTACGGTAGCGACTATAGGTAAGTTGATTGACATCACTGATGTACCTATGGCTAGAAACGGATCGAGTTCCCAGCCATGACTGGTAATGGTCATTGACCTGGATTGCACCAAACAACAAGCTTCCACGAAGGGACATCTCTAAATGGTAACTAGGTTCTTCCCTTATGGAATCGATGCCTAAAATTTCCATATGCGCAGTGCCAGAATTCACAACGCCTATCTTAACTTTGTAGGTGAGCTTCTCTCCAGGACCAAATGGAACGACCGCCGCTAAAGGATCAACCCTGTATAGAGAGGGAGTCTGGCCTTCTGGACATGTCTCCTCAACCATACAACCCGTGTCGACCTGAGCTGACAGACCAGAGGTGCCCAAAAATCCTATCACCATCAGAACTCGGAAGGACAGCAAATTCTCTCCTCTTTAGTTTTCCCAAACGATCTCTTGTCTTACCCTTAGAATACCCCTGAAAGTTCCAATTGGGCTAAATTCAATAGGGCGAGACATAGATCTATAGCTAGGTTCAACAGACATCTCCGAAATCTTACGGGCATAAGGCACCAATGCTCCAAGAACCTCTAAATTAGCCAACCAACCCTTGGAGTTTACTAATGGCCTTTTCTTGGAAGCATTGAAGGCTTTCTTTAGCACTATCAACCTATAAGCCCTCAGGCCAGAAAAGGGATCAGACACAGGCGCTTCATTATAAGCTTTCCCAAGAAGGATTTTTGCCAGAAAACGAGAGGCTTTGCTCAAAAACAATGGCTTCACATTTGGTGTTGAAGGGTTACCAACTACTATATCAGAACCACCTTCAAGTGCCCGAACTAAAGCAACGATCGCTTCTGGACTTTCACTGAAATCCGCCTGTAAAGTGATCGCTGAATCCCTCTTCGGATATTTTGTGGAAGCGACGGCCTCTCTCAACAATAGTTCAAGTGCTACTGATTTACCTACAGCCTCATCTTTTCTGAGCACCCTCAATGGCAATATAGAGCGATATTTCTCTAAAACCGCAGCTGTTCGATCAGTAGAGTTATCATCAAATACCAAGATCTCATAATCACGACTAAACTCCGACATCAAACTCCTTACCTTCCAAAGCAACAAGCCGATAGTCTGCTCTTCATTATGTGCTGGTATACAAATGTAGATCAATTTATCAATCCAGTTATGAGATTTCGAGAACCACCTAACAGAAAAATCTAACAATAATCAACTCCTTTACGAAGTCACTGATCTAGATTTTTCCATCTTCTATGGTGCCACAGGTATTGATCTGGATTTCTGCGAATCGCTAATTCCAGAAGCTTAGCATGAGCTTGGGTCAGTCGCTCCACGACTTCTTCCACATTTTGATTTCTTGGAACTGGGATATTTTGTAGTGCAAGTCTATACTTTACCTCGGAATTCGAGATAACTATTGACGAAGCAAAAAAAAGGGGTGCTCAGATCTT
>Ga0209035_10001262_pt1 | contig 10318 bp, 9 predicted proteins | sample MarorgKNORR_S2LV_6_FD_188220 | JGI IMG/M metagenome (GOLD analysis project Ga0209035, IMG submission 188220) | Marine microbial communities from the Southern Atlantic Ocean, analyzing organic carbon cycling - AAIW_A/KNORR_S2/LV (SPAdes) (version 2) | ecosystem: Environmental > Aquatic > Marine >...
CGAGGTGACCATCAGTCGAAAGTTTTCAGTTGGCTTGACGATGCCGGTTTTATAGAGAAATAGTAGTGATGCTAAAGTACCCAAAGTGAGACCCACCGCTTGAATGACAATGCCTGGGTACTGCGCTTCAAAAATCGCCGAAATCGCGCCAAGAAACAGTCCTTCTGCCAACGCATATAATGGCGCTGTAATGCCCGCCCACTGTTTTTTGAATATGGTTATTAACGCAAAAATAAAGCCAATCACACCACCGCCAATTGCAAGAGGCATTACCGCGCTAGCATCACCACTTTGGAAAAATAAATCCCAAGTATAGCTCGCCGAAAAAACCACCAATACCAGCAGAATTCCTGTCTTATTAACTGTGCCTTGCAACGTCATTGTCTGTGAATCTGCCGCTTGAATGCCACCGGATGACCTATTTCCTTGCGCGCTTCGGCTAAAAGTGTCGGCCCTAAGAGCGGGATTACCCGAACGACCAAATTTATTTAATGCACCGTGCTTTGACATAACGAAACCTTAAAATGTAATTAAAATTGTGGACAGAAAGTAACTAATTATCGCCTGTATTTAGACTTCAAGTGTATCAAATATAAAGTAGATCAACAGTGCTGATAGCCTTAAATTTGGCCTTGATCATCCGCCAGACTAAAACTATTGATTAGCGAGATTCAATAAACCCTTATATTTTCACTACACTTGGCTTACTCAGGTACTATGGCGGGCTCAACCAAAGCTCTAGAGGAGCGGCGTCAACATGGCATTAGGTGCAACGATTTGCAAGGCAGAGCTAAACGTAATCGACATGGATCGTCATTATTATCAGCAACACAGTCTCACAATGGCCCAACATCCTTCGGAAACTGACGAACGCTTAATGGTTCGACTTTTAGCCTATGCCCTGAATGCCAGTGAACTACTTAGTTTTAGCAAAGGTTTGAGCACAGATGACGAGCCAGACCTCTGGCAAAAAAGTCTAAGCAATGAGATAGAGGTGTGGATAGAGTTGGGGCTACCCAGTGAAAAGCGTCTAAAAAAAGCCTGTGGCCGCTCCAAAAAAGTCATTGTCTACAGCTATGGAACTGGCTCTGCCGATCAGTGGTGGAAACAATTAGAGCCGCTAGTCGCTCGCTTTAATAATCTCAGTATCCATCATATAGAATCAGAAGTGACCACCCAGTTAGCCAATACGGTGCAACGTAATCTCAACATCCAAGTCAGCATTCAGGATCAAGAGGTTACCTGGGACAATAATGGGCATTCGCTCATCTTTACTCCAAAGATTAAACTCTAGTAACGGCAAAATCTTTTGCCTCGATTTCTCGAGCGTTAGTCATGATCTCTTAATTGTGCAGTCCAGAGTTCAAAGTAACGCCCTTTAAGCGACAGTAGTTCGCGATGTGAACCCTGCTCAACCATAGACCCTTGGTCCAGAACAACGATCCTATCAGCATCAACAACTGTCGACAGGCGATGAGCGATCACCATACTTGTGTGACCCTCAGAAATTTCCTGTAATGCAAACAAGATAGAGCGCTCAGATTTACTATCCAGTGAGGAGGTCGCTTCATCAAAAACTAAAATGGGTGGCCGCTTGAGGATGGTTCTGGCGATAGCCACTCGCTGCTTCTCTCCCCCTGAAAGTTTCAGGCCACGCTCGCCTACCACAGTGGCAGAACCTTGAGGTAGTTGGGCGATAAACTCTTCAAGATGCGCAAGTCTTATTGCCTGTAAAACATCTTCATCGGATGCTTTCGGGTTACCGTAACGAATGTTTTCAAAGATACTTTGATTAAACAGCACGGTATCTTGAGGCACTATGCCAATTACCCGACGTAGACTCTGCTGACTGACTTGACTGACATCCTGACCATCAATAGAAATACTGCCTGTATTAGGATCATAAAAACGAAACAGCAGTTTAACGAGGGTAGACTTACCTGCGCCACTAGCACCAACGATGGCGACTTTTTCACCCGGTTGAATGGTAAAACTGAGGTCCTTAATGATGGTCCGGTCATCTCTATAGTGGAATGACACGTTGTTAAAGCTGATAACGCCCTGGGTGATCTGTAATTCAGGTGCATTTGTAATGTCCTTGACTCCAGATGTGAGATCTAACAAAGCAAACATATTTTCGATGTTAGCCATTGACCCCTTAATCTCTCGATAGACAAACCCAAGAAAATTAAGCGGTATGAATAATTGCATCATAAAAGCGTTAATTAATACAAAATCACCCACGGACATACTGCCCTCAGCGACACGCTCTGCAGCCAGCCACATCATAGATGTCATGGCGACCGATATAATGAGCCCCTGACCAGCATTTAGACCTAATAGGGAAAGTCTGTTTTTGCGCTTTGCCTCTTCCCACTCAATTAGGGCCTTGTCATAACGATTAGCCTCATACTCTTCATTGGTGAAATATTTAACCGTTTCATGATTCAATAAACTGTCTATAGAAATGGTGCTTGTTGCAGAGTCTGCTCGCGCAGCTTCACGGACAAACGTTGTTCGCCAGTCGGTAGTCACCATGGAAAAAAGAATGTATAAAACCACAGAACACATAGTAATTGCGGCAAAGGCAATACCATAGTTAAAGAATAATATGCCAATAACTAGCGCTATCTCAATCAAAGTGGGCGCGATGTTGAAGACAAAAAATCGCATTAAAAAACTAATGCCATTGATCCCCCGTTCAATGTCGCGTGACAAACCACCAGTGCGGCGATTAAGGTGAAAATCTAAATCTAACCTATGGACATGTTTAAAAACCTTTAACCCAATTTTAGTCATGGCTCTTTCAGTCACTCGACCAAAGACTGTGTCTCGTATTTCTCCGAGAATAATCATTGAGAATCGAGCAAAACCATAGGCAAGCACTAATGCCACAGGAACTAGTATTAGACTGTTAGCCCCCTCTTCCGTCAGCGTATCAACTATATTTTTGAGTAAAAATGGCCCTGAAACACTGGCGGCCTTAGACAATACCAAGCAGACTATGGCCAGGACTATACGAGCTTTATATTCAAGCAAGTAGGGCCAGACAATTTGAAAAACCTTCCAGTTAATTTTTTGTTCAGCATTGACACTATAGTCAGTGGATCGCATTGATTGACTCATTTAAAAAAGGGCTAGTTTTCATAGATGGGAAGTATAAAGTGGGCGTTGGTTTTACTCCAAAGAATTTCCTAAGTTTTATTATTTATCTAGCTAAAAATACTGAACTACAGACTAACAGCATCTGCAGCTGTATAACGAATAGTTCTTTTGGTTATTGCGGCTGACACTTGAACAGTCAGAGTTGGTATTGGATAATCCACTGACAAAGATAATCGATTGGATGGCAACTGCTGCTCGGGATACACACTAGAATACGGATGATCCTAATAAGCGCAATGAGGTCAGTGTTATGGAACGACAGCCAGCTATTTTCGCCCTCTTAACCGCGGGCTTAGCTTGGGGTACCACAGGAATCTATGTTCGCGTGCTTGGACTCCGCGGATTTTCATCCTTTGAACTTTTAGGAATACGTCTTTTAGTCGTATTTATGATCTTGTTACCCATTATATTATTACTGCATCTGCGACAATCCCCACAGATCAGTACTCTGACTTTTTCACAACGAAAAATCGCCCTCAAGGTTAGCGCCTTTATGCTGTTTTATTATCTGGGCGCCATTGTCGCGATTCAGCATCTACCTTTGGTAATGGCTGTATTGCTGTTTGGTTCATCTCCTTTCATCGCATGGACCCTGAACCTTATTATCCAAAGACGACTACCCATTGGCACGGAACAGGCTCAGAGCCTGGGTGTGTTACTAGGAATGGCCGGGTTAGTCGGCTTGGCCCTAAGCAAACATACAGGCTCTGTGGGCCCAACAGATGCGATACCCATGCTTGGCTACCTTGGCGGCATCACCGCGGCGGTGGTTACAGTAGTCAATGCCCGAATTTTGCGCAGGGCCGGTGAACAGGCGCCCTCATCGTTGAGTATTTCAATGATAACGGCAATATTAGGGACCTTACTGGTGCCATTGTTATTTGTCGATTCGGTCGATCTATTGAACCGAATCCAAGAAAGCTGGCTTGCGCTACTAGGCTTCGGTACTCTGGCGACATTGATACCAGGATTTGCCATTGCCTATGCCGCTTCACGACTGCCAACGACGGCCACATCAACAGTATCAATACAGCTTCAAGTGTGGACTGTTATCCTCGGATGGATAATTTTAAACGAGACATTATCTGGGGTTCAAGTCACAGCAGCGCTTTCAGTCATGCTAGGTACGGGAATCTGTTTATGGTATCCAAAATCGCAAAGTAGTAAGGCCTAGTCACTAATACAGTGATTTGACATCTGGCAACCAGACAGTTTTTAAGACATATTTCAGGATATTTTGAATGACGGAAAATTCACAAAATTACGATTATATAGTTGTGGGCGCTGGTTCTGCCGGAGCAATTGTAGCTTCACGACTGAGCGAGGACCCTAAATCTTCTGTGTTGTTAGTTGAATATGGCGGCAGCGACAGCAGTATTTTCGTGCGCATGCCTACCGCTCTCGGCATTCCGATGAACACCAAAAAATATAACTGGGGGTTTGAGTCTGCTCCCGAACCTCATCTAAATGGTCGGAAGATGAATTGCCCACGCGGCAAGGTGCTTGGAGGTTCTTCATCAATCAACGGTATGGTTTATGTGAGAGGCCACGCGCTTGATTTTGACGAATGGGAATCCCATGGTGCCACCGGATGGAACTACCAGAGCTGTCTTCCCTACTTTAAAAAATTAGAGAACCATCAATGTATTACTAGTGACTATACCGGCAACGACGGGCCGGTTGCCATTAGTGATGGAAACAACATGCGCAACCCTCTATATAGGACTTTTATTGATGCAGGTGTAGAGGCCGGATACAAAAAAACCGACGATTACAATGGTTATCGACAAGAAGGGTTTGGCCAAAAGTTCATGAATGTCGATGGTGGTGTCCGTGCATCTACTGGCTACGCCTACCTAAAAAGTGCAAAAAAGAGACCCAATTTAACGATCTTAAAGCACGCCTTAGTGACAAAGATTAACTTTGACGGGAAAACTGCGGCAGGAATTCAGTGCGAGATAGGCGGCCAAACTAAGACCTTTAATGCACAGCAGGAAGTTGTACTATGTGCTGGCTCAATTGGGTCGCCTCAGTTATTGCAGGTATCTGGGGTTGGCCCCAGAGAAACTTTAGCGGCGGCGGGCATCGATCTGATCCACCATTTACCCGGGGTTGGTGAAAACCTACAAGATCACCTGGAATTCAACTTTCAATATCGTTGCAAACAACCTATCACTCTTAACAGCGAATTAAACCTATTCAAAAAAGCCTTTATTGGCGCCAGATGGCTATTATTTAAAACGGGTTTGGGCCGCACCAATCATTTTGAATCATGCGCGTTTATCCGATCCAAAGCCGGAGTGAAATGGCCTGACATCCAGTATCACTTTTTACCCGGCGCCATCAGCTACGATGGCACCGTTTCCTTTAAAGGGCACGGGTTTCAAGTTCATGCTGGGCACAACAAACCCACTAGCCGAGGTCATGTGCGAGTTGTCTCCGGTGACGTTAAGCAGCACCCAGAAATACAATTCAACTACTTGGCTACAGAAGAAGACAAGCAAGGCTTTCGCAACTGTGTGCACCTAACACGGGAAATTATGCATCAACCTGCCATGGATGCTTTTCGTGGTGAGGTTATTCAGCCAACAGATGATGTGCAAAGTAACGAACAAATAGATGCCTTTATCCGCGAGGCAGTGGATAGCGCCTACCACCCTTCTTGCTCATGTAAAATGGGCGTCGATGCTATGGCCGTTGTAGATCCAGAGCTTAAAGTACATGGCCTCTCAAACATAAGAATTATCGACTCTTCGATATTCCCTACCATCCCCAATGGTAATTTGAATGCACCCACTATGATGGTAGCAGAGCGAGGAGCCGACTTAATAAGAGGCAATATGGAACCTCCTTTAGCGCAGGCCGTATATATAGATGAGCACTGGCAAGAGCGGCAAAGGGAAGGGGTCGCTGAACGTAATTAAGGCTCTTGGGGTAGCTTAATCTTAAGGCCCCTCTAAATACTTTACCTACAAAGGTCCTGTGATTAATGACAGTAGCTACGCAAGAAAACAAGATGGACCTAAGCCTCACCTCAGGTGGTGAGGAAGTTCTCGGCCCGTTAACCGAAACAGTCCAAACCACCAGTCATATCATATGGGACACGATTTCCGCTAACCTTCCCAGAGACCTACATTGGCAATTTATTCTTGGGACTCTAATCATTGCATCTTTTATCTGGCTCATTAGGAGTGGGCGCGGATCTCGTGATGCAACTGGGCGGGAAAGAAAAGCTGATTTTCTGCAGTTTGTGCTCCCGAAAGATATTTATACTCATGTCTCTGCTCGAGTGGATATCTGGTTATGGGTGACCGAGCGACTACTACGCCCACTATGGGTCGTTGGCTTACTCGCAACAGTGGGTCCCAGCACAGAGACTGCAGTCATTAGCTTTCTTCAGTGGACGCTAGGAGCAACCCCTGCAATAGCCATTAATTACTGGTGGATGTTGCTCTACAGCCTGGTTACCTTGCTATGCTACGATTTTATCTTCTTTCTGATTCACTACACCATGCACAAAGTTCCGGCATTGTGGGCGTTGCACAAAGTGCATCACTCAGCAGAAGTGCTAACACCGCTGACCCGATACCGAGAACACTTTTTAGCAGGACCCATTTGGGCCGCAGGTGGTGCCTTTAGCTATGGTCTGGTCGGGGGACTGTTTGCTTGGTTATTTGGCGAGGGAATTGTCGCCGCAACATTATTCAATATCGGCTTCTTTGCCTTATTATTCGGCTTTAACGGCTCTTTTCGGCATTATCACGTGCAATTTAATTATCCACGGTGGCTTTCTTTATGGCTACATAGCCCCGCAATGCATCATGTTCATCATAGTTATTTACCACAACATTGGGACGCGAATTTTGCCGCCGTAACCAGCATTTGGGACCGACTATTTGGCACCCTTTATATCCCTCAAAAAGACGAGTACACACCCTGGGGCATCGGACCCAACACGCAGTCTGAATATCGCTCTTACTGGCAAAACACTATTGGTCCTTTTAAAGACTGGTACAAAATGCTGTTCAAGGGAGATTCACCACAAACGGGCGCCACAAAGACTGGAGACATCAAATAAAAATAAGATCTACGCCGTTTATGGCTGGCTGACATCAACGAGAGCATCAATAATGGCTTGGTAGTTGGCAAAGAATTCTTTTGACGTGCCATCGGTAAGTGTCACTGGGGTTTTAATATCCCCTTCAATCTTAATCAAACCAATAGAATCTAAAAATTCAGCTAAGCCTATTCGGAAGTTAACTGTCCCTATCCAGTTGATATATTTTAAAAGCCCCCAGTCCTGCCGTGGCCCCTCTTGCGGATGATACTTAGTAATGCGTGTGAAAATAATATCATTGGCTCGATCGACGAAAATATACTGGCCAAACTTGCCACTGGCATTAAAGATTACCGATTGCTCATCGTAACGTGAAACCCACCAATGCATTGCATAACCGCGCTTCTGCATAATCGTACTACTGCCGATGTTGTCCCAAACTTGAGTGAATGTCTCATTAACGTAATCTGAAGAGATAATTTGCTCTCCGTTCCACATTCCATTCCTTGCAAAAAGTAACCCAAAGCGGGAATACTGTCGTGCACTTGTATCAATGCAGCAATAGGTCAATGGATTGCCGACACTGTCCTGCCACAACGTGACGTCAGTAAGGCCTATTTTGTTGAGAATTCGCTCACGCAACAATGTATCTGCCGCCTGACCGGTGGCCTGCTGTAAAATGTCCGCCAGCAACATCGAATTCACGTTGTTGTACTCAAATAACAACCCCGCTTTCTTTTCCACGCCAACACCTTTGGCATACGCCAAATGATCTGCAGAGAAAAACATATTTTCATGCTCATGATCAGGCATCTCTAGCCCGCTGGTCATGTCTAAAAGATGCCGAATAGTAATATCACTACGTTCATCATTAAAATAAGTCAGGTATTTAGCTACCGGGCTATCGAGATTTTCAATCTCGCCCCGATCAATGGAAATACCAATTAATGCGGCATAAAAACTTTTAGCCATAGACCAAGATGTACCACGGCTATTCTCATCGTAACCCTCGGCATAACGCTCGCCCACAAGAAAGCCATCTTTAATCAGCACTACCGCTTGAGTTGATTCGTCATCAAAAGAAAGATCAAATAATTTATCAACTTTTCTCTGGTCAATGTTTAATGCAGCTGAATTTTTAACCAACCACTTTTCTTTTGGGTATTCTGAAAATTCAGTCGTATTGTTTTCGGCTCTGCCAATGACTGATATCAAAAGACTACCTACAACCACCAAATTGAAGGTTATACCTCTAATTGTTTTTTTCATGACACCCCTTATTCCAAGCCGTTCCCCATTATTGGGTCAGCATATAGAAAACCTAACCCATATCTCACTGCAGTACTCGGCGGTCTGTAATTAATGAAAAATCACTAAGTCGCTTAAGAGCAATGGGGTCTAGAATAATCTTCCCAAACCTCATTCAGGTAAGAATTAGACAGACTGAAGTACCTTTATTTTCGGCGCTTCTGCCATAAAAACACCCATTTTAGCGCCTATCTCTTTAAAATAGTCTGTCTTTCCATGGTATACCTGCGCTTCTTCATTTTTGTATCTTTCTAAGAAAATATAAGTAGTATCGTCTTCTTTATACAGATCATAATAAAGCACACCATCTTCATTCGCGTTAACCTTCTCAACCAGCTGACGTGCAACTGCCTCAAAATCGCTTCCGGATCCTTCCTTTACCTTTAGTGTTGCTACTATTCCGATCATTTTATTTCTCTCTTCTGGTGATAAGTTGCGGACTTTATTTCTATCTGGAGGAATTGTCGAACATTTCTCACTCTTTGACTGAGCGGCCTAATAATTCATCAGCTTCTCTGAACATATTAGCGCTAAATTGCTAATTTCGATTAGCCCTTGTGCTCTGCAGCTATTTGAATCGCCGATGGTCGTTGACCAATTGTCGCCATCAGTTGCTTTGCTTCAGGTAAGTCCTCCAATAGATTCATATCCAAAACACGCTTAGCGCATTGGCTAGCTAACCCTAACGAATATTGAAGTAAAATGTCGGCATAGGTAAATTCACTTCCGGCGACATAAGGCGCGAATTTTCCATTTCTCTTTAGACAAGCTATACCTTTCTGAAGATTTTTCTTGGCTGTCGCTTTGACTTCATCACTCACTGTGCCTCCGAAGAAAGCCTCAGGTAAGGTTGTTCTGGCAGGAAGCTCGATATAGAGCTCAATCTCTTTCATCAGCTCTCGAACACGAGCACGCTCAAACGGATCTGTTGGCATCAACTTGACACCGGTACCTGTTTCTTCAATATATTCCAAAATGATGTTGGTTTCACTAAGAAATCCCTGTTCAGTTTCTATACAAGGTACTTTACCCATTGGGCTTTTCGCTAAATAATCATTTTCCTGACTTGGTTTTACATCGACCCAGTCGAACGCCAGTTCTTTTTCAATGAGCGCCATTTTCACCATGTTGACGTAGTTGCTTAAGGTGAAGCCGTAGAGAGTTATCAATTTGTTTTTCCTTTCAGTTTTAGTGGTAAGTATCATACCTTGGCTATATAGGATTCACATCACTACATTCGCACTAAGGTTTAGATAAGACCTACAGGTTGGCCGGAGGTTTGGGGATCGCAAGTCGAAGAGCCTCTCTTTCGTTCTATCAGCTCTACGAATCCTCTCAAATCCTGTTTCTTACGAGGCTGGTGAGAACCAGTATTAGGCTAGGTATTTAGTTAGATATTTCCAAGTTCAACGCGGCTCTTGCAGCCAACAGCTCTTCTGTCGAACCGGCAATCTCCCATCCACTAGTAAGTTTTCTTTCCATATATTGTCGGTTATAAAGAAAACAGGCTATTAGTTGCCAAAGACCAAGTGAACAGATGCTGAAGAGCAGATGAAGAGCGGCAACACCTAGTTCCCCTCTAATAAGGGGGACCAACCAGCCGAAAAATAAGTAAGTCCAACTAAAGCCATAATATCCTTTTTTACTTAGCCCAGATACTTTATGTTTTACCGTGATTGAGGTAGCCATTTGCAGTGAACCTTTATTTTTATTGACAGAACAATCTGTGCTCTATTTCTGTATGTGATGCAATATATACCCGCTAACTCTGGAGCTCGGCTGGAGCAT
>Ga0209035_10001263_pt1 | contig 10317 bp, 9 predicted proteins | sample MarorgKNORR_S2LV_6_FD_188220 | JGI IMG/M metagenome (GOLD analysis project Ga0209035, IMG submission 188220) | Marine microbial communities from the Southern Atlantic Ocean, analyzing organic carbon cycling - AAIW_A/KNORR_S2/LV (SPAdes) (version 2) | ecosystem: Environmental > Aquatic > Marine >...
AAAACCCATAGTAAGAATAAGGAAGTCCGGAGAAAAATATAATTTCATTGCTTCACTTTCTCATGAAAATGATTTTGCTGTTGCAGTGGTTATCTCAGAGAGAATCAAATAATTTTCTTTTTTACTTTTTTGCTTAGTTTTGATAAAATTGAATTAAATGATTCATTCATAAAATTATCTGAAACGTTTGTTGGCACAAAAATCTCATCAGGGAATTCTTGAATTAGTTTTTCATCCGGAATTATTTTTTTCTCTTCTAATTCTTGATATTTTGTTTCAATGAACTTTCTATTTCTTCTAATATCTAATTCCGCTTTGATTTTTGCGCCTAGAAATCCCTTTGATATGTAAAAAAACCAAACAAAAAGATCTACTAGGCATAATGAAGAGTGCATTTTTGCGTATGTATTTTTTGAATAATGCGTTAAAAGACAATATTTTCTGTTTCTTTCTAACCAATAGAATTTTTTTGCAGACCATTTTAAGGAATAACTCTCAACGTGATAAATTTTTGATTTTGGAACATAGTATGAATTTATTCCAATTTGTGATGCTCTCCATCCCAAATCTAAATCATCATGATACAAAAATAGAAATGAATCTAGTAATCCTACTTTATCTAAAACGCTTCTTGAAGCAAACAAACACGTTCCTGATGCATAACCAATTTTTTTAATTTCTTCACCAACCTCTTCATCTGTTCTGCCTTTGTCTTTTGCAAAACCAAATCCAAAAATATGTAGCATGTTTCCTGTGCTCTGTAAAACTTGTTTTTCATTCAATGAAAGAATCTTTGGTTGATACAATCCTTCACCCAATTTCTCATGGGCAAAAATTAACTCTCTGATACAATTGGGCTCAACAATTGTATCTGGATTAAGAATCATAATAAAATCTCCTTTTGCTTTTCTTATTCCAATATTATTCCCTTCACAATATCCAAAATTTTCATCGTTTTGAATCAATTTTATATCTGGATATTTTTCTTTGCATATTTTCTGACTTTTGTCAGTTGAAATGTTATCAACTACAATGATCTCCAAGTTTTTGTATGCTGATTTTTTGACAGACTCTATACAATTTAGTAATAATTCGCCTGCATTATAGTTCAAGACTATTACACTAACTAACGGATTTTCACTCATATTCCAAATATTTTTCGCTTGGATATTTACTCTTACTAATCAAAAATTCTTCTTACAAAGTAATTTTCGTTCCTTCCCCAAGCAAGAAAATTTTCTTAGTTTTATCTTTATTATTACCATGTAGGTAGCAGTTTGCTGAGATGATGCTATCTCTGATGTTTAAACCACCATCTATTTTACAACCAGGCATTATTATGGAATTTTCTATAACAACATCAGATGATATTATTGTATTATCACCTATGCTTACATGGGGACCAATCGAAGCAAATTCGTCAATCTTACAATTTTTACCAATTATACACGGTTTTGACAAATGTAAGGCAAGCGGTATGGTCATACTTGATTCATCAACAATACTATCCTCGTTTTGATTACAAATACGCTCTAACACTTGTCTATTTGCATTCAAAATATCCTCTGGAGTACCAGTATCTTTCCAGTAATCAGTAATCATATCATAGCTAATGTTATCATTTTCTTTCAGTAGCATTTCAAGCGCGTCAGTTATTTCAAGCTCATTTCTTGCTGAAGGTTTTTGTCTACTAATTATATCAAAAATTTTTGCAGTTAAAAAATAGATTCCTGTCACAGCTAAATTTGTTGGCGGGTTTTTTGGTTTTTCCATGATTTTTATAATTTTTTTATCTTTTACATCCGCAATGCCAAATCTTGAAGGATTATCCACTTCACAAAGTAAAATTGAGGCATCGTGATTTGATTCTTCAAAATTTTTAGCAAACCCGGAAATAGACTTTTGAATAATATTATCTCCCAAAAACACAACAAATTTTTCATCACCTACAAAGTCCTTACAAAGATTGATTGCATGCGCAATTCCTTTAGGAGAATCTTGTACTATGTATGTCAGATTTACACCTAGTTTTTCTCCATGTCCATATGTCTCTTCAACTTTTTTAGAGCCAAGTCCACCTATGACAATTGCTATGTCTGTAATCCCTGCTTCTCGAAGAGATTCTATACAATATTGTGACATTGGCTTATTGGCAATCGGTAACAATTGTTTTGGACCAGTATGTGTTAATGGTCGTAATCTTGTCCCATGGCCTCCATGCAGAATTATTCCTTTCAATGTGAATCGCTCATTTTTTCATTAAATTAAATCTAATTTTTCCACGGCGTAGATTTTAGAATATCTTCAGAGATGTTTTGCCACCATGCTGGGTTTGACAAATACCAATCAACTGTTTTTTTCAAACCATCATCAAAATTTGTATTCTCAGACCAATTTAGTTGACTTCTAACCTTTGAGGAATCAAGGCTGTATCTAAAATCATGACCTGGTCTATCCTCCACAGATTTGATCAAATCTTGTGGTTTGTTCAGTATCTCAAGAATTTTTTTTACAATTGTCAAATTATCTACTTCATTATTTGCAGAAATGTTGTATGATTCTCCAGATCTTCCTTTCAATAATACATTATAGACTGCTTCACAGTGATCATCCACAAAAATCCAATCCCTAATGTTTTTTCCCTCTCCGTAAATTGGAACTTTCTTGTTTTGACTAGCTAAGATCAGGGTTTTTGGTATTAGTTTTTCAGGAAACTGTCTTGACCCATAGTTGTTAGTACATCTTGTAATTACACAATCACAATCATGAGTAACAATGTAAGAATTTATCAGTAGTTCCGCAGCAGCCTTTGTTGCGGCATATGGACTTGATGGATTAAATCTCGAATTTTCTTTTGCAGTTGTTGATTCTAAACTCCCAAATACTTCATCAGTAGAAATTTGTACTAGTCTTTTTTTTTGCTCTTTAATTATATCAAGAATAGTAAATGTTCCTCTAATGTTAGAGACAAGAAATGGATTAGCATCAGCGATACTCCTATCAACGAATGATTCAGCTGCAAAATTCACAACTGCATCACACTCTGAAATCAAATCTTCCATTAAATGACGATTCGTTATATTTCCCTTGACAAATCTATAATTTTCATGATTTTTTACAGATTCCAGATTTTGGTGATTTGAACCAAAAAGCTCAGCATCCACATTAATTACACTGTTTTTTTGCTTTTCGTTTAATATTTTCAAAATAAAATTACTTCCGATAAAACCCAGACCCCCCGTAACTAAGATCTTCATAACTAAAACCTTAGGTGCATATTAATAAAATCTTGTACTGATTTTTCATAAGCCATATTTTTTAATATGCTCTTAAAACCTCTATTAGACTTGAAAAAAGATATAGTAATTGGTTTAGGAGAAATTGGAATTGTACTTTACAAATTATTTTCCAAATCTTTTATTGTTGAGGGATTTGATATTAATCCCAAATTAATCCCTAAAAATCTTAAAAAAAATGAATTATTACCAATTCGTTTTCTTCATATTTGTATTCCTTACACAAAAAATTTTCATTCACATATTATTAAACTAGAAAAAAAATTTCGTCCACAGGGAATTATCATTCATAGTACCATAAAACCATCTACTACATCTAGCATACAAAGAAAATTACCGATTCCTGTGATTTACAGTGCTACTAGAGGGGTGCATAAACGAATGTTAAAAGATTTGAGAAGATATACTAAGTTTTTTGCTATTGAAAATAATGCTCCAAATAAAAAATGGGCATGCACAGAACTTGTGGAACTTTTGAAAAAATCTAGACTAAAATCTAAACAAATGTCTTCTCCAATTACTTTAGAGTTGGGAAAAATTGTGTGTGATACTTCCTACTATGGTTGGTTGATTAACTTTGCACAAATAAGCAAAATTATTGCTGACAGAGAGAAAGTTGATTATAATGAAATGTGGTCATTTTCAAATGAAATTCATAAATTTTTAGGCAACCGACCAAAAATGTTTCCAGGTTTTATTGGCGGACATTGTGTAATTCCTAATTTAGAATTATTAAATGATAATTCATTAAATCAGATTAAACAAATTAATAATCTTTTCAAAAAAATATCTAAAATTTAGATCAGTATAACGAAAGAGAATCAGTAAATTATGGTAGATTTGTACTTTCACTAATAATTTTTTGTGATCTAGGACCTTCATTCATCAAGAGATCTATTATTGATAGATTATCAATAAAATTACCATGAAGTTGTCCATATGTTGGATGGATGAAGTGTTCATAAGTTAGTTTAATTCCAGAGTTCAAGAAAAGTTTCTCATCAAGATAATCTTTTCCTGTTATTCCAGATATATAGCATGTCGCGTTAAGTTTTGAACATATTTCAATTAATCTTTCAGTTTTGGTTTGAGTAACTACCAATTCCGAAGATTTGATAGTTTTTGTGGTAATACCAAGTGTGTGATTAAAATATTTTATTAGTTGAAAATTAAGATCAATCAATTTTTTGTGTTTACAAGTTAGAATTTTCTCTATATCTGGCCAATATGAAAAGAAAAATGGCGCAGACTTATAATTTTGGTATATCTGATTGCAGTGAATGCTCTGCCAGTCAGTTTCATAAGAGATTAACACTTCATTCATCTTTTTTCCAAAAACAGGTCTAGCCAGAGGAACAGTGATCCATGCTACGCCATCGGATGATTTTATACGATTTCTATTGTCAAATCCATCTTTTGCAAATTGGGCATCATCAAGGAAAACAAAAATATCACATGATTGAATTTTTTTAAAAAATCCAAGATTTGGCATATAACCAGGTTGTCTAATCATCACATTTGTCATATTCTGTTAATATAGGTAAAATCCTGTTTTTAGTATTTTCTACAAATTACACTGTAATTATAATAAACAGAATTTGAATTTTTAATTTAACTCCTATAATCTTTTTTTAATAAAATCAATCGAGTTTATTGGCGTTGGGTCTGTTTTAGAAATTATTGCGTTGTATATACTTGCATAATCAAGTAAATAAATCAGACAAGCCAATTTATTCAAAACACTTCCTTCTTGTGAAAAAATTTCTTTGTATGGTATACCTTTTTCACGAAAAAGTTCTTTAATAATTTTCCATCTTTCCTTTGTTTTCACATAGTCATCTTTTCCCTGAATTAAAATAGGCTGTATATTTTTTGGTTTATTCCACGCAACTATTCCATTATGACACGCTTCAATCACGTCTTCTGTCATTACATGCATTTTTGCATTTTCCTGCATTGAATTCTTGAATCTTATTGCAGCGGATTGTAAGCCCCATGGATAATACACCATAGGTATTTCTTTAATCCATTCAGCAATTTGAAGGGCTTCATTTGTTTTATTCAAATTTTTTGAAGAAATGATTTTTTGTATATTAAATAATGATTGAATTGATTTACTGACATCTGTTTTTTTAACAGGAATAATTTGTTCTAAAATATTAAGTGTTGAATATAAGAATCCTACAAATGATGCTCTAGGTGAATGTTCCTCCTTAATTTTGTAATATTTTATACTTTTATCCACACAGAATTTTTCCATAATTCCTCCTGATGATAATGCTACAAATTCAGCATTCAGTTTTTCCACATTTTTTAAAATTGAAATGGTTTCTAATGTATTTCCTGAAATGCTTGTTGATACAACTAATGTATTGTCATCCACAGTTTTGGGTAATAGATAACCTTTAACTACACTTACATGAATGTCTGTTTTTGAAAGAATTGAAGCAAAAATATCTCCAATAGTACCAGAACCACCCATGCCTGCAAAAACTATATGATCGATATTTTTTATATCAACCTTTGAAAAATTTGTCGAAAAACTATCAGTAGCAATTTGAGGCCATCTGTCATAAACTTGATACATATTATACGAATCAATTGATTTTACATCATCTATGTTTAGCAACTAGTTGAGAAAGTATATCTTGATTTATAAAATCTTGGACACAATACAACTTGATACAAACTTTTAATGGCATAAACTAGATTTTCTCTTTATGAATGATGATTTGTCTATAAATCTTGAAAAACATGAAACTAAAAATAATGTTGATCAACATGTTAATGGAACATTAACTGTAATTTGGCGAGATTGGGATAATATCATAAAACATGAACCCAAGATGGTTTATGTAAGCTCAGTTAACCCTGGAGAAATAAAAGGTCCACACACTCATACAAAAAGAAATAGTTATTTTGTCTGTATTCATGGAAAAGTACTTTTTATTATACAAAATAAAGACGGTACTTATACTGAAATTGAATCAAGTCATGAAAAACCTGTTCTAGTTCATGTACCAAACAACATTGCATCAGCACACATCAATCTAAGTAATGATGTATCTCATGTTTTAGCATTAGCTGATTTAGCTTGGAGACCAAATGATAATGAAATGGTAAATACAATTTTTGAAGATTATGATTGGAAAAAATGGGAAAATAATGATAATTGATGAATCCTTCAAAAAACATCTTCTTATTAGACTCGCAAATTAATTTCTCTGAAATAAATTATTCAAATAACAGAGATTCTCAAATTATTACATTTGATTTTGATTCTCATGATGCCTTGAGGAAAAAATCTGTATCCCATTTAATTTCAGATACATTTCTTTCAAAAAAAGATCTTTTAGACATACAGAAAAATGCATTTTTGCTATCTGACTGGTATAAAGAAGAAACCCTTGAAGAAAATATTGAATACGAAAATGTTAATCTTGGTTCTTTAATTCAGGCTGAATTTATTAATATATTAGTTAATTATTCAAAAATATTTCTTGAATGCCTTAGCATTATAAGGAAATTTGGTACTGATGAAAATTATCATTGTTCTGGGTTAACATATGAAATAATGAAACATTTTGCAGTAAAAGTTGAAAAGATTAATGATTCCTATGATGACAGTTTATTTTTTCCATTGGATTCATTAAAAATTAAAATGAAACTTGGGATAAAAAATTACTCTACAGAATTAGAGATTTCACAAAACTTTTTCAAAAAATTAAAAAAATTCGCTCAAAAATCCTCTATATTTTTATCAAAAAAAAGTATTGAGCCTACCCAAAAAAATATTCTTATATCCGAATTTAATACTCTTTCATACGAGTCATTATTTTCTAAAATTCCAGACTTTAAACTAAATTTTATTTTCTTTAATAGAAGACAACCTACAATGTGGAACCTAAAAACATTTTCCTTGATTAAAAAGTCTAGAGTTATTGTTGAAAATGATGATACACTGATGAATAATGAAATTAAAAAAAATATTGAAAATGATAAAAAAAATATTGAAATAAAAATTAACAATGTATTTAAAAACACTAATTTTTTTGATTCATTTTTTTCGATAAATGGAAATTCTTTTTGGGCTCCATTCTCATCTCATTTTATTACTTATTTCAAAAAACGAGCACTAGAATTCATTAAAGAAATTCAACTTACAAAAGAACTTCTGAATAAATTTCATTTCTCCTTTATTTTATTACACTCTGAAGTGGGTCCTAATGAAAAAATACTCTTACAATTAGCTAAATTAAAAAAAATTTCAACATTTTTACTTCAACATGGGGTCATAAATGATTCAGTTAATGGTTATGATCATAATGTCCATCGTGGCGTAGTACCAATTGAATCTGATCATGCAATCGTATGGGGTAAAGTCAATGAAGATTATTTTAGACAAATAGGAATTCCAGAAGAAAAAATACATACAATTGGAACACCAATTTATGATAATCTAAAAGGTCTAAATTCTATTGATAATCGAGAAGGTTATGTATTATTAGCTACTTCTGGTCCAACTAAAGAAGATGCATTTGATCTCACTATCGAAACTATAGAAAAAAATATTGAAACTATAAAGAAAATAGCCGAGATTGTTGTTTCACATAATAAGAAATTAATAGTTAAACTTCATCCATCTCCAGACGAATATGATCCTTCTAAAATTTTAAGAAAGATAAATCCTGAAATTGAAATTATTAAAACCGGTAATATAGCTGAATTGATTAAAAAATGTATTTTATTCATAGTGATTGATGAAACAACCTCGATTCTAGATGCTCACTTATTGAGAAAACCTGTTTTATCTGTAGCAGTAAAGGCTGAGGAATTTGGATTGCCTACTGTGCTTAAAAATAATTCTTGTGCTTTAACTGATATTTCATCATTTGAGAAGATTTTTTATCAAATGATTAATGACGATGGATTTAGAAACAAAATAATAAAAAATGCAAATAAATCTATACAAAAATACATATCTTTTCCTTATAATGGGGCAACTACATTACTAACTTTCTTAGAAAAATTTGAAAATAAATTATAAGGAAATATTTATCCCGTAAGAAACCTACAATAAAATCATACGAAAAAGTCATGATATGGACACTTTTTATCACATAAAGCTGTATTGAAAACTACATTTTGTTAGTATTATTTTTAATTAGTATCTAATCACGAGTGTTATGCAGGTAGGAATTATTGGGTTAGGAGTGGTTGGATTATCGTTTGCATCTGTATTAGGTTCAAAGGGACTTTCAGTGGTCGGAATGGACTCAGATTTAAAAAAAATCAAAAAAATCACTTCAAAAAAATCGCTGTTTTTTGAACCAAAGCTTGATTCATTTTTACAAAAGGCATTGTCCAAGTCACTTGAAATTTCATCAGATATTGAGAAAATTGTGAAAAATTGTGATCTCATATTTCTTACAGTCGGAACCCCAAAATCAAAATCCGGTTTCATTGATTTGAGCATGATTAAAAACGCCTCAAAAAACATTGGTATTTCTCTACGGCATTCCTCAAAAAAACCAATTATTGTGGTAAAAAGTACAGTGATTCCAGGTACTACTACTAATGTGATTAAGCCGTTAATTGAAAAGATGTCTCGGAAAAAAGCTGGAAAAGGGTTTGAAATAATAGCAAATCCCGAATTTCTTAGGGAGGGCAATGTAATTGATGATACACTGAAACCTCATCTTGTCGTAATTGGAGGGTCAAATAAAAATTCTGTAAATAGATTAAAGAAATTCTATAGTAAATTGTATGGTTCCAAAATAAAATTTATGACAACAAATACACAAACAGCTGAAATGATAAAATACGCCAATAATTCATTTCTTGCTACAAAGATTAGCTTCATAAATCACATTTCATCGTTATGCCAGTCCATTTCTGGTACAAATATCGATGAGGTTGCGGAAGGTATAGGTGTTGATCCACGAATTGGTAGGTTATTTCTTAATGCAGGACCAGGGTATGGAGGCTCATGTTTGCCAAAAGATCTGGAGACGATAATACAATTTTCATCAAAAATTGGCGTGAATCCAGTTCTTTTAAAAGCAGTGCAACAAACAAACGATCTTCAAATAAAACAAATAGTTCAACTGATTGAAAAAAAACTCACAAGTGTAAAAAATAAGCGTATTACAATTCTAGGTTTATCATTCAAAGAGAACAGTGATGATATTAGAGAATCAAGATCTATAGAATTGATTAAAATTCTTCTAAGAAAAAATTCTAAAATAATAGTTCATGATCCTAAAGCAACAAAAAATGTAGAACGTATTTTTATGAACAAAATAACTTATGCCAATTCTTTATCTGAAGCATTACAAAACTCACAATGTGTGGTAATAATGACTCCTTGGAAAGTTTATACAAAATTAAATAGTAATGATTTTCAAAAGATGAAAAAGAAACTAGTTATAGATACTCGAAGAATATTGTCCGGAAAAAATTTGAATGTTGATTATTTGGCTATAGGTTTAGGACTGAATTAATTATGTTAAGATTCAAATTATTTTTATTGGTTAGAAATTAGGAATGGAAATTGTCAAAGTTATTCCTATATTCAATTTTTCATGGGAATCTTAACTATTCATCAATTCCTGAAGAATCGTTTCATGAGATAATTGATTCATGTTATTGGCCAGTTTTAGACGCAATTAAAAATTTTAATTTTAAATCAGGTATTGAGTTTTCTATTAACACACTAAATAAAATCAGTGAAATTGATCCACTCTTTATTAATGAATTAAGTAATCTAATTAAACAAAAAAAATGCGAGTTAATTTTTTCCGGAAAAGAACAAATTGTCTCACCACTTATCCCAAAAGAAATCAATGATGAAAATTTTAGTATAGATTTTAAAGAAATAGAAAAAAAAATACCAATAAAAAAACAAATTGCTTATGTCCACGAACAGATTTTTAGTAACGGACTAATTCCATTATATCTTAAATCAAAATTCAAAAATATTATGCTAATTTATGAAACTGCATCACTCACCTATAAATCA
>Ga0209035_10001265_pt1 | contig 10316 bp, 10 predicted proteins | sample MarorgKNORR_S2LV_6_FD_188220 | JGI IMG/M metagenome (GOLD analysis project Ga0209035, IMG submission 188220) | Marine microbial communities from the Southern Atlantic Ocean, analyzing organic carbon cycling - AAIW_A/KNORR_S2/LV (SPAdes) (version 2) | ecosystem: Environmental > Aquatic > Marine...
AAAATAAAGAGTTAAAATACCCTCGATGACAATTATTTTAGAGGATTTAACGAATTGCTGTTGTTCAATCCTATTATGAGTAGAAAAATCATAAATAGGGATTTTAACTGGTTTTCCATTTAAAAGACTTACCAGCTGTTTATTAAAAAGTTCAATATCAATTGCATCTGGGTGGTCAAAATTTTGCTGATTACGTTTATCCATAGGTAGGTTAGAATTATCTTTATAATAGGAATCTTGTTGGATAACAATTAATCGATCGTTGTCAAATTCTTTAAGTAGATATTTAGCAATTGAAGTTTTCCCTGATCCTGTTCCTCCAGCAATTCCAATCAATATAGAAGAATAACTCATCCTAAATCATTGTTTCATAGTATTAAACCATTCAATGGAGTTAATCATGCAAGCAGCAGCAGCAGAGCCATGATCTCCTGCATATGAAGTGCTTTGAATATTTGTTGCACCATTTTCTTTCAAACCATCTACTCCAACTTTCATTAAAAAATGAAATACAGTTTCATCGTCAGCGCCATGCATAAAGTGGATTGGAGCATTAGGCTTCCAATTTCCATAGATAAAGCTGTTGTCTTTTAAATATTGTTTAAACTCCATTTCTCCATCTCCTAAAAAATCATCTAAAAATTTTTGATTAAGTAAAACAGATGCGGTATCGTTCAGCGCATCATTTATTTGCTCACCTGAATATTCACCATTATACATATTAAAAATAGCTTCTTTATATTTAGGATTAACCCAACGATTCAAAGCATCGTAATCACCGGTGTCTAAGATATAACCCCATAGAGCAAAACCTAGATAGTAAGGTTGAGAATATACCCCATTACTAAAAATTTTACGGGCCATCTGATCAAGAGCATAAGGACCTGCGAGTGGAGCATTTGCAGTAATTGTAAACTCATCTTTATGTTTTTCATCAACCATTTGATGGAAAGCCATTGTTCCGTAACCTCCAGCTGAATAGCCTGTAGTAAATAGTTGATCATTTAACTTAATATCATTTTCGCATGCAAACTCTTTTGACGCTCTTACTAAATCTACCCCTGCCGTTGCTATACCTTTTTTATTAGCATAAGAAGCTTGACTATATGATATCCCATATCCAATTCCATCAGCATATATAGAAAAATAGCCTTGCATAGATCCTAAAATACTTTGTGGTGAAACATTTGGGCTTACTGAAGCTACCGCATCACGTTTTGTAATTGTATAATGAGCAGTTTTTAATGTTGGTAAAGCTATCTCATTACTAACTTGAGGTACATATATTGCGCCAGATAATTCAATCGGTGTACCATCTGTATCTATTGATTCATATACTATCCTGTAGACTTTTACATTATTTTTAATTTCGAATTGACTCGCATCAAAACCATAATAATCTTCAATTAAAATTTTAAAAGCGCCCTCTGTATATTCTACTGCTAATTCAGAAGAAATTAAATTGCCCCTTCCTTCATACAAATCACAGGTTTCATTATTATTTTCTTCACACGACAACCCCAAAATTATAGTTATTACAACAAAAAATATTTTTTTTAACATAGTATTAATAGCATCCCCCAATGTGTTTTATCTAATGAGTTTAAAAACTTGATGTAACATGATACCAGTAATAAATCCACCCACATGGGCAAACCATGCTACACCTCCTGTTATATCTAAACCAAGTGATCCCAACCCGCTTGTTAGTTGATTAAAGAACCAAAATCCAAGAACAATAATTGCAGGCACTCTTATAGTTGTGAAAAAAATTATAATAAAAACAAAAACATGTACTCGAGCTTTAGGGAAGCGGATCATATATAGCCCCAAGACTCCAGCAATAGCGCCGGATGCTCCAACCATTGGAATTTCAGACCCAGGATTCATGAGCACTTGGCATAATGCTGCAAAAAAACCACAAAGAAGATAAAAAAGAATGTATCTAACATGTCCAAGAGTACTTTCAACATTATCTCCAAAAATCCAAAGAAACCACATATTGCCTAAAATATGAGCAATTCCACCATGAAGAAACATGGATGTAAGTGTAGTCAATATTGAAAATTGAACAGGAATAAGACCATATGTATAAAGTAAAATAGCTTCAGCTTCAGGGTCTTTAACCCCAGTTGTAAATTGAAAAATAAAAATTAATATATTTATTCCAATGATACTGTAGTTTACATAAGGGATAAGGACTTTTGGATTATCATCTTTATAAGGAAAAAACATTAATAAACTTTAAACTTAATTTTTTGATTTACTTCATTCCCTGCTCGATCTTTAGCTTTAAATTGAAGGGAATGTTCTCCAATAAGTAATGGTTGCTCTAGTTCATATGAAATAATTTTCAACTTCGGTTGATAAGCAAAAATTAATGGTTGGTTATCTAGGATTAATTCAAATGATTTTTCTGAAGGATCAAAGCCTGATAGGAAATCATCAATTTTAATTTTGAATTGATTGAGTTCCAAAGAAGGATAATTACCATTGTTTCCAGGATGAATGGATTTTATTACAGGTGCAATAATATCTTCAATAATTGTAACCGCATCAAGTTGATTTATCTCACCTGTTAAAACTTGGCGTTCTCTATTATTTTTAGTGTTGATGAATGACCATCCTTCTTTTTGATCATAAAAATAAAGATGTATTTTATTGCGGTCTTTGTATTTAGATGGATAGCGAATAGCAATATTAATTGAACTTAATAAAGGTTGTTGATAAGGCTGTAGTTGATAAACGCGTGATAGGTGATTACCCTTTTTGACAGGTGCATACTTATGAACAGCTTCAACCCACATTAGTGAACTCCTACTAATGGAGTTTTTTTTGCTTCGCATGGAAAATAAGCCATCTTTAGAAATAGTGGTAATTGAAGAGCCCGGGTGAGCGACTGTATAGGGAAACTCAAATCGTATTTGACGTTCGATATTTCCATTGAGGATAGCTTCAATTTCATTTACTTTATTAAATATAATTGGAGATAATGGCTTTGTTAAGAATACTGATGGTTGAATTTGATTTAGTTTAATTGTTTCATATTTATATTCTCCTTTTAGTCTTAGCGATAATTCAGCATTCACAATTTTTTCAGGTTGAATTTGAATGTATATACCAGCATCAGTATAAGAAATGTCCATATCAACGTTTACATTTAAATAATCATCATAATTTTTACTATCTACCCAATGGAAGGGTCGAGATAAAGTACCCAACGTATTCTCACCTATAAATTGGATTGCTCGTCGGTTAGTTTGGCTTTTTAAAACAGTAAGAATTTTTCCTTCTTCTATAGATTCAGAAGATTGGATGGACAATTTTTCGTCTGCATATCCGTAAGGTGTAAATGAATAAGCCACTACCGATTTAATTGGCAGTGAAACACTTTTTGACTGGACTAAGAAAGAAATAAGGTCTTCTGTCTCTCCAAGTGGGTTAACGGTGATATCAAAAGGCGCCATATTGAGAACGGTTCCACGGACAATACGTAAGTTTCTTAAGTGGTCCAATATATGAATTTTAATATCATGATGGCCTGGAGTGAGATCTAATATTCCGTTGGTTGAATCTGAATGTATAGGAACATTTGGATCTGTTTCATTATGATATAGCTTTACGAAGTCTCCTAAGTTTAAACGCGCATTTCTATAATCTTTAATAAAGTTAGCAGTGGTCAGCCAATCATAGTCAAGGCGCTCAAATTGTAGTGAATGATGAAGAATCTCATCAATATAAACTTCAATTCGGTGAGGTTGATAAATATTGTTGGAGCCTTGTCTTTTATCATATGTTTTAAGAGAAATTCCAAGCACACCAAAAATATTAATAGTATCAGGAAATTCATATTCTCCTTTTTTATTTCGAAATAATGGAAAGTTTTGAGGCAATTGATTCCCATTTATCCAACTTTCGGAATTTAGAGGAATAAATGATATTTCTTCTGCTATTGGAGCTAATCGGTCTGCTTGATTTAGCCCATTAGTAAGTGGATTTAAGGTTTGTCCATTTTTATTTCTAAGCTCGAAGTGGAGATGAGGGCCAAATGAAAATCCTGTATTTCCTGAATAACCAATTATATCGCCTTTTTCAAACTTGAATTCTTCAGGTGATAAAAATATATTAGTCATATAAGACTGTTTTTGTTCTTGTTCTAGCTTTAGTCTCTCCTCAAGTTGGGGAATAAATTTACTTAAGTGAGCATATACTGCAGTTTGGCCATTATCTAGAGTTAAGTATAGCGCACGACCAAAACCAGAGTAATTAGTAACAATTCGAGAAATATAACTACTAGATATAGCATACACAGGATGCCCAACTGTTCCTTTTGTTTTTATATCTAATCCAAGGTGATAGCCAGTAGTTCTAAATTCACCAAAGTTAGATGATAAATGTTTTCCCGTATTAGTTGGCCAGGTATAATCTTGGGCCATAACGATTGAAAATATCAGTGTTAGCTTAGTAAACAGTCTCATAATCTTAGGCGTTAATTTATCCCAATTAGGTAATTTAAAGATAGGGGATTGAAATAAAAAAGCCTCACTAATAGCGAGGCTTATTTTATACTCAATCAATAAGTGGAGGCTTATGATTTTTGAATTTTATTTATATACTACTTTAAATCATTTTAGTTCCATTATATAAATCTCTAATTAAAATAATTCAAAACACTTGAATTATAATAATTTTTTAGCTTAAAATACTTACGAGTAACTTACGAGTATTTATTATATTAGAATGAAAACACACTTATCATTTAAACAGCGACGATTTTTAGATTTTATTCAAGATTATAATGTTAACTACAACCAAGCGCCATCTTATGAAGAAATTATGAAAGGACTGGGCTTTGGATCTTTAGGAACGGTTCATTGGTATGTAAAAGTACTAACTCAAAATGGCCATTTAAATCGATCCAAAGGACCTAACGGCAAACGAGCTTTAGCTCTATCTTCAGAAAATAATGTTAAACTAGATCAACTACCTTTGTTGGGTTTAATTGCGGCAGGAGAACCAATTGAAGCACTAGAAAATGCGCAAACTATATCTGTTCCAGCACCTTTTATTCACCCAGATAATTTTGTTTTAAAGGTAAAAGGGGATTCGATGATAGGAGATCATATTGATGATGGAGATTATATTGTTGTTCGAAAATCGATGGAAGCTCAACCAGGTCAGATTGTAGTGGCTCTTATTAATGACGAAGCAACTCTAAAAAGGTATCAACCAATGAATGGTCGAATTGAGTTACATCCTAGAAACCCAGCTTATCCTATCATTAAAGTTTCAAGCAAAGATCGATTCCAAATAAATGGAGTCCTTCTTTATTCTTTTCGAGAATATTAAGCCAGACGGATCTTTTAAATACGTAATATGAAATACAGGGGGAAAGCGACGCTTCAATTTCATGCTATTTCAAAGTGTGCACCATTCAAAATTCCTTTAATGAATTCGACAGTCACAGCAGGGTTTCCCTCACCTGCGGATGATCATCTTGACCTACCAATTGATTTAAATGAATATTTAGTTAAGCATCCTGCTGCTACTTTTTATGTGCGTGTGCAAGGAGATTCAATGGAAGATTCAGATATCCACGAAGGAGATTTATTAATAGTCGATAGGGCTAAGTCATATAAAATGGGAAGTATAGTTTTAGGAGTGCTTGATGGTGAATTCACAGTTAAAAAATTAATGAAAAAGAATGGATTACTATATCTTTTGTCAAGTAATAAAGCTTATAAACCTATTAAAGTTGAATCAGATGCAGATTTTAAAGTATGGGGCGTCGTGACTTATATTATTCACGGGCCGCTCTAGTTATGTTTGCTTTAGTCGATTGTAACAACTTTTATGTATCATGTGAACGTCTATTCAGCCCAAAATTAGAAAAACGTCCAGCGGTAGTCCTTTCTAATAATGATGGTTGTGTTATTGCAAGGTCAAATGAATCAAAAGCTTTAGGCATTTTAATGGGAGAGCCTGCGTTTAAGAATAAAAATCTTTACAAAAAACATAAGGTTGCTATCTTATCGTCTAACTTTGCGTTGTACGGTGATATGTCTCAAAGAGTAATGTCGGTTCTCTCTCAGTACAGTTCGTCTTTAGAAATATATTCTATTGATGAAGCTTTTATAGATTTAACAGGTATACCTGCGGATAAATTATTATCAGAGATAAAATATTTAAAAGTTACGGTAGAGCGATGGACAGGTATTCCTGTATCAATTGGTGTGGGACCAACAAAAACATTAGCTAAAGTTGCAAATCATATAGCTAAATACTCCACCGGTGTTGAAGTATTAATTGATTCGATTGATATTAAAAATTCTCTTAAAAATCTTAAAGTAGAAGATATTTGGGGTGTAGGTAGACGTCTTAAAAAAATATTGAATAGTTTCGGGATAAAAAATGCTTTAGAATTGAGGAACCAAAACGAATTATGGGTTCAAAAGTATATGACAATAGTAGGTAGGCGTCTACAATTAGAGCTTAAAGGAACTATTTGTTATGAACTAGAAACCAACCCAACCAATAAAAAACAAATTTGCACCTCTCGCTCTTTTGGCCACTTAGTTCAAGAATTAAGCAAGCTCGAAGAAGCTGCTTCTATGTATGCTACACGTTGCGCAGAAAAACTTCGTTATCAACATTCCTGCGCTTCAGTTATTAGGGTCTTTATTCAAACAAATAACTTTCGTAAACAATTGCCTCAGTATCGAAATATAAGTTTTATAAAACTACCCATCCCCACAAATAGCACTTTACATATAACTAAAGCAGCTTTATTAGGTCTTAGAACCATATTTAAGTTGGGATATCGTTACCATAAACTTGGGGTAATTATAGAAAACATAGTACCAGATACAAATATCCAAGCTCATTTATTTGAGCGTGATAATGATAAAGTCCAAAAGTCTCTTATGCTTGCAATGGATAAGGTAAACAGCATTAATGGCCAAGATACCGTTAAAATTGCTAGTCAAGGTTTTCACCAACCTTGGAAAATGCGTCAAGTTCGAGTCTCACCTTGTTATACAACGCGTTGGAATGATTTTATAACTGTAAAACTATAAATTTTCAATTGTAATTTTAGTGGTCACCATGTTTAAAATTATATTATTCGAACCAGAAATTCCACCAAATACGGGCAATATAATGCGCTTATCTGCAAACACTGGTTTTGATTTACATTTAGTGAAACCACTTGGATTTTCGGTGGATGACAAAAGTCTAAAACGTGCAGGTATGGACTATATAAAAAGAACTCATTTCAAAGTTTGGGAATCTTTAGATGAATGTCTAAATAATATATCAGTAAGCGCTATTTATTCAGTGACCACTAAAGGGAAAATTCGTTATACAGATATAAATTTCAAAAAAGGAGATACTTTTATCTTTGGACCTGAAAGTCGCGGATTACCAAGAGAGATTAGAGAAAAGTATGAATCAATTTATATGCCAATGCAAAGTAAAGGGAGAAGTTTAAATTTAGCAAATGCAGTTGCCGTAATTACATATGAAGCTTGGCGACAGCTAGGCTTTAACTAACATAATTTGCTATATCATCTCCAATAGCAATATAAAGACCAATAACCCCAGCGCCAATAATTACAATTTTATATATAAGTTATTTAGATAGTTTTTTTAATAGAGCCCCAGTAAAAATTCCAGTAGTATGACCGTCTTTCCAAAATGGTCTTAATCCATAGTAACCAACAGGCTGAAGACCACTAATTTGAAAACTGGAAGGATTTAGAGTTTGTTCAGGACCTTTATATAAATTTCCTAAAGCATCCGTTTCTCCTTCACAAGCAGCACAAGGGCATCTTTGTCTTAGGAGATCTAAAGATACCATAGCTTCAGTACCATCAGAAAAAGATACAATTAATAAATCATTTACAATCTCATAATTTTTGATACCAAGACCATCAGTCATTCAATAATTCCTTAATTTTAGTACCCTAATTTGAATTAATTTAAAGATATGAGTAAATCCTTTTATCATTTTGTAGTTTTAAATATGAAAAAATCAAAACTTAATCAATTAATCTTCTTTTTTCTTTTCTTTGGGGTTGTGTTTGGGCAAAAAGACCGCCCACGAGAGTTAGGCCTTCATATAGGATTATTTAAAACAGGTAACTGGAATGCAATAACTGATGTAAAAGGGGTGGAAGTAGGTCATAAAACTCTTATCTACGGAGATAGTGTTCGTACTGGAGTGACAATTATAAAACCACATGGTGGTAACTTATTTAAAGATAAAGTGATGGGCGCTGTCTATGTAACCAATGGTTTTGGTAAAGCAATTGGTTTTACACAAGTAGAAGAATTAGGTACAATTGAAACGCCAATTGGCCTTACAAATACATTAAATATTTTTATGGTAGCAAATTCAATCGTGGATTATATGATTGAAACAAACCCAGAAATACGCTCTGTTAATCCAGTGGTAGGAGAGACAAATGATAGTGGATTAAATGATATTCAAGGTCGTCATGTAAGAAAAGAGCATGTTTTTATGGCAATAAAAAATACAAAGTCAGGCATTGTTTCTGAAGGATCTGTTGGAGCTGGTACAGGAACTCGAGCCTTAGGTTTTAAAGGCGGTATTGGCACCGCTTCTCGAGTTCTTCCAAATGATTTGGGGGGATTTACAGTTGGTGTGTTGGTTCAGACCAATTTTGGAGGCTCTCTTATGATTAATGGTGCACCAATAGGGCGAGAGCTCGAAAAATCACCATTCGCTTCTTCCATTCCCTATGATGAAGACGAAGGTTCTTGTATGATAGTGATTGCCACGGATGCGCCACTATCAAATCGAAACTTGAAACGAATGGCCAAGCGGGTAGATCATGCTTTTGGCCGAGTGGGAGCTTATTCATCTAACGGAAGTGGGGATTATGCCATTATTTTTTCCACCCATAAAGTGAATTCAGCAAATGGGATAACCATCACCCGGAAAGAGATAAAAAACCGGCATATGAATGGTTTATTTATGGCTACGGTTGAAGCGACTGAAGAAGCTATTATTAATTCATTATTTATGGCGGAAACGATTTCCAGCCGCAAGGGTACTATGGAAGCACTACCAGTTGATAAAACAATACAAATCCTCAAAAAATACAAATCACTACACTGGAATAAGAAACTATATCCATGGAAAAAGTAATGCATCAATCAATTAATAATGATTATATGAGATGGGTAATTCGTGCATGGCGATATAGACTCCGTACCGAAAAACCAGAAATTAACTTTTTATTAAGACACTTAAGATCAGGGCAAGTTGTTTTAGACATCGGGGCGCACAAAGGCGCTTATACCTATTGGATGTCCAATCGAGTAGGTAAATCAGGACATGTTTATGCCTTTGAACCACAACCATCTTTAAATCAATATTTATCTGGTATAGCAAAACGATCAAAGCACCAAAACATCCATATCGAAACGATGGCGCTATCTTCTAAGGAATCTGAGACAGTCATGAATATTCCTGGTGGAAAACCATCTCCAAGCGCATCGTTAAAAGTAAGTGGTTCAAATAATGACGCCCAAATTAATGTACATACAACAACATTGGATAATTTTACATTATTGCGAAAATTGAAATCAATAGATTTGATAAAATGCGATGTTGAAGGACACGAACTAGATATCCTTTTGGGAGGAAAATCAGTTTTGGAACGTTATAAACCCGTAATATTACTTGAATGTGAAGCACGCCATAATGGCCCTGAAAATGTAACGGCAGTATTTGATTTTTTTACAAATCTTAATTACGAAGGTTATTTTTATGATGGTTCTTCATTTAAAAAATTGGATAATTTTGACCTTTATAAATATCAAACTGATCCTAATAGAAAGATTTATGTGAATAATTTTTTTTTCGCCAAAAATAATTAGTATTCGTTATGGAAAAAGTTTCAGTAAATAAATTTGTACGTCGTCAGGTTAAGGGATCAGGTAAAACATACTCTGAATCTCTTTCTTTTAAAGATATTGCCCAAGATGCTGAAACTCAAATGGCTGATAATTACTATAAAGAAGGTTATCGTGATGGAGTTCGAATTATAGCAGGTAGTGAAAAGTTTTGCGATCACTTTATTTGCCCTTATGTCAAAATAGATGAGGATACTGAATTAATATCTAGAGTTGTTAGAAGGCAATCAGGCGAAATACCCTATATTCAAACAAGAGCAAAAAGTGGCAATCCTTTAAAAGCAGGTTGTATTGAATATATTTTATATAGACATGATGTTTTGTTAGAAAATAACTCCCAATCAACAAATGTTGATTGGGAGTTAATAAGTATT
>Ga0209035_10001267_pt1 | contig 10308 bp, 7 predicted proteins | sample MarorgKNORR_S2LV_6_FD_188220 | JGI IMG/M metagenome (GOLD analysis project Ga0209035, IMG submission 188220) | Marine microbial communities from the Southern Atlantic Ocean, analyzing organic carbon cycling - AAIW_A/KNORR_S2/LV (SPAdes) (version 2) | ecosystem: Environmental > Aquatic > Marine >...
AAAACATGCAAAAGTGCTTCATTTGCCTTACCTTTTTGGGCTTCTGCTTTGACTGCGACTGTTAGTTTGGAACGCCATTTATTTATTCCTACAATCCCTTGCCGACTGGACCCTGGTTGAACTTCAATATCCAGTAAAACCCGCCCGTCGAGGGTGGTTTGAACACATCCAGATAACTCCATCACACATTGCGCAGATATACTAGTCAAAGAACCCTTGTTATGGAGATTATTTGCCCGATAATACTCCCGATTATTATCCAATTCGGCGAGGTTTTATTCGCGCGTACTCTTTTACTAAACTCGTTTGCAAAATCATGAATAAAATGGTGCTATGGGCAATTAATTGGCAATGGAAATTAATATAGTTTTATGTTGACCTCAACAAATGCTTAAGTTAGACCTACGCGGGGGTTGGAACAAGGTGGTACAATGATTGCTGAAGACACTGTTTTCTCCGTGCTATATGACAAGTTCATGTTTTGGTCAGACATCGTAGGAATAATCACCTTTGGTGTATTATTTTACTCTATTTTACGCTACCGTGCTAAACCCGGTTCGGAGAAATTTAATCCCGACCATATTGAAGTTGGAGCGTTTCCGGTCGACAGACATAATACTCGCCTAGAAATCGCATTTTATGTAGTTCCAACAATACTTATTGTTTGGCTGACTGTACTTGCAACATCCTCTAGTTCTACCGTTTGGAATATTCCTGCCGATGAAGTGTCATTTGATGTTGATGTTGTTGGCAAACAATGGTTTTGGGAATTCAATTATGTTGAGGAATTAACTTGGGAAGATGACCCGAGAGTAACCTATGTTAACGTTGTATGGCAAGACGGTTCTACCACTCTTACCATCAATACTTTAGGATCTTCAGCAGTTAATGCCACTGTCGTTCAAGATGGAGAAGCAACCGATTATGCAATTGATCTAGAATCAAATTCTACTAGCATTGCCCTTGCAAGTAATTATTTTGTTTACCAGAGTGTCAAAGTAACCGATGCTGATGGAAATCTGCTTCACACATGGGAACATTTACCTGTCGGCCATCAACTTTCAACCGCTGCTAGTGAACATTTGGTTGTTCCATGTGATGAAGATATTGTTCTAACTTTATTCTCAAAGCCTCATGACGATTCAAATACAGTATATGCTGGAGTTCAACACTCTTTCTGGCTTAATGAATGGGGTGTAAAAGAAGATCTTGTACCTGGCCTAGAAGGTGGAACTGTTATGACTTTCGAACCTGATAGAATTGGGACATTTAATATTAGATGCGCAGAATACTGTGGTTTAAATCACGCTAAAATGCGAGGCTACATTGACATCGTTGCTAGAGATGGAGAAACATGTGACGAGGATGTTGGAATACAACTGACTTCAGACTCTGAAGGTTCAAGCGGAGGCGAGTATTGATGCGAACAAGAGCAATATTACTACTTGGTCTGGTAATGGTTTCATTGGTTGCAATACCATCCTATACCGCAATGCCAGGCGGAATTGGAAGCCAAGCTGATACAGGATGTACTTGTCACGGAGGCCCTTCTTCAAGCACACAAGTTTTGGTTGATGGACTCCCAAATATATTCAATGCAAGTGAAACTTATTCATTTACTGTAACAGTTGTCAATGATGATTTGGCAAGGGCTACAGATGATAACGGTAGAATGGGCGGCTTTAGAATAATCTCCAATGGAGGAACTGTTTCTTCAATAGATGCGACTTTGTCACATGAGATGGATGGAGCACTAACCCATACAGACGAGGCAAATACTGTTCGCCAATGGGAATTTGTATGGATGGCTCCTGCTGATTCAGAGGCTGTAGTTGATTTCATAATTTATGGAAACGCAGTTAATGGAGGAGACGGTTCTGGTGGCGATGAATGGAATGAGTTCACCTTGACAAGTATGGGTATTGATGCTGGCGCAGTAGCACCTGCAGCACGTTCTTTAGTAATCCTAATCACTTCTATTGGACTTTCATTAGGTCTAGTCCTCGTTGGATTGATGTGGGTCTTTTACAATCGTTCTCCTGAAACTTTCAGCGTTAATCGATTCTTTGCTTACATCAAACCATGGCTAACGACAACGGATCACAAAGAAGTTGGAATTCTATACTTCTTGTTTGGTTTCACATTCTTCCTTGTTGGAGGGGTGCTGGCACTTCTATTCCGTATTCAATTGGCTTTGCCAGAAAACAATTTCTTGACTGAATCAGAATATAATTCATTCTTTACTTTACATGGTACAACGATGATTTTCTTAGCGGCTATGCCTATGATTGCTGGATTCATGAATTATGTCTTGCCCCTACAAATTGGAGCTAAGGATTTGGCATTCCCAAGAATTAATGCAATGGGATTGTGGCTACTCGTATTCTCTACACCGCTAATTTACACTGGTATTTGGTCTGGTGATGCCGCCGATATCACATGGGTAATGTATCCACCATATTCCTCTTTGACTGCTGGGGCTCTTGGAGAATCTATGTCACAGTATGGGTCAAGTATTGGAACTACTGCTTTCATATCCGGTATGGCTATGCTCGGTGCTTCTTCAACCCTCAGTGGTGTTAACTTTATCACAACCGTATTCACCATGCGAGCAAAGGGTGTTGATTGGATGAAGATGCCATTGTTTACATGGTCGGTATTCGTATCTGTTTTCATGCTATATATGTCACTTCCAGCATTCATTATCGGAGTTTTCTTCTTATTGTTCGACCACACTATTGGAACTGTATTCTTCACCAGCGGTGGCGACCCACTACTATTCCAACACCTGTTCTGGTTCTTCGGACACCCCGAGGTATACGTTGTCATAGTACCTGCTTTCGGAATTGTTTCTGAAGTTTTAGCAACTTCGGCAAGACGTTCTATTTTCGGCTACAAATCAATGGTCATCGCAATGGCTGGAATCGGCGTCGTTGGTTTCATTGTGTGGGGGCACCATATGCTAACATCTGGTATGGACCCGATGTGGAGAGGTATTTTCATGATCACAACAATGGCTGTTGCAATTCCTACCGGTGCTAAGATATTCAATTGGTTAGCGACGCTATGGGGTGGTTCATTGGTAATGAAGGCTCACACATTGTGGTCTCTCGGATTCCTAATCACATTCACTCTCGGTGGAATTTCTGGTATGTTCTTACCTGTTTCAGGACTTGATACTCACTTCCACGACTCTTACTACGTAGTTGCTCACTTCCATTATGTGTTCATCGGTGGTACTGTCTTCGCACTCTTTTCAGGATTATACTATTGGTTCCCTAAGGTCACTGGCAAGAAGTTGGACGAGACTCTTGGAATGTGGCACTTCCTCATTGGATTCATCTCGTATAACGCTACATTTTGGCCAATGCACGCACTTGGAATAATGGGAATGCCACGTAGAACTCACTCCTATACCATGGAGAGTGGCTTTGCCGAATACAACATGGTAATATCCATCTTTGCCATAATCTTTGGACTAAGCCAATTAATTCTAGTATGGAATCTAATTCGCTCTTCTCGACATGGAGAGCCTTGTGGAAAAGATCCATGGGGCGGATGGTCCCTCGAATGGTCAACTACCTCACCTCCACCTACACCTTCATTCGACGTCAACCCGATTCAGGGAGATATGAACATCGAATTCGGGCATCATTCAGAAACTAGTCTCGGCGATAAGTTGTGGACTGCTAAGAAAAAGGAGGTGGAAATATGAGCGGCCATGGAGCGGATATAGAAAATTCAATTTGGGTGCGCGCTTTACTATTTGCTGGAGGATTCCTTACTTTTGGAATTATTGCTTTCAGTATTCTAGGCATTGCACTAGCTGGACCTGCTCATGACGAGTACATGGATGCGGTTGATCACTACCATCACGCTGAAGATGATTACAAGGAATCTGTTGCTGCTGGGAATTCTGTTGAAGGCGATCACTATGACGAATTATACTTAGAAATGGAAAAGGCGCACCATCATGAAGTGGATGCGCATTTATCTTACCTTAATTGGAAGGTCTCCGGAAATACGATATTGGTAATGAGTATTATTTTCGCCTCATTTATTGGAATTGGTGGGTTGATTAATTCACTACAAGCAGATGCTGAACATAGTGATGATGAACATGAACATCACGGCTCTGCTTCACCGATTATTTTCACTTTTGGTATCATGCTATTCATGATTGGATTCCCTGGTTTTTCAAATACTATAACAGAACTGCTAACAGGAACTGATGCAGTAATTGGTGAAATGTTAATTGGCGTAACCGGACTACTAATCATCATCATAGGCGTAGGAAATTGGTGGAAAGAAGATTTGCCATTCAATGGGTATGGAGAACAAATTGCTACTTCTGCACCGTTTGAAGGTGAGCACATTCGTAAGGCTGGAATTTGGGTCTTCATTATGTCTGAAATAATGATTTTCGCAACTTTCTTCTCATCATACCTACGTATGCGTACTGGATGGTGTACAAAGTGGGCATGGGACAATGATATGTGCGCTTCTGATGCTACTGGCTATGATATCTTGACCGCTTCTGATTATTTGAGACCAGGTGGTGCAACTGGTACTGGAGACTTCTGGACTATGCTTCCGGGAGGAATCAATACATTTGCTCTAATTATCTCGTCTTACACTATTGTCATTGCTCTAAAGACTGCAAAGGCACATGATTGGAGTCGCCCTGATAATTTCATTACCAAGTTTATTCCACAACCAATAATGAAAGTTGTTTTCCCTGACCAAAAGAAAACTGTTAGAAACTTCTTATTCGCGACTCTAATGCTAGGTTCACTGTTCATCGTATTGAAATTAGTTGAGTGGTCTCACTTGGTTGCTGAAGGATTTACTGTAAGTACATCTCAAGCGGGTTCGATATTCTATATCGCAACTGGAGCACACGGATTGCACGTCTTCGTTGGACTGCTTATCATGATATATCTTGTATTCAAAGCTGATACTGTTGGCTATGATGAGGATAATGCACAGGGAATTGAGTACTTTGGATTGTACTGGCACTTTGTCGATTTGGCTTGGGTACTAATTTTCCCAGCATTCTATTTGTATTGAGGTGAAGATAATGAGCGAACATGCAGAAACTGGATTAGAAAAGTGGCTTCAAGATAAAACTGGAATGGACATCTATTTCTGGAATTTTCTCGTATTGATGTTTTTCACATTATTTGAAATCGGAGCAGTATTCTTTGACACAATACCTGGGACCGAAATCGAGGTATCTTTGATGATGGTTTGGGCAATTCTAATTGTTGTTGGAATCATCAAAGGATACGGAATTGGCGCATATTTTATGCATTTGAAAGGAGACCCTGGCATCTATTTCAGAACAGCAATGTTCCCAGTATTATTCGTATTATTGATGATATTCGGAATTGGTCTATCAAACCCAGATGGTGTTGATGGACTTCCCTCATGGTGTACTCCTAACTGGGATTACGCTACCCGTTAAGCATAGATGTTTGAACAACTATTATCAATGGCCTCCAAACCCCTTTGGCCATGAACAGTAGATTTGTCATCGCAGTTACGCTAGTAGCGTGTTTATTGGTTTCTTCCGTCCCTACTGCTTCAGCATACAAAGGGCATGTTTTAGGGCGAACCGCAGTTGATGATTTTGTATTAGTAGATGCTCATTCAGAAAATCGTTCTCTTTACACTATGCAAGGAGATCTCTTGATTGTTTCATTCATCTTTACACGATGTGCATCTGTTTGTCCAGTTATTACTCAAAATCTAAAATCGGTGCAAGATGGTCTTTCATCAGATATTGCCGATGATGTTGGCATTATTTCCATTACAGTAGACCCTGCATACGACACTCCTGAAGCTCTCCATGATTACGCGCACATTCATGATGTTGATTGGCCGCATCTTACCGGTTCAGAAGAGAGTCTACAAGCGGTTTGGGATTCCTTTGGAGTGGTTGTGGCCAAAGAGGTCATCGATGCTCATGTATCAATTAATTCAACTCAAGGAATGGAAAATCAAGTTTCAATTCTTTACCCCGACAATACTACAATGTTACTTGATGGCCACACACAAACGCTACCTTCTGAAAATGCAACTGGATGGAATTTAACAGAATCAACATTGGAAATGCACAATGTATCTCTCAACTATTCCGTCCATGAAACATGGGGAACTTCTGTAAATGGAATCGCCAATGTTGCTCCTTCCGATTATTCTTGGTGGTGGGCTCTATACCTTTGGAATGAAACTAATTCTTCTTGGCAAGAAAGTCAAGTTGGAATTGATTATGTAATGTTGGGTCAAGATGCGGACCATATCGCTTGGGCTGCATCAAATTCTAACCTTTCTTATCTACCAATTCCTGGTAGTGAAATGATTTGTCATGACTCTACAACTAACATGACTACTAATCATAGCCAGCAAGTTAACTGTGAAAATTCTGGGAACATGTGGATGAACCAAACAAATCAACAGCATAGCGATGAAGATGAAATTGCTAAATGTAGTGGCCATGGCTGGGAAATGGGTCAAGGTGAAGGTAAACATTGCATGTGTGACGATGGATTCGAATGGGCAGATGGAGACAAGTTATCCTGTGTGGGAGCAACTCCTGCGGATCAATTTGAAGTGGGTCATTCAACGATTACCTATATTCTAGACAATGAACGAAAACCACGCATTGCTTGGATTGGAAATGATTGGCATGTTGAAGATTTTATTTCCGATGTTGAAGAGTTATACAGTTCTGAAAACGATTTACCAGAAAAACCTGGAATGCCTGGGTTTGGTGTTGCCATAGCCATCTCAGCACTTGGCTTAACAGCAATTGCAATAAATGTCCGTTCATCCGATGAGGATGAAGAGTGACCATTCTGACCTTGGCCGGCCAACGTTTTGAGCCGAAAAGGGGATGAAAGGGGGGCTCTTCGCACAACCACTGCAGACGTCGCATAGCCTGGTATTGCGCCGGATTTGAAATCCGGTGCCCTTTGTGGCACGGGAGTTCGAATCTCTCCGTCTGCGCCTCCTTTTTTGTCGTTGAGATGTTGTTATTTTACAGCAAATATGAAGCAAGGGTTCTCAAACTGAAGCCGTTCTGCAAACAATATGCGCAGAGGTCTTGTTGCCCTATCTCTTTTCGCCCTCATGGTCTTGGCTGGCTGTTTGTCTCCAACCACTGCTGGATGGGGAGTGGATGATGGTGAAGTGAAAGTTGAGTTTACAACTGACTCTGCATCTGCTACAAGTTCTCTAGGTGATGAAAAGGAATCCTTCGATGAACTATCGCCTATCGGATGTAATGAAACTCGATCCCTTGACAATGGTGGCAATCCGATTAAATTCACCGGATACATGGCTGCAAGTCACTTCTACGAAACACATGACGAAGTCTATGGTGCAATGAATCTTGATCTTGCTGTAACGACTTCAGTTGCAATAGAATCAATGAGTATGAAAGAAGCTATGAATGTTGATGGGGAGCAAATTCCACGCGTTCAAGTAAAGAATTGGAATTTACCTTTGTATCCAGAGACTGGAGCTGGAAATATAGACCTTGATGAAGTTGATATGGATTCAAGTTCAAAATGGTTTGTGTTGGGATTAATACCAACTTCTGAAAACATTCAATACGGAATGCAAGCACTTGGAGAATGGCATCAACCTGTACAAATAGAAGGTTATCTTCTTGAACCTATGATTGTTCTAATAGATAATGACATTGAAAGAACGATAACAGATGGACATTTGGCTAGTTGGCATGAAGTAAACGATAACTGTGAGATGAATATTGGCCAGAGCAACAGAGAATCGGTTTACTTGATGGTGACTTCAATCAAGTTAGAAGATTCGGTTGTTACTTCAAGCGGAGATTCTTCTGATGAATGGGTTTTGGGAGATGTTCCGTTTCTAGGCCGTAGTGGTTTCATCATGTTCTTCTTAATCTTCGGACTCGGTGGCGCTTTTACTATGTTCATATTCTCCAGGATTGCAGTTGCAAAAGGTGCATCTCATTCGATGGAAATATTGGTCGGAAAGAAAGCGATGGCTGCAGTTTCTAGAGTTAAATCAGATATTAAACAAGCAAGATCCTCAGGAATGAAAAGTTCAAAACAACGCAATGCTGAAGCACGAAAAGATGCTTCAATTGAGGCTAAAAAGGAAAGTGCAAAACCTGCCAAGAGGGAAACTACTGATTCGGACAGCCTGACTGGTTTTGATTTGGATAGTGCTTTGCAATCTGGACCTAGTGAATCAACTACTTCTGAATTTGGCTCTAAGAGTTCAAGCGTAGTAGCAACTAATGAAGCAAAAAATATTGAATCTCAAGTCACTTCAATTCCGAGAAGTGTGTCACAGCAAAGTAGCCCTGTTACTTCTACAGTGCCTACCGCTCAGTCTTCTGTTATCTCCAATACTGATTCAGCTCCTAGTAAGCGTTCACACTTTTCATCATCCGTTTCTGGAGGTTCTAAGCCTCAGCAACAAACTAAAAAGAAGGTTGTAAAGAAACGCGCAACTAAGAAAGTGCAACAGCCTGAAGTTGAACCTTGGTCTGGAAATAAACAAGAAACTGATAATTCTTCTGAAGAAGAGGAAGAGTTCTCTGACTTCTCCTTTTGAGTAAAACTATTGCCAATCTACTTGGTTTGCGCCTCTAACAGTAATTTGATCTAATTGCCATTCTAATTTGGCTGGTAATTGCAGGACCGGTTCACCATCGATATTGAGATAACTTGTTATTTTGGTAGAAGAATCGCTAGGCTCTCCATTTGGCGAAACACATCTGAGATTCAATTTACTTGCAGGTGTTTGAGTTATGCCCCATTTTCCAATATGCTTTCCTTTCTTGATAGGCCCCATTAGAGATAACATAGCAATCCTACTCAGACGAGGTGCGAATATTAACAAACCATTTTTCTTAACTGGATTCATTCCAGGATTGATCTTGTAGCCACCTCCAAAGGTTTCTGCAGCAGTTACAGAGATTAGAGTAAAGTCTCTAATCTCAGGTTTGCCATCATCAATTGTTACTTCGACTTTTCTTCTCTTCCACAATGGAATTGTTGTGACTCCAAGATAGGTGTATTTCTTTGACCCCTTTATCCACTTGGCCCTTCTCAACTTAGCTCTCCCTATATCAGAAGTGATTCCACAATCCGCTTCTAAGAATGACCACCTTACGACATTGCCATCACGTGTAGGCTCTCCGTCCCACACATTGGATTCTGGTGCAGGATAATCTCCTTCTTTTGGACAAGGAACTCCTTCTAATCTCCATGCCCCACAACGTCTATCTGTTCCATTTTTTATAATTTCAATGGCCTTATCTAAATCAAATCTTGGAATGTTATGGGCAATGCAATAATCATTTCCTGAACCATATGGTAATTGACCTAAGACAATGTCTGAACCTCTCAGGGCGCTGGCTATTTCATGGACAATTCCGTCACCACCAACCGCTACAACAAGTGGTGGCTTGCCTTCACTTTCTCCACCTTGTTGTGAAGATTCCCATTGCTGCCTAATCTCATAAGCAAGGTGTCCACCATGACCGACTCGTTCAGTCATGTGAGTTTCAACTTGATATCCAGAAGCAATAATTTTTGTTAGCAATTTCGGCCACATTTTAGCGCAAAGAAAATCCCTACTAGCCGGATTGACAATACAATGTACTAATCCCATAGTTTGACCACGCCCTAAACACATGGATGAACCCTTTCCCGTTTTTACCTATTTTAGGCAATGACTCTTCATAGGATGGAGATTGGCAGACAATAGGGGCGCAACTATGTGGAGTGATGATGATATCAAATTCATGTCAGTAGCATTGGATGTAGCAATTCGCGGAAAGGGCAAGGTTTCACCTAATCCATTAGTTGGATGTGTATTGGTCAAGGATGGTCAAATCATTGCCGAGGGTTGGCATGATCACCTTGGCGGATTACACGCTGAGCAAATGGCAATACATGATGCTGAGACCAAAGGTGAATCTCCTAATGGAGCAACTGCTTATGTCACCTTAGAACCATGTAATCACTTTGGCAGAACGCCGCCGTGTACTGAAGCGCTAATGTGGGCTGGAGTAAAGTCGGTCATCGTAGCTCATACCGACCCTAATCCAACTGTTAGAGGTCAAGGAATCGCCGTTTTACAAGATGCTGGGATCTCTGTTAAATCTGGACTCCTAGAAGGTCAAGCTGCTGACCAAATGAGACCATTCCTACATTGGTGCCAATATCGAAAACCAATCGTAACTGTAAAAATGGCAGTTGATAGTAATGGTAGTGTTGATGATGGGAGTAAGGATGCTGGACGTTT
>Ga0209035_10001268_pt1 | contig 10305 bp, 8 predicted proteins | sample MarorgKNORR_S2LV_6_FD_188220 | JGI IMG/M metagenome (GOLD analysis project Ga0209035, IMG submission 188220) | Marine microbial communities from the Southern Atlantic Ocean, analyzing organic carbon cycling - AAIW_A/KNORR_S2/LV (SPAdes) (version 2) | ecosystem: Environmental > Aquatic > Marine >...
AAAGTATGGTAATTCTTCTGAAATCGTGTCTAATGAAGAATATTTGGGCTTGTAACCTAACACTTCTGCTTTTTTAGACTGAGAAAAGTAATTCTTCTTGAACCCTGTAGGACTAGAAAATCCAGAATTGGGTTTTATTTCGTACTGCAAACCATACTTGTCTTGTAATGACTCTAAAAGTTCAAATTTTGCTATTGGTTTCTTACTATACAAATCGAATGCGTCATTGATAGGATTTTTCTCAATACATTTTTTCAAGAATGAAAAAAGATCTTCGGGATGTATATAATCTCTAAAAAAATCAGATTCATTTGTAACTAATGTCTTATTTTGTTCAATGGAACGAATAATTTCAGACATCAAGAATCTAGAATTTAAATCCATAAACCTACTAAAAAAAGAGAATAATCTTAAATCAATTATATTTAATTTGTCTAGTTTTCTGTGTCTTGATTCTGATTTTATCTTTGCAATTGCATATGATGAAATAGTATTATTTTCTTGAAGATTTTTTGGTAAAGTTGAATCTTTAATGGGAAATTGAAATTCTTCTCCGTAAACTGCACCACTACTAAAATTGATTAATTTTGTGTTAGTGTTTTTTTGCATATATTCCAATATCATTGAATCTATATCCTCAGTTAATTTCAAAATTGAATTACCTTCAGATTCTATTTTTGCAGGATCACTGATTCCTATGCAATTAATTATTACATCATAATCTAATTCATGAAATTTATCATACGTTAAAAGTTGCATATTTGGTTCATTTCTATACCTAGAAAATAAATACAATTGATCAGTATTTTCCCTTGCAAAAATATACTGGATATTTTTTCCTACGTGACCTGTAACACCAAGTATTGCAATTTTCATCATATGAAACTATAATTTTACAATAATAAAGGTAATTTATTCATCAACTTCTTTAACAAATAAATTATTTTTGTATTCTTTTCTATCTAAGAATGGATACATATCTTCAAGTGGTCTTGATGACATACTACCATCATCATTTACTCTTGATGCAACTGTAGGTATAATCTCTTGTTCTCTAGGAACAATTACATCACATATGACTGGTCCATCATAGTCTAAGACTTGATTTACTACAGCATTAATCTCAGATGGTTGGTTGATTCTAAATGCTTTGATACCATACACTTCAGCAATTTTTACTGTGTCAGGAAATGAAATTCCAGACTTTGAGCTTTCGCCGATATAACGTTTTTCAAAATAATTTGTTTGTGATGTACGTATAGAATGATATCCATCATTATTCAACACAAATAGTTTTACTGGCAAGTTATATTCAACCAATGTCTGAAATTCTTGAATATTTTGTTGTAGAGAACCATCACCAGTAAAAGAAATTACTCTATTGCCTGTTGCAACTGATATTCCTATTGCAGCTGGTAAACTATATCCCATTGTAGCCATAGCACTAGATGGTATGTAGCGTTGATTTGGTTTTGTTAGTGTAACAGCTTGCGATACAGCATAAAAAGTTCCACCTGCATCAGCAACAAATATGTCTCCTTCCTTAGAATTTTTACACACCTGATCAATAAAGAAATATGAATTAACTTCATTTTTTGTATTTTTATATTCAGGCAGGCATGTTGGATATTTTTCCTTCCAATCATTACACTTTTCTAACCATGATGCATAATTTAACGAATTTTCATCTGTTAATTGTTCTAATAATAAATTTAGAAAATCTCTTGCATCTCCATGTACAAACTGATCAATGTTTATAGTTCTTTTTGAATGTGTAATTTCATCTATATCAACAATTATTTTTTTTGCTTCACGTGCAAATTGTTGATAATTATATCCAATGACAGATACATGTAAACTAGAACCTATGGATAATATTAAATCTGAATTTTGCATTGCAAGATTTGCTGCGCGTTCACCTTTTACACCGGTTTTCCCAATGTAAGATTCTTCATCGTGTCTAATGGTATCAATTCCTAGATAAGGTGTGACAACAGGAATTTTGAATAATTTAACAAGTTTGGAGAGTAATTCTATAGCCCCAGAAATTCTTACTCCTTGACCAGAAATTATAATTGGACGTTTTGATTTTTGTAGTAATTCTACTATTAGTTCAATTTGATTTTTATCAATTTTTGGTTTTTCTTTTTGCTCAGTTACAAATTTTTCTAAATCATCATTAATTATAGCACTTTGTATATCCATAGGAATTTCAATCCAAACTGGTCCGGGTCTTCCTGATTTTGCAATATGTACTGCTTTTTCTAACTCATAACGTATTTTTTCAGGTTCTGTAACTGTAACTGCATATTTTGTTATTGACTCAACAATAGGTATGATATCTAATTCTTGAACTCCAAATTGTCGTAGTTTTTTTATTCCTGTTTGAGATGATGCTTCTGCAACCTTTACTTGCCCAGAGATAAATAAACAAGGAACAGAATCTTGCCATGCACCTGCCAATCCAGTTATTGCATTAGTACTTCCTGGACCAGTAGTAAATATTCCAACTCCAAAATTTTCTGTAGCACGTGAATATGCTTCTAATGCCATTGATGCAGTTTGTTCATGATGTGGGCAAATCGTTTTAAGTTTTTTATTAGATGCTAGACCATCTGTTAAATGCATAATTCCAGCCCCAGTTAATGTGAAAACATGTTCAACACCTAGTTCTTCTAAAATGAACTTAGCTACAAAATCTGCAACACGCATAGTTTTTACAAATCTAACTTGCTTATTGATTTTTTGATTCTTTCAAGTGCATTTTTTATTTCATTTTGACTAATGGCATAACATATTCGAATGAATCCTTCCCCAAATTCACCAAAACTTGTTCCTGGAAGTATTGCTACACCAGAATCTTCAAGAATATACTCACAAAAAGATTCACTTGTCATTCCAGTTTTTTTAATATTAACAAAAACATAGAATGCACCACCTGGAGTAATACAATTTAATCCAGGAATAGAATTTATACCATCCACAACCATATTCCTTCTTTCCTCATATTCGGAATACATGATTTTTTGCTGTGTTTGCTCTCCTTCAATTGCCTCAATCCCAGCTTTCTGTATAAACGGTGGAACACATGAGGATGTTGTTTCAAGTAATAATTTCATTTTTTCAACTACATTTGACGGTCCAATTATAGCTCCTAATCTCCATCCAGTCATAGCAAATGCCTTACTAAATCCATTTGAAATAATTGTACGTTCTTGACATTTATCATATATAGACGGCGAATTAAAAACTGAGTCTTTGTAAACCATCCTCGCATAAATCTCATCACTGTAAAGATAAAGATCATGTTTTTTTGCAATCTCATATGTTATTCTTATTTCTTCTTCTGTCATAACAGACCCAGTTGGATTTTGAGGTGAATTAATTATAATCATTCTTGTTTTTTCTGTAATAGAATTTTCAATATCTTTTGGATTCATTCTAAATTTATTAGATTCAAGAAGTGGTATACGAACAGCCTTTGCATCACACATTTTTATTGTTGAATAATAAGTTGGGAATCCAGGATCAGGTACAATAATTTCTTCTCCAGGATTAACTATACAACTAATTGCATAAAATATTGCAATATTTGCACCTGGAGTAACAAGTACCTGATCTAGATTCGGTTTAAATCCTCTAGACATTTCAGTAGTTTGACAAATTTTCTCTCGAAATTCTGTTAAACCAGATGAACTTACATAATGTGTAAACCCATTTTTTATTGCATCAATACCTGCGTTAGAAATATTTTCTGGTGTTTCAAAATCTGGATCACCAATTTCAAAATGAATTATATCTTTTCCTTCATTTTCAAGTTTTTTTACATTATCAAGAAGTTTGAACATGGGTTGACCATCAATTCTATTAGATAGATCTGAAAGTTTTTTCATGCTAGTTTTGTATAATTGCATCTAAAAATTATTACTATTCATATTTTGTTTATTTACAGGTATAGCCACCATCAATTGTAAAAATTTGTCCTGTAATGTAGGAATTATTCTCAGAACTCAGAAATTTTACTAATTCAGCAATTTCAGTTTTTTTACCAAAACGCTTCATAGGTATAGTATCTCTAATAATGGATAGTTCTTCTTCTGTATTACACTGTTTGAGCATGTCTGTTTCAATATATCCTGGAGCAACAGAATTGATCAAAATGTTGTAAGATGCAAATTCTATAGCTAAAGATCTTGTTAAAGCATCTAACGCTGCTTTACTAGAAGAATACAATGTTCTTCCTTTTTTAGATTTTTGTCCCCAAACTGAACTTATGTTTACTATCCTTCCAAAATTCTGCACTTTCATTTTCTCAACAAACCCAGAAATTATTTTAAATGGTGCTACAACATTTACTTGTAATATCTCGTGGAAATCATCACTTGAAAACTCATTATGTTCTCCAACTTTTAAAATTCCTGCATTATTTATGATAATATCTATATCTGCTGATACTTGAGAGAGAAATTTATCTATAGATTCAGATGAGGATAAATCAAGTTCATTTCTAGTTGGGCTAATAATTTCAATTTCATCCTTACTAAGAATTTCTTTAATTGATTTGCCTATTCCTCTAGAAGCACCAGTAATTAATGCAGTTTTTGATTCCATAATCTAATCTATATGTTCTTGAATTAAAATTTATCAAGAAATGATTTGAAAGTTTCTTTAATTTTTTCTAAATGCTCATCATTTAATCCATGATTACAACCAATCAAAAATGAATTTCTCATTATATTGTTAGCTACATCAAATTCTCTTTCCATATTTTTATAATTAATTTCTTTAAACGCTGGTTGTCGTAATACATTACCTGTAAAAACCGGTCTAGTTTGTATCCCATGTGATTCTAAATATTTAACAATCTCTATTCTTGAAAATGGAGCATCTGAATTAATGGTTAATGGAAATGCAAGCCATGATGTTTTTACTTGTGGTAACTGTTTTGGTAGTTTGAAAAATTTTTCACTCATGAAGAACGAATTTAGATTTTCAAAGTTTTTTTGTCTAATCTGTGCAAATCGGTTCAATTTTTTTAATTGGATTAATCCAAATGCAGCACTAATTTCAGTTGGTAAAAAATTATAGCCTATTTCTGCAAAAATGAACTTTGAATCATATGGTATATCATCTAGTTTAATGCTAAACCGGTCTTCAATTTTCTCTGATTCGTTAATAGCCGAACTTCTTCCCCAGCCACGAAGAATTCTACATTTTTCATCTATTTTCTCATCATTACAACAAATCATTCCTCCTTCACCAGCTGCTGTAATAATATGTGAGCCATAGAAACTAGTTGTTGATATATCAGAAAATTTTCCAGTTGGAATATCATCAAAAGTGGCTCCTAGTGTATCTGCAGAATCTTCGATAAAAATCAAATTATTATCATCTGCAATTTTTTTTAATCTTTTCATATTAGGAACGTTACCTAAAAGAGAAGGAATCATCAATGCTTTTGTTTTACTCGTGATAGATTGTTCTATCTGATCTATGTTAACAATATAGGTTTCAGGTTCAACATCAACAAATACTGGTGTCAGTCCTTTTTTTATTATAGGAGATAATGTAGTAGCAAAAGTAAGTATTGGCGTTATAACTTCAGAATTTTCAGGAATGTCTAATACTTCAAATGCCAATAAGTTAGCTGATGAACCAGAATTTACCATAATTCCTAGTTTTTTACCAAATAATGTTGAAACTTCTTTTTCAAATTGTTTTACCTTGTCACCCATTATAGTTTTTTTATTTTTTATAACTTCCAAAACTGCATTTTCTTCTTCTATATCATGAACTGCCATTCCATATGGCACACGTAGTTCATTCATATCTTCATTCATACTTATTATTTTTTATCTTAGTTAAAATTTGTTCTTGTAGTAAATATTCAAATAATTTAGATCTAATTTGAATTTTAAATAGTTTTTTCATTTGCTATTTCTGATATTTTTGAATGCTTCAATATTCTGTATAGTATGTATATTTGACTTGATAATAATGAAAAAATAGTAACTGAAAAAATTCCTGATCCCATTAATTTTAATAAAAATATATCTGGATAAAAACCAGTGAAAAGCGTCATTATAGAATTTGTTAATTGACTATATTGAAATGTCCAAATTACTGCGTCATTAAGATATAATGTGGTTTGATCATTTCCCAAGCTGTACAAACCTAACCAATGGCCTGCTTGACCCCAAACAAACCAACTTACATCCTGAGATATGTAAGCCAGATTAATCAAAAATCCTAAACTGCCAAGAATAATAATAATAATAATAATCAGTTTCTTATCTCTTCTATTTTCTATGCTTGCGCCTAATGGTAATAACAGGAACGGTATACATGGAATTAGATATCTTGTACTCCATGCAACTAATCCATGCCAATGACCAAATCCACCCATTTGTATCATATAAAATACCATAAGAGACAAAAAGAAAATAGTTTCTGATTTATGTTTTCTAAAAAAGTCAGGAAATGCAAAAAACATAGTAAAAAGTATTGGAACAAAAAATAATAATCCAACACCTGGACTAAGTAGTAATCCAAATTCCTGTGTTAGATATAATCCAAGACTTTCTAAAAAAGGCATTTCGCTGTAATGTGAAGCATGTTTAGCGACCATTGCTACGTTCCCAATATCGCTAGCTAATCCTACATATTGTCCACCAGTACCTACGTAATCAAAAACTTTACCTAATCCATAAAATAGGATCTGTGGTATAAGATAACATAAAATTTTCTTAATTTTTTGTTCTCTTCTCACTAAATTATAAATAAAATAACCCATGAAGATAATTATACTAATAGCCATTTCTTGTCGTACTAAAAATCCAAATCCCAAACACATTCCACAAAAAATTAGATTAAATGATGAATCATTTTTTTGAAATCTTCTAAAAAAATAAAATCCAAGTAGTAATACAAAAATCATTGGAACTGTACTCAATGTTGTTTGTGAATATGCCCAAAATGGTGTTGATAATCCAAGTAACAACGTAAGTATTACTGATGTTCTAATTTGGAAATTAAAACTACGACTAATTAGAAAAAAAACACTAACTGAAAGCGCTGAAAATATAGGTCCGTAAAAGAGTTCTAAAAATGTGAAATCTGGATCAATACTATTACGCCAAAAAACATAATGTAGATCATTAAAATCATCATTAGTCCAAGTGACAGTATCATCAGAAATAATATTCAAATTATGATTAATGAACAATAATGGAACTTGTGTTACACTAGCAGCAACCTCTGCTGGAGAACATAGTACATAGTTATAACAAGTACTTCCTTGCCAATATATTGGATATTGTACTGGATATTCAAAACGTATTCGTGATTCCTGATCAACATATAATGGATGAGGCTCTAGAGTTACCATCCGTATAGCTTGTAGATTCATCCAATCTTCATCACCAGAAAATCTATGAGCATCTGAAGAGAACACAAAAATTGTCAAAATTAAAAAGAAAACTGATAAAAATACTTTCTTATTAATTCCTATTTTTTTGAAATTTTGGATACTCATTATATGCAAATTTTATTGAGCATTAATTTAAGTAGTTGACTACTAATTTATTCGTAAAAATAAATCTCTTTATTGACATTTTAGTTACGAGTAATGAGTAAATGATGGTTACAAATATGATGTCCGTAGATTTAGAGGATTATTACTGTGATCTTCCATTTTCAGAATGGGAAAATTATGAAAATAGAGTAACCAAAAATACAAAATTACTATTAAATTTATTTGAAAAATATAATGTTACAGCAACTTTTTTTACATTAGGATATATTGCAGAAAAACATCCTGAACTAATAGAAGAAATTATTTCAAAAGGACATGAAATTTCTAGTCATGGCTATGCACATTTAGATATACGTAAAATAACTAGGAAAGAATTTGAAGAAGATTTCAAAAAATCTTTAGATATACTATATTCTATCACTAAGGAAAAAATTCTTGGTTTTAGAGCGCCATTCTTTTCAATAGATAAAAAAAATTTATGGGTATTTGATATTTTAAAGAAAAATGTAAAATATGATTCGAGTATTTTCCCCGTAAAAACTCCCTTATACGGAATTCCTGATGCGATTAATCATCATTATAAAATCTCTCAAAATCCTTTATTGGAAAATGATGATGGTGAATTCTTTGAAATTCCTCCATTAACATTAAAATTTCTTTTTAGAAATATTCCTACAGCTGGTGGTTTTTATCTACGATTTTTACCTATGCAATTAATAAATTTAGCAATTAACAAAATGAACGGCAGTAATTTTCCAGCTATGTGCTACATACATCCTAAAGATCTTGATCCTGATATGCCAAAATTATCTCAATATGCATGGCATTATTATTGGGGATTAACTAATGCTTCATCCAAATTTGAGAGTTTATTAAAAAATTTTAAATTTAATTCAGTCCGTGAAGTACTAAAAATCTAAAATTTTTATTATTTTTTATTAACATTTTCAGAGATTACAGTTGCAATTGCAAATTCTTTTTCATGACTAATTGATACCAAAAATTCAAAATTATGATTATTTTTTAATTTTATTTTTGGTTTTGAATTTAAATAATACGTTTCTATATCTAGAAAATTTATATTTTTATTGATTGATTTTTTAACAGACTCTTTTGTTGCAAATTTACCTGAAAAATGTATTGCATTATTTTTATGTTTTAAGCAATATTCAATTTCAGAGTCCAAAAAAATCTTTTCATAGAATCTTTTATGCTTAGAATATGGTTTATTTTGAAATCGTTCTGTCTTTATAATGTCAGTTCCTATTCCAAAGTTTTGTAACATGAATATTTTATAAACAAGATTTATTTATAATATCATGTTTTTTTTGGTTTATGGTTGATTCTGATAGACTATCGAAAAAAGTAAAAACATTAAGGCGAAAACCTTCTCCAATTAAAGAAATTATGAATTATGGTGATCCAGAATATATTAGAAAATTTGGAATAAACCCAGATGATTTAATTTCTTTTGCTGGTGGATGGAGTAATCATAAAGCACCTGAAAAATTAAGAAAGGCATATGAAAATATTGTATCGAACCCTGAAGAATTTCATTCCTCTGGATCTTATTCAACCAGTATAGGTGATAGAGAATTTAGAAATACAATTTGTAAATTTGAAAAACATTTGTATGATATGGAAATTAATGAAAAACAAATTTCTGTTGGATTAGGTTCAACACAACTTACTAATGATTTATTTTCAGTATTACTAGATCCAGGTGATAAAATATTATTATTAGACCCATCATATTGTAATTATCCAGCACAATTAGTAAATGGAATACCTGATATTGAGATCTTACGTTTTTCAGTGATTAATGAAGATAATTGGGAATTTACTGCAGATAACAAAATTGAAGAGTTTTCTAATTACATATTAAAAAATAAACCTAAAATAGTATTACTTGTTTCACCTGATAATCCAACATCTAAAGTATTATCTCATGAATTTGTGCAAGCCACATTAAATGCAGTAAAACAAATTAATTCATTTTTAATAATAGATTTTGCTTATAAGGAGTTAGTATATGATGATGTTAATCCAAAATATTTTTCATGGTCTCCATCTGATAATTTTATCTCACTAAGAACAAATTCAAAATGGTGTAGAAGTCTAGGTAGGAGAATTGGTTGGGTTGAAGCTCCTGAATTCATAATTGAATCTATGGAATTTATTCAGAGTTCTACTGTATTATCACCTGACAAACTACATCAGATGGCATTTGGAAAATTCATAAATGATTCAATTGACGATGGCAGTTTGGATACCTATATTCAAAATACAAGAAAATTATACAAAAATGCAGCTGAAAAAACAGCAGAACTAATTCAAAAACACCTTGGTTTTCCAATTATACAGCCTGATGGTGGTTTGTATATCTTCATGGATGTGAAAACAAATAGTGCAAAATTTGTTGAAACAATTCTAACAAAAACAGGGATTTTGTTTATTCCTGGATGGGGTTTTGGAAGAACAGGGAAAAATGCGGTAAGATTATCTTTTGGTCCACTTGTCGAGCAAATTGATAAGATTGAACAAGGCATAATAAAAATTTCAAATTATCTAAATGAATCCAAACCATTTCTAAAAACAAACTAACGTCGAATTCTTAACTAAAAGATGAAAAGATAGTGAATGTTTTATCTAATATATCTCAATAAATAGGATAGTTACAATGGATGACACTGAAGATATTTCTACAATTAATGAAAAAGAGCTCATAGAGTATTATGGCTATGGAAAAACATTTGGAAAACTCCAATTAA
>Ga0209035_10001270_pt1 | contig 10297 bp, 9 predicted proteins | sample MarorgKNORR_S2LV_6_FD_188220 | JGI IMG/M metagenome (GOLD analysis project Ga0209035, IMG submission 188220) | Marine microbial communities from the Southern Atlantic Ocean, analyzing organic carbon cycling - AAIW_A/KNORR_S2/LV (SPAdes) (version 2) | ecosystem: Environmental > Aquatic > Marine >...
TCCAAAAGGTCTTTGATAAATTTTTCCTTCTTCGGTTCTGGAAAAAGGCAATCCCATGTGCTCCAGTTCAAAAACAGCTTTAGGACCTTCGCTGCACATATACTCTATGGCCTCCTGATCTCCGATATAATCTGACCCTTTAACGGTATCGAACATGTGCCATCTCCAATCGTCATCAGGATCGTCACTTTGAATTGCACACGTTATTCCACCTTGAGCAGATACAGTATGCGATCGAGTAGGAAATACTTTAGAAATTACGGCGGTATTTAGGCCTGACTCAGCCAACTGAAGAGAAGCCCTTAAACCTGCTCCGCCTCCACCAATAATAATTCCATCAAATTCCATCACTGGGAGATCTTTAGCATTTATTACTTCATTAACTTTCATATTTTTTACCAGATAATTAAAAGGGACCAAATAAGTACAACTGAAATTACTAGAAAACAAAAAATTCTATAAGAAGAATAAACTATTTTACTTAAGTCACCCAATCTAGCAGGGGTAAAATAATCCGAACCAATTGCCCAAGTTCCGAACCAAGTATGGACAGCAAAAGAGATTAAAAATAGACTTGAAAATATTCTAGTTACGAAGCCTTCGAAGAAAGTTTTCCACAGGCTGTAGTCTATGCTGGGCGTTGAAACTATAAAGTAAATCAAGTAAATAATGTAAAGAAACATGAGCATTGCACATGCCCTTACAATTATAAATTCGTTTGTACCTGACTCAAAAAATTTCACAGACATTACCAGATATAAATTAAAAACCACAAAGAGAGAATAAAACTCAATGCAAAAACAATCCAAGATAAGGCCTGGCCAGATTTAAGAGTTTCTCCAAATCCAAAAACTTCACCTAGGATCTTTTTTAGACCTGCAAGGATATGATAAATAAAGCCTACAGCTATAAACACAGCCATTAACTTCAAAAGGACATTATTTTCCATATAACCCTTTAATAGACTGAAAGATTCGGTTGATTGCAAAGACAAGTGAAGCAACCAAACAACCAGTGGAAAGCATATAAATAACGCAAATCCAGATATTCTATGAAGAATTGAAGCAAGGCCGATCACTGGCAAGCTTATAGTTAGTAAATTTAAGTTTACTGGACGATTATCTTTTTCTATCACTATCTTTAATAGGGTTTGCTTTTGAGCGCGCTAAAGCCAAACAATTATAATTTGTGATTAAACTAAATACCATCATAAAAAACGCTACTATTGAAAAGACTTCTCATCTAATTGAAAAATTAAAAAAGATGCTATCAAAAAAAGGGGTATGGTGAACAAAAAAGGAAAGGTTAGATTGGCTTGATAAAGAAAACCGCTTAAGAGAGGGCCTAAGGCAAAACCTACACCCGGGGCTATCATTGCTAAGCCTACAGCTGCACCTTGATTGTTTTTATCTGCATTTAGGGACGCTGAAGCAGTATAACCGGGTGATGCCAACCCCATACCTAAACCCATCAAGCTCATTCCAATAAGAACCCAATTAAAGTTATATGAAAAGACTATGACAATCGAACTCGCTAAAAAGAAAGGTATAGACCACCAAATTAAACGTAATGGTGAACCTTTAAAGCTTTGAACGATAGTCAACTGAGAAACTATAGACATTGCAGCCATTGAGCCTAAAACTAAAGCTGTTGATTTAGCTGTTTCATTTAAAGATAGCAAAAATCTATCCTGTAAGTAGTAGGCGGTAACAGATTGAAAAATAGCGAAGCTTGTAAAAATAATAACGCCTATTGCAAGAAGATATTTAAGATTTTTATCTAAAACAGGCCTAGATAATGGAGCATCTTCTAAAGTTCGAGTTGGAGTAGTTGGGAGGAAAACAAAAGCAAAAATAATAGCTGCAAACATTATAAATGACATAATTAGTAAAGGTGTAAGCAGTCCAAAATTCTGAATATCAACAGAAAACAAATTAATTCCTATTAAAGATCCAACCAAAACCGGTCCAGCTATTGTTCCTATGTTGTTGGCTGCTCCAAATTTTCCCATACCAGCTGAGCGATCTTCATCTGATGTAATGTCAGCAACATAGGCTCCAGTGGCCGGCCTTGATGCTGCTCCTAAAGCAGAATTGAGCATTCTTGCTAGCAATAAGATAAGCAGCAGACTAAGACCTGAAAAGTATCCACTAAGTCCATAAGAAACAAAGAAACAAAAAAATAATGTAGATAAAACATAGCCCGATAGCCCCATTATCAAAACTGTTTTTCTTCCTATCTTGTCACTTAATTTTCCCCAATAAGGGGTAAAGATAATAAACATAGCGGCAGAGATTGAAATGAGACTATTAATCTGAACCTCAGAAAATCCAAATTCTCTTCCTATGATAGGCATTGATTGCCAGTAGACGGACTGCCCCATACTCACAAAAAGTATGATGAACATTAAGATAGAGAGAACTTTATTGTCTGTTTGTTTTAAGCTCTTAGATCCTTCTAAATTTTGCATTAATTATTATCTGATCTAAGGAGAAATGCATACTCCATAGCAACTTCTTCAAGACTAGCAAACCTTCCACTGACTCCGCCATGTCCAGCTGTTAAATTTACTTTAAATAATATGGGGTTGTCAGAAGTATTGTAATCTCGAAGTTTCGCTACGTATTTTGCTGGTTCATAATATTGAACTTGAGAATCCCACAAACCTGCCGTTACTAGAATGCTTGGGTATGAGTAGGAATCAATATTGTCATAAGGCGAATACTTCATTATGTATTTAAATGCCTTTTTGTTTGCAGGATTGCCCCACTCATCGTACTCACCTGTTGTAAGTGGTATCGTTTCGTCAGACATAGTGGTTATGACATCAACAAAAGGAACGTTTGAAATAATTCCATTATATAAATCTGGTTCCATATTGATTATTGAACCCATTAATAAACCGCCTGCACTGCCTCCGCCTGCATAGACCCTGCCTGCCTGTCCATAACCCAGACTAATCAAGCCTTTCGTTACGTCAATGAAATCATGAAAAGTATTTAACTTATTAAATATTTTTCCATCTTCATACCACTCCCTTCCTAAGTCTTGACCACCCCTTACATGTGCAATAGCAAAGATGAATCCGCGATCAAGTAAAGATAATCTTGTGGAACTAAATCCTGCATCAACAGATATCCCATAAGAGCCATAACCATATACAAAAAGAGGGTTTTTTCCTTTTTTGTATAAATCTCTTCGATACACAAACGAGACGGGTACTAGAGTTCCATCTCGAGCTTTAATTTCCTTCCTCTGAACCTTGTATAGGCTTGGGGAAAAAGGACCCTTTATTTCAGCTTGTTTTAGTTTTCTTTTTCTACCAGTCTGTAGATCAACAGAATAAATAGCATCTGGAGATCTCATGCTTGAATACCCATAATAGAGCTTCTTGCTTGCGTATTCAGGATTAGCTGCCAGATAGGCCGTATAAGAGGGGTCGTTAAAACTTACCACTTTTTCAGCATCACCCTTCTCATCAACTATTCTTAAACGCCTCAGTCCCGATTGCCTTTCCATTAAAACGATATTTTTTGGATAAGACAGAACGGATTGCAGTAAAACGTCTTCTTTGTGTGGAATGACTTCTTGCCAATTGGATCTTTTTTTTGATTCGCGAAGAGCTGATTCCATGAGCCTAAAATTCTTTGCCTTCCAGTTCGTGTGAATTAAGAATCGATCTTGCTCAGGATCATGCTCTACAGAATATAAATGATCTAAGGTCCTAGGGAAAAAAATGATTGGGCTCTCTAAAGGCTTGGAACTCTCCAATAAGAGTGTCTCTGAACTTGTGGTACTGGATATATCTATTTCAATAAATTCCATGGACCTTGAGTTTCCTACCGACACATGGAATGTTGGATCTTTTTCTTCGTATATCAGAACATCTTCAGATTGCTTAGATCCAATTAAATGTCGATAAACCTGGAAAGGAAGAAGCGTCTCTGGATCTCTTCTTACGTAGAACAAATAGTTACTATCAGAAGACCAGGCCATATCTCCTGAAGTACCGCTAATTTTAATTTCAGAGACTTTTTTTGTTAATAAATTCTTAAATTTAATTAAATATTCGCGCCTACCCGTCGTGTCTTCAGCATAAGCCAAAATCTGTTCGGTCGGAGCTATGCTCCAATTTGCTAATTGATAGAAATCTGTACTAACTGCCAGTTTATTTACATCTAACAATATCTGCTCTGGTGCGTTCTTGTTAGCACGCCTTATAATTATGGCATGCTCTTTATTGGGTTTATATCGCCTGAAATATTCATAAGAACCCATTCGAATAGGAACAGACTCTTCTTTTTTTGGAATCCTATCTGTTATTTCTTTAAAAAGTTTTTTTCTTGAATCTTGTCCAGAAGCAAACCAATCCTCTAGATACTTATTTTCTGACTTAAGATGATTTAAGATTTTTTTACTTTTTCTTGAGTCATCGCGCATCCAGTAATAGTTATCAATTCTTTCAATTCCATGGGCTTCCATTGAAAATGGAATCTTTTTTGGCGATGGTGGTTTAAGTTCAGTCAATTCTTTACCTTGTATTATATTCGTAGTTGAGAAGAGGAAGCAGACTAACAGAAAATTCTTTACACCCCTCCACTCTTTCATTATTTTTTCCTTCTTCGAACAAGACGAGCTCTCTTTTTCTTTTGTCTATCAGTCAGAATATTTGGCTTATCCTTAAAAGGATTCTCCTTTTCACTAAACTTAATTATGAGTGGCGTCGATCCAAGTTTTAGATGGGTACGATAAAAATTCTCCAAAAACTTTTTGTAAGAATCTCCAATAAGCTTAAGGTTATTGCCGTGAAGAATTATGGTTGGCGGATTCTTTCCACCAGCATGGGCATATCTTAATTTAGGCCTAAACCTTCCGGACATTGGAGGAGGTTGTCTTTGCAAGGCAACTTTAAGAATCTTATTCAAAATAGGAGTTTGTAGTTCTCTAACACTTGAAAGATAGGCCTTTTCAGCTAACTTAATTAAGACATTGATACCTTTGCCTTCTTTAGCTGATATAAATTGAGTTTCTAAAAAACTAGCAAACCTCAATTTTCTATGAATATTTTCTTTCAAATCTTCCTTTTGTTTTTTTGAAAGTAGATCTAATTTATTTGCAGCTATGATCGCCGGTCTTCCCAAGGCAAGAGCCAAGCCTAAGAGGTGAATATCTTGATCTACAATTGTTTCAGAAGAATCCAATACAAGAATAACTACGCTAGACCTTCTTATCGACTCCAATGATTGAGAAACTGAAGACTTCTCCGTCTCCTCCTTTATTGATCTTTTTCTTCTCATGCCAGCCGTGTCTACAAGAGTGATGTTTTTACCTTTCCAATTAAGGGGAACTTCAATGGAATCTCTTGTAGTACCAGATTCCGGAGAAACCAAGACTCTCTCTTCTCCAATTAATTTATTTATAAGCGTAGATTTTCCGGCATTTGGTCTTCCTATGATTGATATCTTTATACCACCTTCCAAAGACTGAATAACATCGTCTTCATTGTCTTCAAGGTCCTCTAAAGTCTGCCTTATATCTCCTAATCCTTGGTTATGAGCAGCTGAGAAAATTAGTGTATTTTTGAAACCTAGTTTTTCAAATTCCACTGCATTAGTTTCTTGTTTTATTCCATCGACTTTATTGATTAATAAATATATTTCTTTATTTGTTTTCCTTAAAGAAGAAGCAATCTCTTCATCTAATGGCATTAATCCATCTATGCCATCAACTATAAAAAACAATATGTCAGCTTCTTGAATTGCATTCTCTGCTTGGTTTTTAACTGCTACGGATATGTCATTACTCTCAGAACTAATTCCACCAGTATCTATCAAGACTGTAGAAGAATTGTTTAAGTGACCATATTGCCTGTCTCTGGTTAAGCCAGCAAAATCAGCTACCAAAGCAGATTTAGAACCTGTTAAGATATTAAATAGAGTTGATTTACCAACGTTTGGTCTTCCAACTATGGCAACAACAGATGACATGACATACCAAAAATTTTGAGTTAAGAACTAACTAACTGAAAGGTAAAATAACCTTCCAGAATCATCTAAAACTACCAGATAAGAACCTTCAGAGACAACTTCCAGTATAGGTCTATTAGATACCTTCTTCCTTCCAACAAAAGATCCATTTTTTGCGTCAAGAATATGGACATAACCTTCAAAGTCACCTACAACGAAATTACTTCCTAAAGCAGCAGGAGAAGAAATGCCTCTAAGTTTTAATCCGTCTTGTTGCCAAAGTATTGCTCCCGATGTTAAGCCAAATCCTTTTATAGAATCTTTTTCATCTATAGCAATTATTCTTGATCTTACGACCGCAAGGTCGTGAATTGAAGAAATTTTTTCTTGCCAAGCCACCTGCCCTTGTTGCAAGTCTATTGCAGTTATATTGCCCTGATAAGAAGCTGATACCAATATATTATCAGAGACAATGGACTTACCATCTACATCAACAACTCTCTCAAGTTCTGACTTACCTTCATTTATTGTGACTGGTATTTCAAGACGAATAGCGCCTGAATCAGGATAAATCATGGACACCTTCCCGTTAGCAAACCCTGTAAATATGAACCCTTTGGATAGAATTGGGGTTGCAGTCCCTCTTAAGGTTAATTTAGGGATGGTATTCTGATGAACCCATTTTTGCTCTCCATCTTTAACACTAAAGCCAGTAATTTTTCCATCAGAAGTTTGAGCCGCAACCGTACTTCCATTTGTAACCGGAGGAGAAAGTATTTCACTTGAAGTTTGAGACCGCCAGATTTCTGCTCCATCTCTCAAATCTAAAGTAACAAGATCTCCATTTAAAGTTCCATAGAATATTTTCTTGAAACCTACCGTTATTGCTCCAGAGGCTAAATCTTCAGTTTCTCTTGTCCATAAGTCTGATCCAGAATTAGAGTTTATGGCTGCTAAATAACCATTTGAAGATATGTGAATAATCGTATCGTTAGAAAATGCAGGAACTAATCGTCCAAAATTATTATCGCTACCAAATTTTTTATTCCATTGTGAATTTAAGTTCACGCTCTCAGTGATTGTAATTAATTCAGCAGGTCCCTCTTCTTCTTCTTCATCATCACCCCAGAATTTTAATCCACTAAGAGTAGAGCAAGCACCTAATGAAAGATACAAAGTACAAATAAATAAAAATCTTATAAATCTTTTCATTTATCCACCCTCTTGAAGGTCAGATATTTTCATGCTTATCAAGGATCTAATTGGCTGGCTATTACTTAGTTCTAATGCCTGAAGGTAACTTAACTTAGCTTCGCTTATTTGATTAAGAGATTTTTCAGCATCGCCCTTTACTTCATACAGACTTGCCGTCAAAGCTTGCTCATCCCTTAAAAGGTCCACAACACTATCAGCCTTACCTTGTTCCAAATAAATTCTTGCTAATCTTAGTTTGGCAATACTTTCTAAGGGATTGAATTTAGATCCCCAAGAAGAAGATCTCGCAATGACCCAATTAAGATTCTCTTCGGCTTGTTCGAGATTGTTGTTATCTACGGCTATTTTAGCTAAGTGTAATGCTGCAAAATCTGCATACAATGTATCGGAATAAAGGTTTATGATTTCTTCAGCTCTTGCTCTCTTGTCTTCTGTACTAGAAATTAAGAAATCATCATAAAGCTTCGCAGACTCTAATTGCTTGGCGTCAGAAGAAGAAATTGAGTAGTCTCTGTAAATAATAAAAATAACTGATGCAGCCAGCAACAACCCCAATATATATTTATATTTATCCCACCAAACTGATAAAAGATCTATTTGTTCGTCTGATGAAGCTGAAAAAAAGTTAGCCATTATTTTTCCTTTAAAAATGTGTTCTGTATTTTCCCAATTAGACTTTCTAAGTCCATGGTCTCTTGTTCTGATTTTTCTCTTAAATCCTTACAAGAAACAAGCCCATCATCTAATTCGGAATCTCCTAAAATTAGAGCTAATCTTGCACCAGATTTGTCAGCTTTTTTAAATTGGGATCCTGCACTCTCTGACCCTAAGTTTACTTTTAAGTTCAGTGATGGGATTCTATCTCTTATTTGTTCTGCATACATCATTGCTTGTAAAATACTTTTCTCTCCAAAACAAACAAAAAAGCAATCTATGCTTTGATTTTGTAGATATTTATTGTCAATGGTTTCTTTAATAAGGAGCATAAGTCGCTCCATGCCAATTGAGAAACCTATAGCCGGGCAAGGCTTTGCTCCTAATTCTTCAATTAAATTATCGTATCTTCCACCCGCGCATATTGTGTCTTGTGCGCCCAGGTTGTCTGTTTTCCATTCAAAAACGGTTTTATTATAATAATCTAAACCCCTAACAAGCTTAGGGTTTACATCATAGGAAATTCCAAGCGAATCTAATATTGTCATTAGCTTCTTGAAATGAGCCTCAGAGTCTTCGTCTAGATAATCACTAATTTTAGGTGCAGCCTTTAATAAGGATTTAATTCTTTCCGATTTAGAATCTAAAACTCTTAAAGGATTATCATTTAATTTTTTTAAGATGTCCTCATCTAATTGATCTTTAAGAGGTTGAAAGTATTTCAGTAAATCCTCGGTGTATCTTAATCTGGTGCTTTCATTACCTATGCTGTTTATCTCAAGGTACACATTGTCTTCTATACCAAGCCTCTTCCATAGTCTCGAGGACAATTTTATAATCTCTGCATCTATTTCAGATCCTTCAATTCCGAACACTTCTACGCTGGATTGGTGGAACTGTCTTGATCTTCCTTTTTGAGGTCTTTCATATCTAAACATTGGGCCGTTGTACCACAGTCGAGGTGTGTCAACTCTAAGAAGGTTATTTTCGATACAAGCTCTAACGCAACTTGCTGTTCCTTCCGGTCTCAAGGATAAGCTGTCCCCACCTTTATCTTCAAAAGTATACATTTCTTTAGAAACCATATCGGAGGCTTGATTGGATCTATGAAACAACTCTGTGCTCTCTACGATTGGGAACCTGATCTCTTGATAGCCATATGAAGAAAAAGTGCTACTGATTATTTCTTCAGCATAACGCCAATAAAGTGCTTGCTCTGGCGGTATGTCATTCATACCTCTGACTGATTTAATTTTTGCCATCTTAATTTGACCTTACAATGACGGAATCTAGGTCTGATTTAATTTTTTTCACCTTATCTCTTATTAACTTCTCAAGATGTTCTGCAAGATCTTCGCTTTCTACTTTATGATCTGGCTTTCCGTCTATATAAATTAAATTTTTGGGTGAACCTCCAGTTACGCCAATAGTGGTATGTTTAGATTCACCAGGACCATTTACATAACAACCGATAACGGCAACATCTAAATCTTCTTTTATATCCTCTAATCTACTTTCTAATTTGTTCATTGTTCCGATAACATCAAAGTTCATTCTTGAGCAACTAGGACATGCAATAAAATTTATACCTCTAGATCTTATTTTAAGGCTTTTTAGAATATCCCAGCCTACTTTTATTTCATCTACAGGATCTGAGGCTAAAGAAACTCGCAATGTGTCTCCGATACCTTCAAGCAGCAATGCACCCATTCCGACAGCTGACTTAACTGTTCCTGATCTAAAACCACCAGCTTCTGTTACGCCTAAATGCAAAGGCTGGTCAATTAGTTTCGAGATCTTTCTATAGCTCTCAATTGTTAAAAATACATCTGAAGCTTTGATGCTAAGTTTAAAATCATTAAAATTTAGTTGCTGAAGAATATTTATATGACCTAATGCTGATTCAACTAATGCATCTGCATTAGGCTCACCATACTTTATTTGTAATTTTCTCTCTAGCGACCCGGCATTTATACCCACTCGAATAGGGACACCATTATCCTTAGCAGCTGAAACTACTTGTTTGACCTTTTCTTCTTTCCCAATATTTCCTGGATTTATTCTTATGCAATCTGCTTTACCTTTAATGGCCTCCAATGCCATCATGTAGTCGAAGTGAATATCCGCCACCAATGGGACATTGGAGCTTTTCTTTATTTTAGCAAAGGCATTTGCAGAATCTATATCAGGGACCGAAACTCTAACGATATCTGCGCCAGCATCTTCTAACTGTCTTATTTGCTTCAAAGTGCCTTCTACGTCTGTGGTTTTGGTGTTTGTCATGCTCTGGATAGAGATATCTGCACCTCCACCCACAAGCACATCGCCAATTTTAATTTGGCGAGACTTTCTTCTATTATTTTGATCTTGGAAACTCACTGCATTTTCCTGAAGGCAATACTACACAACTTACGTTATTTTCCCTATTAGAAGACTCTAATAAATCTATAACTATTCCATTA
>Ga0209035_10001271_pt1 | contig 10295 bp, 6 predicted proteins | sample MarorgKNORR_S2LV_6_FD_188220 | JGI IMG/M metagenome (GOLD analysis project Ga0209035, IMG submission 188220) | Marine microbial communities from the Southern Atlantic Ocean, analyzing organic carbon cycling - AAIW_A/KNORR_S2/LV (SPAdes) (version 2) | ecosystem: Environmental > Aquatic > Marine >...
TTTCAATTCACCATCAACTTGTGCATCTATGCAAGGAGTGTGATTGTCACAGGTGAAATAAAGTGAACGGAATTCAACATCTTCGATACTTCCGGTGATGAGGGAATTTACAGTGCAGGTTGTACCGCACTGCGTGTCTGTGAGCAAGAGGCCGCTCAACGAATCGGCTTCAACCATTATGCCCCCGGTTCCAATGCCAGTCGGCATCACAGTCGCACTAACTGAGCCACTCCCCCGAACCATACGGGTGAAGCCATCAGCGTGAATCTCACCATAAAATGTGGAGCCATCCTCAAGAACTATTACATCTGCATCATCGATCGATGTTGTCATCACAATATTCGCATTTCCACCATTGTGAACATGGACTACTTCCGCACTGAGGCTTGAAGTGACACCAGTGAGTGAGGCGGTTCCATCGACACGCAAGCAGGATGTTGTGGCTGATTCACAGGTAAATCCGTCACCTGAGATACTCCCTTTCGCCCAGACACCGATGATGGTGTCTCTCAGTTGGGTCGATTCGATAGTGAGGCTAGCGCTTGCTTCAACATCAAATCCACCGCGAGAATCTGAGATTTCTGCGTGAGATACGTCCGATGAAGAACCGGGTTCGAGAAGGAAACCCTGCCAACGGGCTTGGATTGATGTTTCAGCAACCCAAGAACCCCAAATCTCAACGGGTTCGACCGCTGTACCTTGTATTTCCAAATCTCCTTCAATGGTAATTGTCACATCTTCAGTGATATTGAGGTGGGTTCCAGCCTGAATGGTCAAGGTTGCGCCATTTGAAATCGTGACGTTCTCACCGAGAGTCATGTTCTCAGACCAAATTTGGTCAGATGTGTACACAACTCCCTCGTGTGTGGGTACACGCAGCGCCTCTGGCGCTGCCATGAGCAATGGAGCAAGTACGAGGCTTGCAAGGATGAGGATGCTGTATGAGCGCTGTCGCATGGAATCGTTGGTGTTCTGAATGAGGTTTGAACCCTCCCGTCAACCGTCAGCAGCCCACTAAGGTGGGCCCGTCCGGATTTGAACCGGAGTCTGACGGCCCCCAGCCGTCAAGTATTGGCCAAGCTAACCTACGGGCCCGGGACATCTGTTTGCACAGATGATGCGGTGTTACTCCTGCCTTCTAGTTGTGCTGAATGGCGCAACCGAATCGATCAGTTCAACATGAGATACGAACATACGTCGGCAGCAATAGCGCTCAAGGCCAACTTCATCTAGCATCTCCTGAGCGTCTCGGCCTTCTGCGAGACCATTGGAATAGCGTTCCCAAAGGTGCCCGATTACATGTCCACAAGAAAAGCATCGTACTGGAATTATCATTCATATCACCTCAACGGTAGGACTTCTGCCACTTGGCACGTGCGCCACGACCCATTTGGTGTTTGGGCTCCTTTCGGCGCGGGTCGTTCACTAGCAAGCTTCGGTCAAATCTGAGGAACTCGTCACGGAGTTCCTCATCTATTCCTTCTGCACCATCATTGTAGTGGACAAGTCCACGTGCAATTGCGGTACGGATGGCATCAACCTGACCCATCTGGCCACCACCAATGGTGTTGACGTTGATGTCAACCCTTGCAAGCCGATTCATCGCATCAGCAATTGTCAGGGGTTCCATGGCCTTTGTTCGGGCCATTTCAGGTTGAAGAATTTCAATGGGCTCAGAGTTCACGCGGACGCGACCCTTGCCAGCCTTGACGGTGGCTCGAGCAATAGCTGTCTTTCGCTTGCCAGATGTGTTGACAACCTTGGCTTGCTTTTCCTTCTTTTTCGCCATGCTCATTCAGCCTCCCATCGTACGGTTACACCCAATTCCTTGCTAATCTCGCCCAAACGGACGAATCGCTCAGGGAGCGGGCGCTCAATATTTGTTGAATCTCCCCATTCACAGCCATCGGGTAGGTCACCAGAAAGATCCGATGGTGTACCGATTTCGACTCGCAGTGCTTTGAGAGCACCACGACCGCTGCTGTTCTTCTGGTAGGGTAGCATACCACGAACGGTACGCTTGAGTATTTGGTCAGGCATACGTGGGAAGAACGGTCCCTTACGGGCATGGTTCAATTCGTACTTTGCCCGATAATCGGACAAAACACTCGTACGCTTTCCTGAGACAATTGCCTTCTCGGCATTGACGATGATGACACGAGTGTCTTCGCCTGCCTTCTTGGCGGAAATCAACTGCTTAGCAACAGTGCTAGCCAGTCGACCGAGGATTTTATCCTCCGCATTGTAAACGAACGTTGTCGCTTCAGCCAAGGATGAACACCCCCTTGCCTGTTGGATTCTTTTTCATCAAATCAGGGATACTGACGACTTCGCCGCCTGCAGCCTCAATCTTCGCTCGAGCCGAGGTGCTAACACTGTATGCGGCGACGGTGTGCTTACTCGAAAGTTCACCACTGCCGAGTAGCTTGCCAGGAACGAGAATCAACTTCTCTTCCGATGCAAAGCGGCTCAGGCGGCTCAGGTTCGGTTCAGCCCAATTACTACGACTTCTTTCTAGTCGTAGAGCAACGTCTCGCCACAGCGGAGCACCGTTCGACCGTGTTTGGGCTTTAAGGTCACCAATTAAGGTGACAAGCCCGGGGTTGGTCTTCGTGTTGTTCCTTGCCATATGACTCCCTCGACGTGGGTAGCCGCGCGACCGGACGTCCTGTTATGAACCCCACGGGTGCCTACAGGCCCCCTAAAGGGGGCAGTGTTTCGCCAAATGCTATGTTCTGGCGTCATTCCCCGGTATCTGATTGCGATGTCTGATTGGAAGGTTCTAATGAACGAAGCGATGAAACTTGAAAGAAATGAGCCCATAGCAGCATTTGCGAAATTCAAAGAATGTATCGATGCTGCACTTGCTTCAACCCAATCTTCATTGAACCAAAATCCTGCCGTAGGAGTCGCCATGGAATCAGTCTACGGGGCACTTGCAGCTTATGCGCAGCAGGTCATGATGGAACTTCGCGCCGAGGACCCCGGTGCAGGTGGTGTTGACCACGCATTCAGATCCGGACAGGCCTACGGTGTATCCTGTGTGTTGAATCATCTCTTCGATTCCATGCGAGACCCAAATGCGGGTTCACTGGCAGCGCTCGACGCGTTCAGTGACCAAATGCACGGTGAAATTCTTGAAACCTGCAAGCAGGTCGACCTCGCGATGATTTTACTCGATGCAAAGGGAGATTACTGCGACGAATGAATTTACGATAATTGGTCATCTAGGCAGATTGTTCCTGCTTCGATAACTCGAGCATATACGCCACCCCTCCAATCAGGTTTCAATGCGTCCTTGAGACCGTTTTGGGCTGCATCCATCACATGGCATGGATCGACCTCGCCTATGATTTCTACCAATGCCGTTCCAATACGGATGTGCTGTTCAACTAATTCCTGTAAATCAATTCCCTGGACCAATATATTGGCGCGTCGTGCAGTCCATGGTAAATTGGCTGTGATTTCTTCACAAGCAGCAATCCAATTTGCCTCGTCGAGTAATGTCACTTGACGATTTTTACTAGTGCCATGATCACCGATAACACCGTTCTCAGGTGTAAGTGAGATGCGCTCACATAGCGTCATGGCTCCACCTTTCTCAGGGCGGAGTGCGAGTGCAAGGACAATGCCCTGCACCCACACACCCCGTGGGTCATTCAGCTCAAAGGCTGAAGTTACTTGCATTCGGATCGTCATCAAGTCCGGCTTGCTGGAGATTGCCCTCAGAATCGACGAATTCGCCGGCCTTGGTCAAGTTCCCATGCAGAGCAGCTTCGTGCTCAGTAGTTCGAGTAATCAATGAGTCTCCGAGTGCCATCGAGATGGACTGCGTGATTGCGGTGAGTGTAGACACTGCCTTGTCACGCTGACCGATACCGATGTTGTGATCTGAGTATCGCGCTTCTTCGAAGATGGCCAAGAAGTCATCCAACTGATCCGCTGGTACCATGTAGAAGGCACTACGCAAGGCCCACTCGAATTCACGGGTGGTTTCGTACACCTTCTTCATGAAGCCATGCTGGCGGAAGAAGCGTACAAGATCCTTGTAGCAATTGAAAATCACTTGGATGTACTCGTTGCGTGCTTGCAGTGCCAACAAAGAATCTGTGAGAATACCACGGAGGATTTCCACACGACGACGCTCGCTGTATCGCTTGTACATGACGGCGCCAATGATTGCAGCAAACAAGAATGCGATGATAATTGGTAGCATCACCTTGAGATCCCAAGCGCTGGCTTGGGCCTCCGCTGCCTCACCTTGATGGATGGTGCGGCTGCGGTTCTCACTATATTCCTTGAACAGATCACTGCCCTCAAACATTGCTGTAATTCTCCACATTCCGTCCATGGCCTCTTCACCATCAGGCGCGCCGGGTACCTCTGAACCGAGATAGGTCCAGCTGAAATTCGCAACACCTTGTTCATCGGTTCGGATATAGCGAATCTCATCTGTGACCCACATGTCTGAACTGTTCAGGTATTGGAAGATGAAAGTTACAACCTCATCTTCGACTGCAAGGTCGATTCGATCGCGTAAAATAGCCACTGCCCCTTCAATTTCGTCACCAGGTAGGTAACCATCAGCACTGTGCCATGGAACCTTGACTACCATATCGACGCGGCTTCGAACGAGGACTGTGATGTCCATATGTGAGCCGTTGACAACTGCGTTAGTCTCGCTTCGACATCCGCCGGGCACTTCCAAATCAGGTTCGTAAGCCACACGCAACGTGCGGAACCCTTCGAGATTATTTCCGCTCGGCTCGATGCCCTTTCGACTCGGGTTCTGATCCTTATCACCACTGAACCATTCGACTGTACCAAATTCATCCCCTGTAACGGCTGTAGCAACCGGGCGTGTATTCTGATCGGGGTCGATGTAAATGTTCAGACACTTCCCACCCAATGGATTGCTGTTGCTTTGCTCAAGCAGTGCATGAATGTGGTAACTTTCCTTAAGATACAATACAGGATATGAATCGCCGTTCGGATACTCGTATCGGTCAACATCTGTCTTGAAGGGTCCAACTTCTGAGACCAGTAAGGTCGAGTTACTGAACACCGGGAACAAACGCGTGATACTGGCGTTCTTGTACCGATAACGGTCATTGTTGTCGTACGAATTGTACTCGACTGTGACTCTAGCCTGTCCAGCCATTACATCCTCAAGAGGACAGACGATTTCGAAGAAACCGTCCATATCGGTTGTGCCTGGTTGACATGAAATGACACCCTGTACACCACCTTGCATCTCATATGAGACTCGGATGTTGCGGTTGGTCAGATTGCTTCCCAGTTCGTCGACCAGTTGTCCGGTGACGACCATTGGCTTCTCGATACTCTGGCCAGTGACTGGATCGATTTCACTAGTGTAGACAATCTGATCCTCAACATCAAGGGTGGTGCGCCCAATCAATGAAAATCCATCAACATTGTAATTCATGACGCGGCGATAATGATCACTGCCTTGCACGGTAACACAAGGATCCCATGCGCCTTGTAATGCCAATTGGTATTCCTGTATCTGTTCACAACCTTCGTGCGGTAAATTCTCTTGGAATCTTAAAATGACATTTACGGGTCCAAATCCATCAGGCAAGTAGGATGATGGGTCCTCTCGTAGAATTTGTGCATCGAGAAGAAGCTGTTCGTAGATATCACCCGCATTCGGTTCAAGTTCAAACATCACTTGCCGGTGTTGCACATTATCGAAATCTGTACCTTCAAAGATGACTTGCACAGTACCGCCTTCGTCACCACTGCCATCGAGTGCTGCACCGGGGTCCCGCATTGCAGGTGTGCTATTGTCATCCGTCACCTTGGCTGAGAATTGCCAAACCTCACCACTGCTTCGCAGATTGGGGGTGGTCGAAATCAAATCAACATAGGTTCGACTGACGACCCACATCGGCTGATTGACCAGAGAACCTTGCAACTGTGGGTTTCCAGGGAATGAAAATTCTAACGAAAAGTTGCCGAGATCATCTGTTGAAGATATGTTCAAATCAATCTTGAAAATTCCATTAGCATCGGTCTCAGAATAGTTGTTTTCACCGGTTGCTGACCACGTCCAATTAACTGGAGCATTCTTGACCGGTTGGAGCGCGTTGTCAACCAAGCGTGCCTCTACAGTTGCATTCTGGTTACGATACAATCGTGGAAGCGTGTTCAACTGGAAGTCCGTTGTTCCAATCACTGAGACGTTGTTGTAAGCACCCGTCTCGGCTAGAACGTTCGTCAAATTACCAGTGAAGTAGAATTCTGAATTAGTGAAATCTACACGGACACCATATGTGGATGCTTGGTACTGACTGTACCACGTCCAGTTGTAATCAAATCGGGCTTCGCCACCATACATCGTGGGTACACGGGCGTATCCTGTTTCTTGGCTGCCTTGGAATACACCGTTACTATCGAGGTCGACCTGTAGTGCCATTGGATCTTGGATCCATGGTGTACCAGTACGGTTGGTCACATTGCCAATTACCCGGAAGGTTTCCCCCGTATTCATTTCGGGCACGATTTCACAGCGAAATTCGCTACTTGGATCACTTGGATCTATTTGACCACAGGGTGGTGAATCAAAGTCACCACCATTCTGCATGGTAATGAACCAGTGTGTCGAATTAACGCGCAGGAACGGACGTAGCTTGGCTGATTCGTCCTGTAAAGAAGCTGCACTACCGTCCCACAGTTGTGGGTAAGATTTGCCGAGTTTTGCTTCCTCGTAGGTGATACCTGCGGCGGAAAGACCCTGCGCACTGAACAAGGCACGCCATGCACCATAACTGCTGCCAGTGAATTGGGTTGAATCATAGAAGTATACTGGATTGTGTCCAGCAATAATCAATTCTGCTTCGACATACATTCGGTGCATACTTCGAATCATGAATGGATCTGTTTCGTCACCAGTCACGTATGGCCATGGCCACTCAGATGCGAGGGTTGGGTCGACACGGCCGGTGATTTCGTAATCACCAACCGGCAAACTTGTGTTGGTGTAAGCATAGCTGCTAACAACATCATGATTCAGTGAGAAATTGTTCCAAACAATCTCTTCATAGCCGCCCGGAAGCATACCTGGCCCATTGTCAAAGGTTGAGTTCCAACGCACCTGTTTCCAGTTGCCAACGGAACCAGATTGCTGCACATATGTGAGGCTGGCCCAACCACCCTCATCAGCGCGGAATCCTTGTCCAAAGCCAGTGTAATTGGTTGGTGTTGTTCGATTTCCAAATGGACCACCGCTGACTGAGAATGTCATCGGTGCATGCACAAGACGCTGATCGAAAATACCACGCTCCCAGTCTACGGTATAGTGTGCCTTGAAGTCGAGCCAAAGAGGTTGTTCGTCACTTCGGAAGTATGTCCATGACACGTAATCAAGGGATAGATTAGCATGAACTGCAACTGGATATTTATTCGATTCAGAACCATCGTGGATGAACATTTCAGTAACCTCTGCCCACATTTCGTAAGTCGTATTGTCGCCAACATGAAGATCCTCGGGGAAGAGGAACTGGCCCACACTGAATGAACCATAATCATTGGAAAGTACGTCAATTGTTTCGATTGCGGATGTACCATTCTGAACCCATGCAACGTGGACCTGGACGGGTAATTGGCCCGCTGGGTCCCACGTACCAGATGATATGTTCAGTGCGAATACAGTACCTGAGAAAATTGCAGGGAATTGTGCATCGAGATACAATGTTTCCGGGACGGTGTAATTCTGGCCATCATATGCACCCAGTTCAACACGGGTTGGCAACTTGTCATCCTCATCGGGGATGCAATCGTTGTCATGATCCCAATCGCTAGAAAGGTTACCATTGTAGCAAGGATCACTGTTGTATCCTTCTTCAAGAATGTCATAGTTACCGTCATCTCGAGAATCGTTGTCATCATCAAGGTCGACAGCATCAGGGCCGGTGTGGGGGTTAGATGGGTGGGCCAGTCCTTCACCGTTTCCAAAGTCATCGTGGTCCCATGGATTGGTCGAATTGCGAGCGAATCGTGTAGGCCATAGCAGGATTTCATCTTCATCGTGCATGCCATCCGCATCATCGTCATCGTCAATATCATCACGAAGTCCGTCGTTGTCGTGGTCCCACGGTGCTACAAGGGGATTTGCACCTGAGCTTTCTTGTGAGTTGCTGCGGCCATCGCCATCCCAATCATTGTCGGCCCAGTCGAGAATCCCATCATTATCATGATCCCAAGGTGACTGCTCTTCACCCCAGAAACATTGCAGCTCTTGATCGACATCGTGTGTACCATCATTGTCATCGTCGTAATCTTCACCATCAGGGATACCGTCGTTGTCATTGTCAACGTCGTAATACTGTGGGAACAGTAGGCCTTGGCCCTGAACCCCTTGATCCCAAACGGCTTGATACCAACCATCATCATCGGGATCTGAATCTGTTCCATCATCATCATTGTCTTCACAATTGAATCCAGTGAAGAATGTCCCCGGGGGTTGAGTGTTTGCATCATCATCCCAATCACTATCCGAATCAATTTCAAGGAAATCCCAGATGCCATCATTGTCATCGTCTACATCGAATAAATCGTACATTCCATCGAGGTCATCATCTAAATCTGCAGTGTCATTGAATTGACACGTTGGTGCGTACTCGTTGCCTTGTCCATCAACAACCACGACATTTCCACAATCATCATCTGGGTCAGTGTCGTCATTGTACAAATCCGCCAGATTCTCATCTGGGAAGTCATTCCCGTTAATGTCGGCATTCCAATTCCACAAACCAGTACCTAAGCCAATCCAAGTTAGGAATAGATCACGATTGTGAGCGACTTGTGAATAATTGAACGCCGAAACGGTTGCACCGTTAAACGGGATGTGGTAACACGATGTTGTAGAACAACCAAAGTTGGATGTTGATGAGGAGGGTGGTGTGAACGTACCCTGTGTGAAGTTTGGATCGGGGCGAATCGAAAACGGTACACTCAGTTGTCCGTTGTTGAAACCAGCATCCAGTGGCAAGCGATACAAAGCAGCGTATGCATATCCACATGTGTAACCATTTTCACGAGTCCAGCCACATTCATTGCTATTGGTAAATGTACCACCCATCTTGAAATCGTTCACATCCAACTGGCCATCATTACCTTCGTCTTGGTCCCACCAATCTGGCATTCCATCGCCATCCTGATCAACATCCAATCCATTCTGTAAGCTATCACCATCTGCATCAATATCAACATCGTTTCCACCATTCCATGGTGACCAACGGGAGAGTAAAAACCAGTAGAACTCGGGTACGTTTCCGCTTGTTGGGACTGTAGTTGAAGGGTCGTATCCATTGTAATCTAGCAGGACACCCTGTTCTGCTGTGAATGGATTGAGGAGGAACGACATATTCCAGTGATCAGTGAGGCCATTGGTGTATGCCTGATCATCGTTGCTTCCATCGATTGCATCGCCGTCACCAAGTGGGTAGTATGTTTGGTAGAATTGATCGTTTCCATCTGTATCAACGATTCCACAATTACCGTCATCCGGGTCATACAAATCATTGATTCCGTCATTGTCATCGTCCCAATCCACATTGTTCTCTAGACCATCGCCATCGACATCCGAATCGAGGTGGTTGGGTCCATCGTCTCGAAACTTACTGCCGTTGAGTTGGTGAATGTCGTTATCGTTATCAAAATCACAATCCGCATCGATGTCGAGCCAATCGAGGATTCCATCCCCATCATCATCGACGTCAACCCAATTGTTGATCCCGTCACCATCCCAATCGTTGAAGCCAGCGTAGGAGGCTCGTTGTGTGTCACAAAGTGGGTCAGGGTTCACCGTTAAACAATTCCATGAGTTGTAATCATCAACATGAGTTGTTGGATATCGATCGACTTCGTTTGGTTCGTTGTCATTGTCAATATCATTCTCGATATTAGAGATGTTCCAACCTGGTTCGTTGAGAATGTTATCGGGAGTTGCACTACCCCCCAAATCAACGTCTAGCCAATCCCAAACACCATTGTAATTCTGATCTAGAGCTCGCCAGCGATCGTCATCGGCATCACGATCGTAATCAATCTCACAATCAATGATACCATCTAAATCACCATCTGCACCAGGAACTTCATACGGGGCGGTATTCGTACCAGTGAAATCATTCAGGCCATCATTATTGTAATCGAGATTTGTACAGGAATCTAAGATGCCGTCGTTATCATCATCGGGATCGGACATATCGAGAATACCATCGTTATCATCATCGGTATCGGCGCTATCTGGTGTGCCGTCATCGTCATTATCA
>Ga0209035_10001277_pt1 | contig 10287 bp, 7 predicted proteins | sample MarorgKNORR_S2LV_6_FD_188220 | JGI IMG/M metagenome (GOLD analysis project Ga0209035, IMG submission 188220) | Marine microbial communities from the Southern Atlantic Ocean, analyzing organic carbon cycling - AAIW_A/KNORR_S2/LV (SPAdes) (version 2) | ecosystem: Environmental > Aquatic > Marine >...
AAATGCCCATGGTTTCAGTGACAAAAGGATGAGGAACTTGTGACATATCTCGTCCTGGCAATTCTCCATTATCATAAAATGTAGCGTCAATTAAAGCATAATCCGAAGCCTGCACCTGATCTGCAATATCTCTTTTCCACTGGGACCACTTGTTAATGTCTGGGATGAAAAGAGCAGTTTTGCTTGGTCCCTTTATTGAGAAGCCTACGGTTTCTGAAAACTCATCCCGGTGAGGTACGATAAAAGGTGTCACTTTTAAGCTGGCAAGTTCAACGACGGAACGATCATTGAGCGACACCAACTCTATATTATTTAAGCTGACAAGTTGACTCCACGGACCATTTTCAGTCAGATATTGCTTCATTTTTGGCATTACATATACCGGCATTTGATCAGCTCCGATAGCTTCTCTCCCAAGATACATAAGCCCCGTGTAATGACCAATGTGTGCATGAGTGATGAAAATTCCATCTAGATTAAATTCATCTGTCGGCGCCTCCTGCTCCAGCATAAACAGCTGTTCTGGGAAGTTAGGTGTCGCTTCGAAGATGTATTTCTTTTTACTAGCAGGATCGATGAGAGCTAGTGATGTGGCACCAATTTTTGTCTCTTTATTTTCCCACCCCAACATGCAGTGAGGTTTATAACAACCCGCCTGAGGGAATCCAGCATCCTGAGCAACACCTAGAACATAGAGGTAGGGCAACTCATCCGCTGCAGTTGAAAGTGTGACAACTGAAACTAACAAAACGAAAAATGCTTTTATTAATACTGTCATTAGTTCATCTCATAAGTGGTTAATACATGGTCACCGAAAGAATAAGGACTTATCGATAGAGGTTAGTTTACATATTCCTCTCGCGACTCTAAGCGAAACCTAACCTCCTGCTTTCAGCGCTTCATCACAGATTTTAAGTTAATTGACTTATTTTTTTCACTAGCCTTAAACTAAGGTTCGACTTGAGCTGTATCCCCACAGCTATGGTTAGCAAACTGAATATTTCCACCGGAACCTATTACAACAATACCTTCAGATGCCGTGTTCAGCACTACTGAAACTTCGTCGAAACATAATAACTAGAAAGGATCCTAAAATTAGTTAATTTTAGGATCTAGCTCTCCGCTTTCATAGCGCTCGGTCATAGCATCCAAGCTAAGGGCTCGAATTTTGGATGCATTGCCCGCTGTTTCAAATGCCTCATAACGCGCAGCCGCTATATCCTGCATCGCAGTAATAGTTTCTTTTAGATAGGCACGAGGATCGAAAGCGCTGGGATTTTCCGCTAAGAAACGACGCACGGCTCCAGTCGAGGCTAGGCGTAGGTCGGTATCGATATTAATTTTTCGAACACCGTGCTTAATACCTTCACAGATTTGATCGACTGGAACACCGTAGGTTTCTGGGATCTCTCCACCGTATTGATTAATTATCGCCAGCCATTCTTGGGGGACAGAAGAAGACCCGTGCATCACCAAATGAGTGCCTGGAATACGCTGATGAATTGCTCTGATTCGATCTATAGCGAGAATATCACCCGTAGGCGGTCGACTAAACTTATACGCACCATGAGATGTGCCGCATGCAATAGCCAAAGTGTCGACCTTAGTTTTGGCAACAAAATCCGCAGCTTCTTCAGGGTCGGTTAACATTTGCTCCTGAGACAGCGTTCCTTCTGCTCCAACACCGTCCTCTTCTCCTGCCTGGCCCGTTTCTAGTGAACCGAGGCAACCGAGTTCCCCTTCAACGGAAACGCCGCAAGCATGAGCCATCTCAACCGTACGTCGTGTTACATCAACATTGTAGTCATAGCTTGATGGCGTTTTACCATCTTCTTCAAGAGATCCATCCATCATTACGGAAGTGAATCCAAGCTGAATAGAGCGCTGGCAAATAGCCGGGCTGGTACCGTGATCTTGGTGCATACAAACAGGAATATGCGGCCATTCTTCTACTGCGGCCTGAATTAAATGACGTAAAAAAGGTGCTCCGGCATATTTGCGCGCCCCTGCCGAGGCTTGCACAATCACAGGGCTGTCTGTCTGATCTGCAGCCATCATAATGGCTCGCATCTGCTCAAGATTATTAACATTAAATGCAGGTACGCCGTAGCTATATTCTGCAGCGTGATCAAGCATCTGTCGTAGTGAAATAAGTGCCATATCTAGTGTCCTTTTTAACTTTTTGATAATGTAGTTATAGATGTAAATAGTCTAATTTTAAAACTAACCGTTGCCTCGCTGTTCAAGAATAGAGACCGCGGGCAACTCCTTGCCTTCAACATACTCTAAAAATGCGCCCCCACCAGTGGAAATATACGATATTTTGTCGGCTATCCCGTATTTATCCACTGCTGCTAGAGTATCTCCACCGCCAGCGATGGAGAACCCGTTACTTTCTGCGATAGCTCTTGCTAAGGTTTCTGTGCCTCTTCCGAATTGCGAAAACTCAAAAACGCCTACTGGGCCATTCCAAATAATAGTCCCCATCGACGCCATCAACTTTGCCAAATGGTCTGCCGTTTGAGGACCTATATCGAAAATCATATCATCTTCGGCCACCTCATCAACTAACTTCACTATCGCCTCTGCTGACTCTGAGAATACTTTACCAACAACCACATCTACCGGTAGTGGAATATTTGTCTTTGCCATGAGATCTCGAGCCACCGCAATTAAGTCTGGCTCATAGAGTGACTTGCCAACCGGTTTTCCAGCTGCAGCTAAAAAGGTGTTGGCAATACCTCCGCCTACGATTAACTGATCGACCTTTCCTGCTAGGCTTTCTAATACCATTAGTTTGGTAGACACTTTAGACCCGCCAACGATAGCCGCAATGGGTGCTTTGGGTGTGGCAAGTGCATGCGCTAAAGCATCAAGTTCCTTAGCCAGAAGAGGCCCCGCGCAGGCAATCGGCGCATATTTAGCAACACCATGGGTTGATGCCTGAGCACGGTGCGCCGTGCCAAAAGCGTCCATAACAAAAACATCACAGAGCGCGGCATAGGCTTTAGCGAGATGGTCAGTATTGTTTTTTTCGCCCGCATTAAAACGGACATTTTCTAGTATGGTTACTTCGCCGTCTCGAAGGTCGATGCCTTCACCCCAATGCTCCACTAAATTGACAGTTTTTCCCAGCTGTTCTCCAATAAACTTAGCAACTGGCGCTAAACTATACTCTGAACTTACTATTCCTTCAGCCGGCCTACCTAAATGAGACATTAAGATAACTTTGGCGCCTGCCTGCAGTGCCAACCTAATAGTTGGTAAGCTTGCTTTTATTCGGGCATCGCTCGTCACTTGACCATCTTTGATTGGCACATTTAGATCTTGGCGGATTAACACTCGACGGCCAGTTAAATTTAGGTCCGTCATTAACTTCAAGGTCATTCCCCTACTTCCTTTTGGGTGAATTCAATGTCAGTGGCCTCTAATTAAAGAGTTTTCCCTGACCAATAGTGCAGCGTATCTAGCATTCGATTAGCATAACCCCACTCATTATCAAACCAAATGAGCACCTTGACCAATTTTTGCCGACTTACTCGTGTTTGACTCGCATCGACAACACCACTACGGGGGTCGTGATTAAAATCACAGGAGGCTAAAGGCTCTTCAGTATAACCAAGGATTCCTTGCAGCTCGCCCGATGCTGCCTCGGCTAAAACGGCATTGACTGTCGCCATATCAACTTTGGTATTCAGTATCACTGACAAATCAATCGCCGATACGTTGGCTGTTGGGACCCTCATCGCCTGCGCTTCAAACCGCCCAGCCAGCTCGGGTAACAACCGATCGATACCCAGTGCTAAACCAGTTTCAACGGGTATGATCGACTGCATTGACCCTCGAGTTTTACGTAGATCTGTATGGTGGTAAGCATCAATAACCGGCTGGTCATTCATTGCAGAATGAATGGTAGTGATAACCCCACCATCGACGCCAAAGCAATCATTGAGTACCTTTATCACTGGAACAACGCAGTTGGTGGAACAAGACGCACTGGAAATAATCGTTTCTAGACCATTGAGTATTTGATGATTAACGCCATAAACAATAGTTGCATCAACACTAGGTTCTGCGGGTTGCGAGAATAATATACGCTTAGCCCCGCTTGTTATGTGTTGCTGAGCAGTAACACGGTCAGAGAAACTGCCGCTACATTCCAGCACCACATCAATGTCCAACTCTTGCCAAGGCAGTTGCCGCAAATCTTTATAATTAACTATCTGTATAGGGTCATTATTCACGGTCAGGGTCTGTCCGTCTAGCTCGACAGTGCCAGGAAACCTACCGTGAGTCGAGTCATAGCGAGTTAAATGAGCGATGGTTTTGCTTTCAGCAGGCTCATTGATAGCGATTACCTGGGCCCAATCACGCGCCCCAGATTCATAGAGCGCCCGTAACACCGAGCGCCCAATGCGGCCATAACCATTAATAGCAATGCGTAACACTAGCCAAGTGACTCCATAACATTAGCGACTACATTCTCAACAGTGAAACCAAACTCTTTCATAAGCACTCCGCCTGGTGCAGATTCCCCAAAGCTTCGCATGCCAACAACCCGTCCATCAAGGCCAACGAACTTATACCAATAGTCTGCGTGCAACGCTTCAACCGCTACTCTCGCCCTAATTTCAGGGATCAATACTGAGTCACGATAGTCAGCATCTTGGGCCGAAAAGATTTCCGCGCAAGGCATGGATACTACCCGAACTCGAATACCCTGATCAGCCAATTGATTAGCTGCAGAGACCGCCAATTCAACTTCTGATCCAGTGGCAATAATAATAGCTTGAGGGTCAGTGCAATCTTGTAATACGTATCCCCCTTTAGCGATCTCTGCGACCTGTTGGTTTGTTCTTGGCATCGGGGCTAAACCCTGCCTGCTGAATACTAATGCGCTAGGTCCCTGTCGATTTTCAATTGCACTTTTCCAGCACACCGCAGACTCTACTGTGTCACAGGGACGCCAAGTATTTAAGTTAGGCGTCGACCGAAGGGCGCTCAGTTGCTCAACAGGTTGGTGAGTTGGCCCATCCTCTCCAAGACCGATAGAGTCGTGCGTATAAACAAAGATGCTCTGCTGTTTCATTATCGCAGCCATACGCACTGCGTTGCGCGCATACTCCATAAACATCAAGAAGGTAGCGCCGTAATTAATAAAGCCACCATGCAAGGCGATACCATTCATCATCGCGCTCATGCCAAATTCACGAACACCATAGTAAATGTAATTACCGTCAGCATCTTCGCCGCTGATACCTTTCGAGCCTGACCAGATGGTGAGATTTGACCCGGCCAAATCCGCCGAACCTCCAAGTAATTCAGGCAACATTGGGCCATAGGCATTCAAGCAATTTTGGGATGCTTTGCGAGAGGCCACTTTTTCCATTTTGTCTTGGCACTGTTGAATATAAGCATCCGCTTTACTGCTAAAGTCTACGGGAAGTTCGCCACTAGTTCGGCGTTCAAATTCAGCAGCTAAGTCAGGATGTGCGACTCGATAAGCTTCTAAGGTTGAATTCCATCCGCTCTGAGCAGCAACGCCCTTATCTACCGCATTCCATCCCGCATAATGGCCTGTAGGTATCTCGAATGGTCCATGAGCCCAGCCCAGTTGCTTGCGGGCCAGAATAATTTCATCGGCTCCAAGAGGCGCGCCGTGACAGTCCTCTTTGCCTTGCTTGTTGGGCGATCCAAAACCGATAATGGTTTTGCAACAGATTAAGGTTGGTTTGGCTGTTTCGGCCCGAGCTAGCTCTATTGCTGCTTTAATTGCATCACTGTCATGACCATCGACGTCGGCAACCACGTGCCAACCGTAAGCTCGAAACCGGGCAGGCGTATCATCATTAAACCAACCCTCAACCTCGCCGTCGATTGAAATGCCATTATCGTCATAAAACGCCGTTAATTTACTCAGACCTAAAGTGCCAGCCAGAGAACAAACCTCATGGGAAATACCTTCCATCAGACAGCCATCACCTAAAAAGGTGTACGTATGATGATCGACCACATCATGGCCAGGGCGATTAAATTGCGCCGCCAGCACCTTCTCGGCTAACGCCATACCAATCGCATTACTAATGCCTTGACCAAGAGGGCCCGTAGTTGTCTCAACCCCAGGCGCGTATCCATATTCGGGGTGTCCTGGTGTCCTTGAATGTAACTGGCGGAAATTTTTCAATTCTTCAATTGGCAAATCATACCCACTGAGATGAAGCAGAGAATAGAGCAACATAGAACCATGGCCATTGGACAATACAAATCGATCTCGATTAACCCACTCAGGATCAGATGGATTATGTTTTAAGTAGTCATTCCACAGCACTTCGGCAATATCTGCCATGCCCATTGGCGCACCCGGGTGACCACTATTGGCTTGTTGCACAGCATCCATACTGAGCGCTCGAATAGCATTGGCAAGGTCTCTGCGTGAGGCCATGGGTTGTCACTCCTAAAAGGGAAAATTTGAAGATTACATTGTCTCTCAGACAAGGATACCAGTAAACCGATATTCGCTATTCATTAGACTCTCACTACCAATAAAACAGAAAAGTGTTAACTACAATAGTTATATTAAAATATTTTGATATATGTTTTGTGCGTGATATAGTGCCTACATGTTATCGTCAAGCCATTTTAGCAATGAAACTCGATCAGCTACTGACACCAGCGCCATTACGGCGTTGTGCAAGGCGGCAGGCGATCCTCTGCGCATGCAGATTCTAAAAGTACTGCAACAAAATGCCTACGGTGTTTTAGAAATGTGCCTGGTCTTTGACATTCGACAGCCCGCCATGAGCCACCATCTCAAAATTCTTGCCAATGCAGGTTTAGTGGCAACTCGACGTGAAGGAACGACTATTTTTTATCGCCGTAATGAAATGCATCCTGATACTGATCTGCAGGCATTACAGCATAGTCTTTTTCATGCCATTGATGAGGCAGCGCTTGATCCAAATTTACGAAATCGCCTGGCAGAAATAAACGGTAACCGCGCGGCAGCTTCTGTCGCATTTTTTAATCAAAATGCTGTCCGCTTTGAGGAAAATCAAGACTTAATTGCTAGCTGGTCTGACTATGGCGACAGTGTCGAAAGTTTTTTGCTTAATAATGCAACCAAAACCCAGTCGGCACTAGAAATTGGTCCGGGTTATGGCCAGTTTTTATCTCGGCTGTCAGTTATTTTTGATCAAGTGACTGCGCTAGATAATTCCGAAGAAATGCTAGAGCAGTGCCAAAGCAGATCTGCTGTTCAAGGTCTAACCAACGTAAGTTTTATGCTCGGCGATACTGATAGCGCCATCAGCAATGGTGTTAAAGCCGATTTTATTTCATTGAATATGGTGCTTCATCACAACCCAACACCGGCAGAAATAATCGCTGACTGCGCACAACTTATGAACAAAAACGGTACTTTATTAATTACCGAGCTTTGTGCGCACGATCAAGAGTGGGTAAAAGAAGCCTGCGGCGATCTATGGTTAGGGTTTGAGCCAGAAGCACTCACTCAATGGTGCTCTGTAGCTAACTTGGCCGAAGGCAACAGTCAGTACCTCACGCAGCGCAATGGTTTTCGCATCCAGTTAAGACAATTTAATTTAGTTACTAGTTAATTTAAAGGAAAAGCTTATGTCTACATACAATTTATTCACCTCTGAGTCCGTGTCAGAAGGGCATCCAGATAAAATGGCAGATCAAATCTCTGATGCAGTACTTGACGCCATCATTAAGGATGACCCCAACTCTCGTGTTGCCGTCGAAACCATGGTAAAAACTGGAATGACCATCATCGCGGGAGAGGTGCGGACCAACACCTACGTTGACCTAGAAGAAGTTGTTCGGAACGTCATTACCGGTATCGGCTACGACAATTCAGATGTTGGCTTTGACGGCAATACTTGCGCTGTTTTGAATGCCATTGGCAAACAATCCAATGATATTGCTCAGGGTGTTGATGAGGCTGACAATAAAGATATTGGTGCTGGCGACCAGGGTTTAATGTTTGGTTATGCGACTAACGAAACCAAGGTGCTTATGCCTGCGCCTATTTATTATTCTCACCTTTTAGTAAAACGTCAGGCGCAAGTGCGTAAAGATGGAACCCTGCCTTGGCTGCGTCCAGATGCAAAGAGTCAAGTAACCCTGAGATATGATCAAGGTAAGCCCGTCGCAATTGATGCGGTTGTGCTTTCTACTCAGCACTCGCCAGATATCTCCTTATCTGACCTGCAAGAAGCGGTTCGTACTGAGATCATCTTGCCGGTTCTTCCAGCTGAATGGCTGCACGAAGGAACTCAATATCATATTAACCCAACCGGCCAATTTATCATTGGTGGTCCAGTGGGCGACTGCGGTTTGACCGGGCGTAAAATTATTGTTGATACCTACGGTGGCATGGCTCATCACGGTGGCGGCGCATTTTCTGGAAAGGACCCCACTAAGGTGGATCGCTCAGCAGCCTACGCTGGTCGTTATGTGGCAAAAAACATTGTCGCGGCAGGTCTAGCTGATCGTTGTGAAATTCAAATTTCCTATGCCATTGGGGTAACAGAACCAACGTCTATCAGTGTAGACACCTACGGCACGGGCAAGCTTTCTGATGAAGAAATTGTCACATTGGTTCGTGAGCATTTCGACCTGCGCCCTAGAGGTCTGATCGAAATGTTAGATCTGCGTCGTCCTATTTACCAAGCAACGGCAGCCTATGGCCACTTTGGCCGGGAAGAAGAAAACTTTACCTGGGAAAAAACAGACAAGGTAGCACTGCTTAAAAAAGCACTGTAACAACAACTGATATTTATTAGCGTTAACATTAATACATAAGGAATTAAATTATGACTGCAGTAGTACAAAATACCGACAGTAACAAAACATTCAACGACTATAAGGTGGCTGATATTTCGCTTGCCGATTGGGGTAAGAAAGAAATCTCTATCGCCGAATCAGAAATGCCCGCATTGATGACTTTGCGTGAAAAATACCGAGCCGAGCAGCCTTTGGCCGATGCGCGAATACTCGGCTGTATTCATATGACAATTCAAACCGCCGTGCTGATCGAAACCCTAGTCGCCCTGGGTGCAGAAGTACGCTGGACTTCTTGTAATATTTTTTCCACTCAAGACCACGCCGCAGCAGCCGTTGCAGCTAACGGAACGCCGGTTTTCGCCTGGAAGGGAGAGACTGAGGAAGAGTACGAGTGGTGTCTTGAGCAGCAGATATTGAAAGATGGACAGCCCTGGAATGCCAACATGATTCTAGACGATGGTGGCGATCTAACCTCGTTACTACATGACAAATACCCTCAGGTGCTTGAGGCTGTTCATGGCGTTACCGAAGAGACAACTACAGGTGTTCACCGTCTCTACGAAATGCTTAAAGCAGGCGAGCTCAAGGTTCCCGCAATCAATGTTAATGACTCGGTAACAAAGTCAAAGTGCGACAACAAATATGGGTGTCGTCACAGTTTGAACGATGCCATAAAACGCGCCACTGACCACCTCCTTTCTGGAAAAAAAGCGGTCGTCATTGGTTACGGCGACGTAGGCAAAGGCTCTGCTCAATCTTTGAGACAAGAAGGAATGATTGTGAAGATTACTGAAGTTGATCCTATCTGCGCCATGCAGGCCTGCTTGGACGGCTTTGAAATCGTATCGACCTACAATGACGGTGACTCGAGCAAAGGCGTCAATAGCGAATTACTGGCTAATACCGACATGCTGGTAACCACCACTGGTAATTACAACGTCTGTGGCTCTGATGTTCTAGCCGCGCTTAAAAGTGGGGCTGTTGTGTGTAACATTGGTCATTTCGACAATGAAATTGATACCGCATTCATGCGCAAAAATTGGGAATGGGATGAAATCAAACCTCAGGTTCACAAAATTTACCGTAATAAAGATACCAATGACCATCTGTTATTGCTAGCTGAAGGCCGTCTTGTAAATCTAGGTAATGCGACCGGACACCCAAGCCGAATTATGGACGGATCTTTCGCCAATCAGGTACTGGCTCAGATTGATTTATATAAGAAGCAGTTTGCTGTTCAGGACGATGCCACCAAAGCTGAGATGCTACGCGTTGAAGTTCTTCCGAAGCATCTTGATGAAGAAGTTGCCCGTTACATGGTTGGTGGCTTCGGAGGTGTTCTGACCCAGTTAACCCAAGAGCAGGCAGACTACATTAACGTTCCCGTGAACGGCCCTTTCAAAGGCGATAACTACAAGTACTAATCATCAGGCTAACTTAGTGTCTTTAAGGTCTCTGACGGGCATCGCCAGAGACCTT
>Ga0209035_10001278_pt1 | contig 10286 bp, 7 predicted proteins | sample MarorgKNORR_S2LV_6_FD_188220 | JGI IMG/M metagenome (GOLD analysis project Ga0209035, IMG submission 188220) | Marine microbial communities from the Southern Atlantic Ocean, analyzing organic carbon cycling - AAIW_A/KNORR_S2/LV (SPAdes) (version 2) | ecosystem: Environmental > Aquatic > Marine >...
CTCTAAATAAAAGTGGTATGATACGGGTTTTGCCCTATAGAAAACAACTGGATGTCATTTTGAAACTACAACACTTTGATACTGTGCGCGTTTTTCCAATGCTGGTGGCCTCTTTGGTGATTGGCGCGTGTTCAACAAATCCTTTAACTTCTGGTTCTGAAGACAGTATTCTAAGGGATAAAAGTTTGGATTATGCGCAATCCAAGGTGATTGCACGTTTAACCGTGCCAGCAGACTTAGATGCTTCCGCCATTCAACAAGACCTTCTAAGTGTACCCAGTCAGACTGCGGAAACGGCAACGGGTGTTGTTGCCGCGCCAAGGCCCGATTTTGTGTTTGCGCAAACTGGCAGTGCTTCGGCTCGGCTCATTGATAATGGTCAACAAAAACGCATCAGTGTTGTTGGTAATGTCGCCAAAGTAAAACAGCAAGTCGTGCAGTTTTGGACTAACCAACAAATTTCCACGGTAGAACAACACGCCGGTACGCAAGAAATTGTAGAAACCCAATGGTTTTCCTTGTCCAACGATACCGTCGCCGATGATTTTATTAGCCGTTGGGTGCGCAGCTTAACCGATGCTGATGATGACATCGCCCATGGTCGGGTAAGGATTGAATTGTTGCCACAAGGCGAAGACCGCGTTGAGTTGGTGTTGTCATTTTTACAACAGAGTCAGTTGCAGATTGCCCAGCAACAAGAGCTCAATTGGGGTGCTGCAGGACAGTCGTTGGCCAATGAATCGGAACTTACCTTTGAGTTATTGCGTTATTTAAGTCGTACCGGCCAAGTGGCTCAGAAAAGGCAATCAACGGCGAGCCACAAAGGTCTAGTGTTATTGGGCAAGGATCAGTTTGGTGAACCCGTGATTCAGTTAGATATGGGCGCCGAAGAAAGTCTCAACACTGTGCTGCAGGCAATGTCTGACTTTGATGTGGGCAGTCATGACCTTAATACACAAAAAATCTATTTTACTTATACCAGTCATGTAGTAGCCGTAGCACAACAACAATCATCATCAGCCGGCATTTGGGGTTGGTTTAAAGGCTTACATGGTGGCGAACGTAAAGAGGGTATTAGTCTCGATTTAGCCTTACTGGGAGGCGGTGAAGCGTTGGCCAACACGTCTGCTGCGCCAGTTTACTCATCTAACCCTGATCAAGCAGACCCTGTAACCGATTTGGCCGACAAAAAAGGCTACAAAATATGGCTAGCAGGCGAAGTGATTTACGTCTTTGAAGACGAGGATCAAGGTGATCTGAACGACCAAGGAGAGTATACCTACGTGGGTCAATATCAACTCAATTTTGAATCCACACTTAAAAGTACCTACTTGCAAGTGCTCAACAGCGACGCTGAAGCCGCGCCTACGGTATATGCAAAAGAGATACTTTGGAAAATTCAACAAGGCTTAGACTCATTAAAGTAGCTCAGGTTTATTGTTAATGCGCGCGGTATTGTTGGACCTAGACAGCCTTGGACCGAACGACCTCAGTTTGGATCCGTTGTACGCCGCGGTGACTCAACTCGAATGTCACGGTATAACTACACCCGAACAAGTGTTAGATAGGTTATCCTGTGCCCAGGTGGTTATTGTTAATAAGGTGGTGCTGGACCGCCATATATTAAGCGCTCTGCCGCAACTCAAACACATTGTGGTGGCAGCCACTGGGGTTAATAATGTAGATCTAGTGGCTGCCGAAGAGTTAGGCATTAGTGTGCAAAATTGCCGAGCTTACGGGGTAGAATCTGTGGCTCAGCATTGTTTGATGTTAATGCTTGCCCTAAGTGCTCGGTTGCTCGAATACCGGGCTGCCATCGATGAAGGCGCTTGGAGCCGAAGTGCTCACTTTTGTATGCTTGATTTTCCAGTGGAAAGTTTGGCTGGCAAGACCTTAGGGGTCGTCGGTTACGGCGAGCTAGGTAAAGGTGTCGCACGTTTGGCTGAAGCCTTTGGTATGAGCATAATGATTGCCGCTCGAGCAGGTGAGGCAGCCCCTGCGGGGCGCTATAGCCTACACGATATGTTGCCCCAAGTAGACATATTGACATTACATTGCCCGCTCACCGACAACACTGAAAATTTAATCGATTGGCCACAATTGTGTGCCTTGCCCAACCACGCTTTATTGATTAATTGTGCGCGCGGCGGCATCGTCAATGAAACGGCTTTAGTGCGGGCTTTGGATGAGCAACAAATTGCCGGCGCAGGGGTTGATGTGTTAACCAGTGAACCGCCACCGGCGGATCACCCTTTGCTTACGACCAGCAGGCCTAACTTAATAGTAACCCCGCATACCGCGTGGGCAAGTCGTCAAGCACGGCAAACCATAGTGCAGCAAGTGAGTGAAAATTTATTGGCCCTCAATCAACTTAGAAAGGTCTAAGTGTTTGATTTAATAAGTGCAATAGTAGTAAGCTGAAAAAAGCCTTTTTTATTGCTAGTTTTTAGCTGTTTTAGCCTTGACATACGTAACTTATTGAAAAGAATGGTGCCTGTTGTACACATTATTTATAACTTGCGCCAGATCGCAAAATGTTAAGAGAATTATTTAAAAGTTAGTCGTTGACATTGATAAACTCTTGATTAATAAGGTTTTTAAAAAGGTGGTTATTTTTTAACCAGTTTGTTGGTAGCTACCATTTCATAGGCTTTGGGCCACCTTTCCCATAATTGTTAACAGACTTATCCACAACTTGTGTGCATAACGTTTTGAGTGCCGTGTAGCGCTGCGGTTTGCGCTGTTTTTCCAACCCATAAAAATGTATTGATGGAGTAAAGTGTTGAAATTATCGTCTTGTTTAACAAAAATATTAGTGACTCGTGTGAAGCCTTCATTGATGGCCTTCTTGTTAGTATTGACTGCTGCACACGCAAGCGCCGGAGAAGCGTTAGAAACAAAGCTCAGTTTGGTGAATGCGTGGGTCAAAAGGCCCATGCCTGGCATGATGATGACTGCGGGTTTTGTTGAAATTACCAACTTGAGTGATCAGCCTTTGGCACTGATCGGCGTCAGGACAGCGGTGAGCAAAGTGGCAGAATTACATGCGATGGAGATGGTCGATGGGGTGATGAAAATGCGCTATGCAGATCAGGGTTGGCAAATTGCCGTGGGTGAGACCTTGGCGCTGGCCCCGGGTGGTAAACACGCCATGTTGATGGGTCTACAGGAGCCCCTACAAAGCCAGCAGCAAGTGCTATTAGAATTCAATTTCGCAGGTCTAGGTTGGATTACCGTGAATGCGGAAGTACGCTAATCCTATTCCTAGCCTCAGAGTTAAAATCGGGTTAAAGCCGCGGGTGTTAATACGCCATCTAAGGCTTGGTCGTATTCTCCTTTAACCACAAGGTCCACTTCTTGTTCGGCAAACGCTAGGCCAAATACCTTCACCTGTTTGTGCTGCCTTAATTGGCCTAGGGTGCGATCGTAAAATCCACCGCCGTAACCTAAGCGATAACCCTGTAGATCAAAGGCCAATAAGGGCGCCAATATTACATCCGGGTCGAGTTGTGGTTGATCATCTAAGGGCTCTTTGGTGCCAAAGCCAGCCCCTTGAAGTTGATCACCCGGTTGCCAGCGTTTGAACACTAAGGGTTTACCCGCACCCAACATCACCGGTAATACCATGGCATGGCCTAAAGTGTGGAGTTGGGTGAGCAATGGCAGGGGATCTAACTCGTCGCCCAATGGCCAGTAGATGGAAATGATTTGCTTAGGCGGCAAATCGACTTGGCTACACCAGATATCACAGGCCTTTTGACCTGCATTCGTTTGGCATTGGTAGGCCAGCGCACGGCGCTGTTTCGCCTCTTTGCGTTGTAATTTTTTTTGTTGGTCTATACTGTTCATTGGTGTTTGACTCATTGATTTTGATATTTTTTTTTCAAGTTGTTAGACTGCTGCCTAGATAAAAACTAATGCCTCACGAGAGTAACGTATGTCAATCGAAAGCTTGTTGGCCATGAACCAGCAATGGGCGGCCAAAGTTGCTCATGAACAGCCCGAATTATTCGCAACCTTAGCCAAGCAACAAGCCCCAAAGTACCTTTGGATCGGTTGTTCAGATAGTCGTGTCCCGGCTAATGAAATTGTAGGTCTATTACCGGGCGAACTGTTTGTGCATCGCAATGTAGCCAATTTAGTGAAGCATGTCGACTTTAATTGTCAGTCGGTGATTCAATACGCCGTAGATGTGCTCAAAGTAGAACATATTATCGTCTGCGGCCACTACGGGTGCGGCGGTATTAAAGTTGCACTGGAAAATACCAATGCCGGTATCAGTGACTATTGGTTAAGATCAATAAAAGACATTTTTTTGCGCCATCGAGAAGAACTAAAAGAGTATAAAACTGAACATGAACGTCTAAGCCGTATGTGCGAAATCAATGTGGTAGAGCAAGTGGCAAACTTGGCCCACAGCAAAATTGTACAAACGGCGTGGCAGAAAAACCAACCATTACAAATTCATGGCTGGATCTACGGTTTGAATGACGGCGTTATTAACGACTTGAGCGTTACTCGAAAAGGCCTGTCTGATGTTGATGATATTTATCAAGTTGATATGTGATTTGTTAGCGGCCTGAAAAAATAAAATAAGAGAAAATTCTCAATAGTACATTGAATTCGCGAGATTATAGACTATACCTAACCTATGATCTCTTTCGGGTCTAAAACAGCGAATTCTAGAGCGCTACTAACACAGCCCTTCAAAATGCCAATTATGCGCATATCGACACATTATCTGAGCTACAGCAGGTGGTCGATTCTGCCATTACTATCTAATAGATGCTCTAATATTTAGCTCACTCTCCGCTGGCGATAAAGTGAGGGTTAAGGATGTTCATTTTTCCGTATACCATAGCCTCGCCAGAGGCTTGTTTAACACTGCCTCCAGCTCCCTCCAGCACCGCTTGGGCGGCTGCGGTGTCCCACTCACAGGTGGGGGCTAGGCGGGGGTAATAGTCGGCTAAACCTTCGGCAATCCGAATAAACTTGAGTGAGCTGCCGGCTTGCACTAATGTCACTGGGCCAAGTGTATCTATGAGACTTGTGGTGGCCGTATTGAGGTGGCTTTTGCTGGCTAATACGCGTATTGGGTTTTGGGCGCTAACGCACTCAATAGGGGTGGCTGGTTGTGAATTGTTTTGTAATTGCTTAAAGGCACCAAGGGTATAACCACCCCAATACACGGTATTGGCCACCGGCACACCGACTAAACCAAAGCTGGGTTTGTTGGCTTCTATTAACGCCAAGTTAACGGTGAATTCGCCATTTTTATTGATAAATTCTTTAGTCCCGTCCAGTGGGTCTATGAGCCAATAACAAGCATTGTAGTGGGGGATTTCTAATGAATCTGCATCTTCTTCAGACACCACCGGAATGTGTGGTGTAAGACGTTTGAGGCCGGCCATAAGAAAATGATGGGAGGCTAGGTCTGCGGCCGTTACGGGGGATGCGTCGGCTTTGCTTTTAATGCCAAAGTCATCACCATGGTAAATTTCTAAAATGGCATCACCCGCGTCTTTGGTGAGCTGCACAAGGTCGGCAAGAAGCTGAGTATTGGTGACTATTTTTTGTGCTTGTAACATGATTATAACTCCAGTTCTGCAACTACTTGTTGGACTAATCGTTCGGCAATTCTCTCAGCGCTAAGAATACTGGTATCCACTTCAAAGTCGGCATTAATGGGCGGTTCGTAGGGGCTGTTGATACCGGTGAAGTTAGGGATTTCTCCCCGTCGTGCCTTTTTGTACAAGCCTTTTGGGTCTCTTTGTTCTGCTACTTCTAGGGGGGTGTTAACGAATATTTCTACAAACTCGCCATCTTCAAAACGCGCCTTGGCGGCGTCCCGCTCGGCCCTAAAGGGTGATATGAAGGCGGTAATCACCACTAACCCGGCATCCACCATCAGATGAGCGACTTCGGTAATTCGGCGTATATTCTCTACCCGGTCGGCTTCGGTAAAACCAAGGTCTTTGTTGAGGCCATGACGTACGTTGTCGCCATCTAGTAAATAAGTACGGATGCCTTGTTGGTGAAGCTTTTGCTCTAGTAAGTTGGCGATGGTCGATTTGCCAGAACCGCTTAGGCCGGTAAGCCATAACACTTTTCCACTGTGGCTGTTGAGCTGGTTACGTGCAGTTTTACTTACTGTAAGGTCTTGTTTGTGGACGTTGCTGGAGCGTCGTAACGCATGGGTGATCATGCCTGCGGCGACGGTCGCATTGCTAAAACGGTCTACTAGTATAAGGCTGCCTAAGGGCTGGCAGTCGCTAAAGGCTTCATACGCAACGGCTTTGTCGAGACTTAGCTTGACCACAGCAATGTCATTTAACCCAAGGGAGCGAGCTGCGTTTTGCTCCAAGGTATTGACGTTGATGGTGTGTTTGATGTGAGTTATTTGGGCATTCACCCAGTTAGTGCCAATTTGTAGGCCGTAAGATCGACCGGTAAAACCTTGTTCTTGATTCAACCATACCAGTTCTACTTCAAACTGGTCAGACACTTGGCAAGGGTCCTGGGCGGCGACTAACATGTCCCCCCGAGATGCATCTACGTCTCTGTCTAAGGTAATGGTTACGGCTTGACTAGCGCGGGCGTTAGGTAAGTTTTGATCGAATAAAACAATGTCTTTTACTTTGGCAATGGAGCCTGCGGGTAAAATACGGATTTCATCCCCAGGCGCAATCACACCAGCAGCTATGGTGCCCGAAAAACCCCTAAAATCCAGATGAGGGCGGTTAACCCATTGTACGGGCATCCTAAAGGCATGTTGTTCCAAACCTTTGGCGGTGGGCACAGTTTCTAAAAACGCCATTAAGGTAGGCCCTTTAAACCATGGCATGTGGCTGGAGCGGGCAATAATGTTGTCGCCTTTTAGGGCCGACCCCGGAATGGAGGTGATTTTTTCAAATTGAAGTTGTTTGGCAAATTCAGCAAACTCTTGTTCGATGGCAAGGAATGTGTCTTGTTTATAGTCCACTAGGTCCATCTTGTTAACGGCTAACATCACCTGTTTAATGCCTAACAAGGAACAGATGAACGCGTGGCGCTTAGTTTGCTCTAACACCCCTTTGCGGGCATCGATTAAGATCACGGCAAGGTCTGTGGTAGAGGCGCCGGTGACCATGTTGCGAGTGTATTGTTCGTGCCCTGGTGTGTCGGCCACAATAAATTTACGTTTGTCGGTATTAAAAAAACGATAGGCTACGTCGATGGTAATGCCTTGCTCACGCTCGGCGGCTAAGCCGTCTACCAGCAAGGCATAGTCGATGTCGCCGCCTTGAGTACCGTAGGTGGCTGACTCGTTTTCTAGTGATGACACTTGGTCATCAAAAATACATTTGGCCTCAAATAATAGGCGGCCTATGAGGGTAGATTTGCCATCATCTACACTGCCACAGGTGATAAAACGCAATAGGTCTAAGTCGTTTTGTTGCTGTAAAAATTGGTCGATATGGGTGATGGACTGATTGGCATGAGTCATTAGAAGTACCCCTCCTGCTTCTTCTTTTCCATGGAGGCGGCGCTGTCACTGTCTATAGCTCGCCCTTGGCGTTCGCTGGTGCGTGCTTGTAATAGTTCTAGAATAATCTTTTCCAAGCTGTCTGCATGGGATTCGATAGCGCCGGTTAACGGGTAGCAGCCTAAAGTTCTAAAACGAATGTCTTTGATGGCTACAGATTCGCCAGGCATGAGTTTAAGGCGCTCATCGTCTACCATCATTAACATGCCGTCGCGTTCTATAACGGGCCGTGGTTGGGCAAAATAAAGCGGCACAATCGGAATGCTTTCCCGATAAATATATTGCCAAATATCCAGCTCAGTCCAATTGGATACGGGGAATACACGAATACTCTGTTTGGGTTGTTTATGGCCGTTGTACAGGTTCCATAATTCGGGGCGTTGGTTTTTTGGGTCCCAGCGATGGCTCTCGGTACGAAAGGAAAATACACGTTCTTTAGCGCGGCTTTTTTCTTCGTCACGCCGTGCACCGCCAAAAGCCACATCAAAACCATGTTGGTCAAGGGCTTGTTTGAGGCCTTGGGTTTTCATAATGTCTGTATGTAAGGCGCTGCCGTGTTCTAGAGGGCTAATGTCGCGCTCAATACCTTCTGGGTTGGTGTGTACAATCAGCTCCATAGCGGCTTCTTTAGCCATATAGTCACGGAACTGGTACATTTCCTGGAACTTCCAGCGGGTGTCTACATGTAACAGTGGAAACGGCGGTGGACTAGGGTAAAAGGCTTTACGGGCGAGGTGTAACATGACCGCGCTGTCTTTACCTACGGAGTACATCATGACCGGTTTTTCGGCGGTAGCCATGACTTCACGCAGTATGTGAATGCTTTCTGCTTCTAGGCGATCTAAATGGCTCAACTCGTTAGAATGTTTTGCTTGAGCGGGTTTGCGGGCCATGTCCTGGGCTATGTGTAACTGGCTAGGGTAAGCGGCTAAGCCTAAGCTAGCTTGGCCGCATGGGGTGGCTAGTTGCTCTGGGCTATTATTACGTTGTATCTTGCGGGCTAGGCTGGTGCAGTGACCATGGGGCAAAAATAAGGTGTCTTTACCGGCGTGCAGGGTTAACGCTTTGAGTGCCTCTATTAAGCTGTTGGCCGTGTAAGCGGCTTCGCTCCATAACCAACGGCGGCCTTGGCGTGCATCATTGGCTAGTAAACCATGGTGGCCGTCTGTGGTGGTGAATAGCTGCAACATCAACACGCTATGGCGGCGTTTTTTGGCTTGGGTTAGTAGGTGATCTAACACTTGGGGTTTGAGCTTGCTGCCGGTTTCGTCACGCAGCTGGTCAGTGTCTAATACGTTAGGTAGTAGGTTGGTTTTTTCTAACCATCGGTCTACCGCTCTGCGGTTGTCTGCTAACCCTTGTTGTAATAAATGGTCTTGTAGTTGCGGTGTGTCCCAAACCAATGGGTTTTGGCTGAGGTGGGTTTGATAGGCTGTGAGTTCTTGCATAAAGCACCGTGTCTTAAATCGTGGTATTTAATAAATACTTATGGAATACCTTGTTTTAAAAGATACTAAACCTCATTTTAATAATTTGAAATACATTTTAAGACAAGCCGGCTTATTGCGAGCGAAACGTGGCAATCCAAATCCGCGGTCTATGGGTTGCCACTTCGTTCCTGTTAAGATGTGAAGGCTAGGTGACGGCCTGTTTTGCTAGAAATTTTGGTTGCTTCCATAGATCATGGGTCATGATGTCGACCAAGGCATCCACCGTGTCCCACAGGTCTACATAGCGCAGGTACAGTGGAGTAAACCCAAAACGCAGGTGGTCGGGTGCTCTAAAGTCGCCAATAATGTTGCGCTCGATAAGCGCTTGAATAATGGCATAGCCTTGATCGTGAACCAGTGACACTTGACTGCCGCGTATGGCTTTGTCTACCGGAGAGCCTAGTTGAAACCATGGACAACGTTGCTGCACCAGCTGAATAAACAAGTCGCCCATGTGGCTGGATTTTTTCCTGACTTGGTTTAAGTCGGCCTGTAGCATGACGTCTAATGCCACTTCCAAAGCGGCATTAGCTAACACAGGCGGCGTACCACACATAGCCTGTTGTATGCCGTTAGCACCTTGGTACTCGTCGTTAAAATCAAACGGTTTAGCGTGGCCTAACCAACCTGTTAAAGGTTGCTCGAACTCAGCCTGGAGACGCTTGGCTACATACACAAAGGCAGGGGAACCTGGGCCGCCATTGAGGTATTTATAAGTGCAACCTACGGCCAAATCGGCGTTGACTCGATCTAAGTGAATGGGCATAGCGCCGACCGAATGGCACAAATCCCACATCATTAAGGCGCCGTGTTGCTGCACCTGTTGTGTTACAGCGGGTATGTCCCACATGGCACCGGTTTTAAAATGCACATGGGTAAGTAGTACTAGGGCCGTGTCATCATCAATGGCGTCTAACACTTGCTCGCGCGGTAAAGCCACCACTTGAACTTGGTCGCCCAGTAACTTGGCTAAACCTTGTAGTAGGTATAAATCTGTGGCGAAATTTCCGGTTTCGGTAATTAGCTTGCTACGGCCGGGGCGCATTTTTACGGCGGCGGCTGCCAGTTTAAAAATGTTTATAGAAGTGGTGTCGCAGGCTAATACTTGGCCGGCTTCAGCGCCTATTAATTGTCCGATTTTGTCGCCGAGTTGCGCAGGCTTTTGCATCCATTGGTTGCAGTTCCAGCTACGAATAAGGTCCACGCCCCATTGCTGGGTGATCACCTGTTGCACATGGGCTGCCGTGGCTTTGGGGAGTACGCCTAGGGAA
>Ga0209035_10001282_pt1 | contig 10279 bp, 9 predicted proteins | sample MarorgKNORR_S2LV_6_FD_188220 | JGI IMG/M metagenome (GOLD analysis project Ga0209035, IMG submission 188220) | Marine microbial communities from the Southern Atlantic Ocean, analyzing organic carbon cycling - AAIW_A/KNORR_S2/LV (SPAdes) (version 2) | ecosystem: Environmental > Aquatic > Marine >...
AAGTATGAAATGCATTTTCTTGCATCTAATTGATTGGGACCTGCAAAAGCTTTTGTGGGACATACATCCATGCAAGAAGTGCAAGAACCACAATGGTTTACAATATTTGGCTCATCAATAGGTAACTCCAGATCCGTGTATATTTCACCAAGAAAAAAATAAGAACCAGCGTTCTTATTTAAAAGAAGAGTGTTCTTGCCAATCCAACCAAGGCCTGCCTTTTGAGCTAAAGCTTTTTCTAACACCGGAGCACTGTCTACAAAAACCCTATTTTCATGGGAGGAGTGAACTTTAATTTTTGATACCAATTTCTTTAATCTTGATCTCATGATTTTATGGTAATCCCGTCCCCTTGCGTAACCTGACACAAAGGCTTTCTTGTCTTTTTCTAACAACTCCAATCCGTTGTAATTTTCAGGCAAGTAATTCATCGATAAGGAAATAATTCTTTTTGTTCCTTCGACCAGCTCTGCGGGTTGAGATCTTTTCTTCCCATGCTTTTCCATGTATTTCATTTCACCGTGGTAATCTTTCTCGAGCCATTTTTCTAAGTACCTTTGATCTTCGGAAAGATCAATGTCAGTAATACCTATCGAGCTAAAACCAAGTTCAGAAGACCAAAGCTTGATCTGCTCTGCTAAGAGAGAAAGATCTTTTTTGGTCAATAAATTATTCATGTATTAATTAGTGGAGAAAGTAAGCAAAGGCTATAATTTTAACTACAAATTTTTATATAGAAAACTTATGCAACTTTATACCTCCAAACAAACTAGGAAAATAGATAATTTAGCAATTAAGCAAAAAGATATCAGTGGATATTCCTTAATGCAGGATGCTGCAGAATTCTCACTTAACGTATTAATACAAGAATGGGGAAAAGCCGATCAAGTTGTGGTGTTTTGTTCTAAAGGAAAAAACTCCGGAGATGGCTTTTTGTTAGCAAGCTATGCCAAAGAATTTGGTCTCGATAGTTCGATTGTTCTTTCTAGTCCAATAAAAGATATCTCAGGCGTAGCCAAGAAGGCATTTGAAGAAGCTAAAGAATCTGGTGTTTCAGTTGTCAGCTCTAATTCATTAAATAAAATAAAGATTACTAAGAATGCCGTCATAGTCGACGCGCTGATTGGTACTGGTCTCAAAGGAGAAGTCAGAAGCTCTATAAAAAAAGCCATTCAATCGATCAATAAGTTGAGTTTAAAAAATCCTGTTTTATCTTTAGATATTCCATCGGGTATTTGTTCAGACACAGGAAAAACAAGAGGAGTAAGTGTTGTAGCAGATACTACGGCTACTTTTGTAGGACAAAAAAGAGGCTGCTTTACCTCTGAAGGTCGTTCTTGCTCAGGTGAAATATTTTTTTCAGATCTGAATATTCCGAAAAGCGTCTCTTCTAAAGTAAAGTCAGAATGTTCTCTTTTGGATATGGAAAACCAAATAGATGAAATTATCTTAAGAGATCTTAATTCTCACAAAGGTGATTTTGGTCACGTGCTCGTGGTGGGTGGAAATAGCGGTTACGGCGGAGCAGGCATCCTCGCAGCAAAAGCTGCAGCGTATTCAGGTGCAGGATTGGTAGGGTTAGCAACCAAACCTGAACATGTGGGACCTAGTATTGTTTCGTGTCCTGAAGTTATGGCCATTGGGGTTAATTCTGGCCAAGACTTAGAATCTTATCTAGAAAACCCTAATGTCATCGCTATAGGGCCTGGCTTGGGACAAACGGCCTGGTCGGAACAATTATTACAAAGAGTCTTTATTGAGGCCGAAAGAAGGCAGGTTTCCGTTATTCTAGATGCGGATGCGTTGAATCTTTTGTCCACTCTTAAATTATCAACCAAGAGACCGGATAATTTAATTATCACCCCTCATCCCGGAGAGGCAGCTCGACTGCTTGGAAAAACAATACATGAAATAGAATCCGATCGATTTAAGTCAGTTGCACTTCTGCAGGAAAAATATAATGCCGTGGTTGTTTTAAAGGGGTCAGGTTCTCTGGTTTGTTATAAAAAATTAGGTCTTCAAAAAATTGGTGTGTGTAATGCAGGTAACCCCGGTATGGCCACTGGAGGAATGGGGGATATACTGACCGGTTTAATAGCGGGCTTATTGGCGCAAGGCTTAAGTGCTTCTGATGCTGCGGAAATGGGTGTGGATCTCCATGCCAAATCAGCTGATCTTGCTTCATTGGAAGTGGGTGAAATTGGTTTACTTCCAAGTGATGTTTTAGAAGAAATTAGATACTTATTGCAATATGACTAAAGAATTAGAAACTCTTCATGAAGAGCAAACTATTGTTGCCGGAGAAGATTTCTCTAAGACTTTAGCTGTGAAAAAAATTGACAGAGCCCTCGTAATATTTTTAGAAGGCGACTTAGGTGCAGGTAAAACAACCTTTACAAAGGGCATTATGCGCGGACTTGGACATAAGGGGTTGGTAAAAAGCCCCACTTACAACCTAATAGAAATCTATGAAACAGAGCATTTAAAGGTATTCCACTTTGACCTCTACAGAATAAAAGACCCTTATGAATTAGAAGAAATTGGAATAAGAGAATACCTTGAAGAACCGTCGTCAGCTTGCATCTTTGAATGGCCCATAAACGCCAAGTCTTTATTGCCAAAACCCGACTATCAGGTAAACATAAAACACTTAAACGAAACTGAATCCGAAAGCAGAAAAATTAGCATCAAATAATCAATACTATTATGAAATTACTTATCCAATTAATTCTTGTTTTATCAATAAATATAATCACTGCAGATGGCCATTCAGAAATTGCAGAAAGAACAAAATTAAAGGACTTGGTCTTTTGTTTTGTTGGCGACACCGGAGAGTTAACAGACACTCAGTCTCTGGTGGCTCAATCCCTCGCCCAATCAGACTGCAGTATGATCTGGCACACAGGAGATATTATTTATCCTTCAGGGATAGACGATGCAAATGACCCTGAATTTGATAATAAGTTTCTTACTCCTTTTAAAGAAATTTTAAATAACGATATTCCTTTTTATCTCACGTTAGGAAATCATGATTATAAAAAAGATCCCTCAGGCTATATTGAAATAGCAAATAAAAATCCTTTAATCAATTACCCTAATAATTTCTACGTTGAAGAGTTTGGCCCGGTTTGCTTCTTCGCTCTGGACACTTCCATTTTTGATAAACTTTATTTTTTCTACAAAAGAAGAGGACAGATCGACTGGTTAAATACTGCGGTTGATTCACTAAAAGAAAAATGTCAGTTTTCAATTGGTGTTGCTCACCACCCTCTCTTCAGTTCAGGAGACCGAGAAAAAGCAAGTCCACAGCTAGCAACTTTCTTAGAGAAACATGTGTTTGGAGTTATGGATATGTACATAACTGGACACAACCATGTCTTAGCCGATGAAGGAGATTTTCTAGGTACCACACAACTAATTTCTGCAACCGGTAGTTTGCCGGGAGGTTCTCCAGAAGAAGCTCCTAAAAATAAATTTAATGTAGAAACGCCAGGCTTCTTAAAGCTTCGATTTGTAAATCCCAATGAAGCAAATTACGAATTCATAAGTTCTGTAGACGGGAAATCTATCTGGGCAAACTCAAAGAAAGGATTGGGCTTAAGACCTTGAAATATTGTATATTAAAATCAATAAAAACAATTATATATAGATATTAATTAAAGTATTTAATTAATCTTGATTCCACTAATTTAGAGAGGGCCAAAGATGAAGTCAGGCCTGGAGAAGCGTACCCAAGAACATTCACAATAACTGCTCCGTTAAAGTCTTCTACATCAACTACGAAATCATCTTCGCCTTCTAAAGTAGGTCTAATTCCAGCATAGCCAGGAGATAAATCTTCCTCTTTTAAGCCAGGCCAAAAAGCTTGGACAGATTGATGAAATTCACTCTTCATTTCTTCAGACTGGGAGTAATCTATTTCTGAAATTTCGTATGCTGAAGGGCCAAATCTAATGCCCTTTCCTAAATCAATGGTCACATGCAGTCCTATGCTGTATTGAGTTGGAGTGGGATAAATCAAATGATTTAATTTTTCTTTTCCCTGATAAGTGTAGTACTCCCCTTTTATGTATTTATTTTTAAATTTCTCTTCTTCGTAGATACTGTTGGCAATTTGGGTTGCGTTAATTCCAGCACAATTTATTAAATATTTTGTTTCTAAAATAAATTTCTCTTTTGTTTTTTTATCATGAATTAAAATTTCAAAACCTTTCCCGTTAGATTCAATGCTCAAACATTCATTGCTCAAAAGTACGGTTCCTTTTTCTTGCTCGAAGTCATTCCTTAAAGAATTCATAAAAGAGTGACTATCAAAAATTCCTGTGGAAGGGGAAAATAGAGACTCCTTTGAATAAATAAATGGGTAAGAATCTTTGATTGAATTGTCAAACTTTAGATCATTAACTCCACAAGAGTTTGCATTCTCAAAAATATTTTCTAACTTTTCAGTTTCTTCATCTGTGGTAGAAATAATAAATTTTCCGCACCGTATGTGTTGTATTTTTCTTTCCTCAAGATAGTCATAAAGCATTCTCTTTCCTTCTATGCATAACCTCGATTTAAGAGAATCTTTTTTGTAATAAATACCTGCGTGTATAACTTCAGAATTTCTGCTGGAAGTTTCTTGTCCAAGTGAAGAATTTCGTTCAACTATAAAAATATTTTCGAAACGTTTTGCCAGCCTACTTCCGATGGCAAGCCCGGAAACTCCTCCTCCTATTATGAGACAATCTGCGTTGTATCTTTCCATGAAATTATCTTTTTTTTCTTTGCTTTATGTATTTGCTTTTTCTATCTCAACCAACTTATATTACAAGCTTGGTAAAAAAGAACCCTTTTATAGGTTAAAACTTGAATAAAATAGTATTTTGATGAGTATTCGATACGGCATTATAGGTACCGGCATGATGGGTTGCGAGCATATACGCAATTTAATGCAAATAGAGGGGGCAGAAGTCACTGCCATAGCCGATATTAGTGAAGAATCAAGAAATTGGGGGGTAAATGCCTGTACTGGAGAGTTTTCACCTCAAGTTTTCAATAATTATGAGGAATTACTTGCAAGTGATAATGTGGATGCCGTTGTTGTAGCTACGCCTAATTTTACCCATATAGACGTAATGCGAGAAATCTTTAAAACGGACAAGCATGTTTTGCTGGAAAAACCCATGTGCACCTCTGTAGAAGATGCAAAAGAAGTAGTTCAATCAAGTAAGTCTCATAAAGGTGTGGTTTGGATAGGCCTTGAATACAGATACATGACAACCATTTCAGCTACTTTAGAGAATTTAGAGGCTGTTGGAGACATTCGAATGTGCGCGATTCGAGAACATCGATTTCCTTTCTTAAAAAAAGTAAATAATTGGAACCGCTTCAATCAAAATACGGGCGGAACGCTGGTTGAAAAATGTTGCCACTTTTTTGACTTGATGAATCAAGTGATTCCCAGTAACCCGGTCAGTGTCTTTGCTTCTGGTGGGCAAGACGTTAACCATCTGCAGGAAGTCTACGAAGGTGAAACATCTGATATCCTCGACAACGCTTACGTCATTGTTAATTACGCCAACGGCGCGAGAGCTCTTCTGGATTTGTGTATGTTTGCTGAAGGCAGTGAACACGAGCAAGAGATAGCTGTGACGGGTGATAAAGGTAAGATTGAAACAACCGTTCCGGGCAAAGAATTAATTATAAGCAGTAGATCCAGTAATAATTTTAAAAGGATACCTGTTGAATCTGATCCTCGCATAAAAGAACAAGGCTTTCATCATGGGGCCAGCTACTTAGAGCATTTAGGATTCTTAGATGCTATCAACAATCAAACCCCTCCCGCTGTGACGGTTAACGATGGTTTGATGTCAATCTTGTTGGGCATTGCTGCGCAGCAATCCATAGAAACGGGGCAACTTGTAAAAATTAGCGATACACTGGCAGGATAAATCATGAGCTATCAATCAATTAAAGACATTCCTAACATTGGTTTTGGTTTGTGGAAAATCTCGAATGAAGTATGCGCTGACGTGGTGTACGAAGCCGTTAAGCAAGGGTATCGCCATTTTGATGCGGCATCAGATTACGGGAATGAAAAAGAAGTGGGCATTGGTCTCAAGCGTGCCATGGAAGAAGGCTTGTGTAATCGAGAGGACCTTTGGGTAACTTCTAAGTTATGGAATACCTACCATCATCCATCTCATGTGCCGATGGCGCTCCAACGCTCCCTAGAGGACCTGCAGCTTGAATACCTTGACCTCTATCTGATTCACTTCCCCATCGCACTGGAATTCATTGATTTCGAAGAACGCTACCCTTCTGAATGGTTTTTTGAACCCGAAGCAAGTAATCCCGCCATGAAGCTTGCCAAAATACCGCTTGCCGACACTTGGCATGCGATGGAGGAACTTAAAGCCAATAAAAAGGTGAAACACATTGGTGTCTGCAATTACTCAACAGGCCTTTTAAATGACTTGATGAATTACTGTCAAACACCGCCCGAACTTCTGCAAATAGAATCTCACCCTTACCTGTCGCAAGAAAATCTAATTCGCCTAGCAAAACAGCATGGACTTGAGGTGACTGCCTTTTCTCCTTTAGGATCACTTTCTTATGTTGAACTGGAAATGGCAGAACAAAATGAATCTATTTTGGACCAAAATGTCGTTAAAGAAATTGGAAAACGTCTTAACTGTTCGCCCGTCCAAGTGGTATTACGATGGGGTACTCAACGAGGCACTTCAGTTTTGGCCAAGAGCATTAATGCTGAGAGGATGGCAGAAAATCTTGCTTCCAATAATATTGAACTTACCCCAAAAGACATGATGGCTATTTCAAATTTAAATAGAAACAGACGCTTCAATGATCCTGGAGATTTCTGTGAAGGTGCCTTCAACACTTTCTATCCTATCTATGACTGAATATACTTTTCCAAGCATTATCCACAATACTGCTGGCTTAAATAATATATCGGAGATAGTTAATTGGCTGACTAAAGAATCCTCTGTTCTAAAACTGGGCTTGTCTAATTCAGGAACAGTACTATTTCGAGGATTCCCAATTTTTACTCCAGAAGATTTTGACAGCTTCTCTTCTGCTTTTAACTACGGCAACTTTACCTACCAAGAATCTCTTTCTAATGCCGTTAGAATTAATAAAACCCCAAGAGTTTTTACGGCCAATGAAGCGCCTCCAGAGGTAGAAATCTTTCTTCACCATGAAATGGCTCAAACTCCTTCTTATCCAGAGAAGATTTTTTTCTGTTGTCTGTCTCCAGCAGCTGAAGGAGGGGCGACCCCTCTTTGCCGATCGGACAAGGTCTATGAAACTCTAAATGATAAACATCCTAAATGGTTATCAAAATTTGAATCCCTGGGTCTAAAATACACGACACTTATGCCAAATTCAGATGAATTGGCTTCTGGTCAAGGTCGGGGGTGGCGCAGCACTTTGTCAGTTCGGGATAAAAAAGCAGCTGAAGAAAGACTTATAGAATTGAACTATACTTGGGAGTGGCAAGGAAATGGATCACTGCTAGCAACCACCCCTTCTTTACCAGCCACCGCGGAACTATCCGATGGAAAAGTATCTTTCTTTAATCAAATTATAGCGGCTTACCGTGGCTGGAAGACTGAAGAGAACATGTCTGTACCTGCAGTCACTTTTGGTAATGGTGAACACATAGATGAAATCATACTCAATACTATTTCAGATATTGCTGAACGCTTCACCACTGCACTTGAATGGGAAATGGGGGATGTTGCGCTCGTTGACAATAAGCGAGTCATGCACGGGCGCCACCCTTACAGTGGAAATAAGAAACGCGAAGTTATTGTTTGTCTTGCAAGAGACAACTAATTCAGTTAAAAATAAAGTACAAATAATAAAAAAGGATTAATTATGCATAAGGCAGAAGATGTAGGAGTTTCCACAGAAAGGTTAAATCGCATTGGAGAAACAATGCGAAAGCTAATAGATGAAAAGAAAATACCTGGAACGGTTACTTTAGTTGCTAGAAAAGGAAAGGTTATTCATTTCGAGGCTAATGGCATGAGAGATTTAGAAAGAAATCTACCTATGGAAATAGATACCATTCATAGGATTTATTCACAATCCAAACCAATAACAGGTGCAGCTTTAATGATGCTATTTGAGGAAGGTAAGTTCCTGATGACTGACCCTCTTGCAAAATATCTTCCTGAGTTTTCAGATATGCAAGTTTGCGTAGGCGAAGAGAACGGCAAGATGAAGACCGAGGCGGCAACTTCTCCTATAACCATTCAACAACTCGCTTCACATACGTCAGGTTTGTCTTATTCATTTGTACCAGGTCCAGTTGGTGCTATGTATAACGCTGAAGAAGCCGAGAGAGGTTTGGGCAACATCCCAAGCTCTGGTGGAATGCTCTTTGCTGAAGGTACTAAGCCACCCTTTAGTAATCTTAGGGAATGGACTAAAGCATTAGCAGAACTACCTTTGGTCGCTCAACCCGGAACTGTATGGAATTACAGTGTTGGGATGGATGTTATGGGGGCACTCATAGAAGAGGTTTCTGGGATGACATTTGGTGAATTTCTAGAGGAGAGGATTTTCAGTCCTCTGGGCATGGAAGATACCGGTTTTATGGTCCCGGAAGATAAACTGAATAGGTTTTCAGCGAACTATGCCCCTGTACCAGATAATATGATGTTAATGGATGATCCTGAAAAGTCAGGGTACAGAACGCCACCTCAACTTGAATCTGGGGGCGGGGGTTTAGTCAGTACTGTAGGGGACTACCTTAAATTTGCGCAGATGTTGTTAAACAGAGGTGAATACGAAGGAAAAAGGTATTTAGGGAAAAAGACAGTTAAGTTCATGACTGCTAATCACATGGGTTCAGTTAGTGCTAATGAGGGCTTAACTAGGCTTTTCAATATGCTTGGGAACGGATACCAGGTTCAAGGCATGGGATTTGGTGTGACAGGGTCAGTTGTTTTAGATTCTGCTCTTACGGGTCTACCACTTTCAAAGGGTGTTTACAGTTGGGGCGGTGCAGCCAGTACTCATTTTTGGATAGATAACAAAGAAGACCTAATAGGTATTGTTCATACGCAGCTTTTACCCGATGGAACATATCCTGTGAGAGAACTTATGCAATTGGCAACCTATCAAGCAATAATTGATTAGAGAAAATTTATAATTTTTAATCCCTTGCATGGAAACGGACTAATTTCTCACCGATTTCTTCGCACATTAAGAAGGGGTTGTGCTCTACTCCTTCAGCTACGATAAACAGAAGACACAAAAGACCCCACCTCAACAGCTAGATCTTTGAACACACGTGATTTAATTAATACCTACCGCAAATCCCCAATAGTTATATCCAGCAACCTTTGGCGTGTTAGGTAAATACATTTGATCTAATTCAATAATCTTATAACCAGAATCTTCCAGTATGGAAGGTATGTCTCTGTTTAAATGACAACCTCCTGAAAATTTTCCCCAGATTGGGTCAATTCTTGACTGCCACTTAGCAATATTTACATCGGGAGCTATTCCATGCTCACAAAAAATTAATTTTCCCGTGTCTTTTAGCACTCTCTTTATTTCGATATTAGCCCTAATAACTTCTGGAATTGTACACATCGTGTAGGTTACTAGCGCGGTATCAAAATAATTATCAGGTAAAGGAATCTCCTCAGCTCCGCCAGATATAAATTTAACATCAAGGTTTTGTTTTTTCGCTGTTTCTTTCGCAATAGCACTTAATTCTTCTGAAGGATCAAGGCCCCAAATCTGAGAAACTTTTGATTCATCATAAAAAGGTAAATTAAGTCCGGAGCCAATTCCTACCTCTAAAACTACTCCTTCAGCGTGGGGCACAACTTTTTTTCTTTGATACTCAACTGGTTTAGAACCGCAGGCACAATTTAAAAATTTTGGTAGTACATATTTATCATATAAACTCATTATTCCAATCTAATACTTGAATTAAATAAAGGCAAATTAAACTATGAAAGAAAATTTACAAGGCAAGGTTTGTTTAATAACTGGAGCCACAAATGGAATAGGAGAGGAGGCAGCTAAACAGATTGCTTTAATGGGAGCAGAAATTGTTTTCATAGCAAGAAGCCCTGCTAAAGCAGAAGAATTAAAACAATCTCTAAGATCTTTAACCGGGAGAGAATCAACATCCATAATCGCCGACCTTTCTTCACAAGAAGACGTTAAAAGAGCAGCAAGTGAATTTCTATCAATGAACAAGCCTCTTAATATATTGCTAAATAATGCGGGCATTATGAATACCTCA
>Ga0209035_10001283_pt1 | contig 10271 bp, 10 predicted proteins | sample MarorgKNORR_S2LV_6_FD_188220 | JGI IMG/M metagenome (GOLD analysis project Ga0209035, IMG submission 188220) | Marine microbial communities from the Southern Atlantic Ocean, analyzing organic carbon cycling - AAIW_A/KNORR_S2/LV (SPAdes) (version 2) | ecosystem: Environmental > Aquatic > Marine...
CAAGGCGGCCCGCAAGGCAACAGCGGATACTCCGAGCGGTTGGTTGAATTTTGTCGAGTGGGTTATTGATTTCATTGACGACAATGTGCGCGGCTCTTTTTCTGGTAAGAATGATCTTATTGCACCGTTATCGCTGACACTTTTCGTTTGGATTTTAATGATGAACTTGATGGATCTGGTACCAGTTGACTGGATTCCACAGATCGCACATCTGATGGGTATCGAATACATGAAAGTCGTGCCCACGACAGACCCCAACGCAACTTTTGGTATGGCACTAGGTGTTTTTCTGCTGACGCTTTATTACAGTATCAAGGTAAAAGGCCCGATGGGATTTGCTGCCGAACTGACGATGCAGCCGTTCCAGGCCACCAACCCGATACTAAAAATCATTCTGATGCCGATCAATTTCTTCTTAGAGTTTGTCAGCCTGGTTGCAAAGCCAATATCACTGTCTTTGCGGCTTTTTGGCAATCTTTTTGCTGGCGAGATGATATTTATATTGATTGCCCTGTTGTTCTCAGGAGGGCTGGCGTTTGCTGTGGTGGGTGGCGTTTTGCAACTGGGATGGGCTATTTTTCATATCCTGATCGTGCTACTGCAGGCGTTTATTTTTATGACCCTGACTATTGTCTATCTCGAAATGGCGCACAGCCACCACTGAGCGACCCAACATCAGGCCAAAGAATTATTGGTATCACGCTGACTTTTCTTAATAGGAGAAACTCATGGAAACTGCTTTACTCTACGTTGCCGGCTCGGTTCTGCTCGGGCTAGCCGGTGTTGGTGTTGGTGTCGGTGTGGGCGTGCTCGGCGCAAGATTCCTGGAGGGCATTGCCCGACAGCCAGAACTGCTACCGATGCTCAGGACCCAGTTCTTCATTGTTATGGGGCTGGTAGATGCCATCCCAATTATCGGTGTGGCAATTGCGCTCTACATCATGTTCGCTGTGGTGGGTGGCTAATACCCAGGCTTTTTTGGACGGAAACAGGTTATGAATATCAACTTGACACTGATCGGGCAGACCATTGCCTTTGCAGTTTTCGTCTGGTTCTGCATGAAGTTTGTTTGGCCGCCTATTATCTCAGCGCTAAACGAGCGCAAAACCCGGATCGCTGACGGCCTTGCCGCGGCTGATGAAGGGCAGCGTGAGAAAGCACGGGCGGAAGAACATGCTGCAGAGGTGCTTGAAGAAGCCAAGGGCCAGGCGCAGGAAATCATACGCAGAGCAGAACGACGCGAGACAGAAATGGTCGAGGAAGCCAAGACTACGGCACGTGGCGAAGGAGACCGTATTCTCACTGCCGCCCGGGGCGAGATCGATAAGGAAGTCAATCAGGCGCGCGAAACTTTGCGAGCACAACTCGCTACATTGGTGGTTGCAGGTGCCGGGCAGATACTGAGCCGAGAAGTCGATGAAAAAGCCCATTCTCAGCTCATCGACGAACTCACCCAAGAACTCTAAACCCCAACAACATCTAGTCGCTACAGGACCCATTTTCTTGGCCGAACTTTCAAATATCGCAAGACCGTATGCGCGGGCTGTATTCGAACTCGCCAAGACCGATGCCGACTATTCGGCATGGTCCGAGCGACTTGAATGGCTCGCAACGGTGGCAGCTGACCCGAATATTGGCACTCTGTTTAATAACCCAAGGGTGTCAAAGCACGCCCTTGCCGGGGTATTTACGGACATATGTGCTGACCAGGTTGACGGGAATGCCAAGAATCTGGTGCGGTTACTGGCACAGAATCGGCGCTTGCATGTGCTACCCGCGATAGCAGAACAGTACGAACGCTTGCGCGCCGAGGCTGAGCAGACTGTTCAGGCCGAACTGGAAACCGCCCTGCCCGTCAGTGATACCCAGCAGCAACGAATCGCCGAGGCCCTTAGCCAGCGCATGGGGCGCCGAGTCGAACTGACAGTAAAAACAAATGAGAAACTCCTGGGCGGTGCAGTGGTACGCGCCGGGGATTTAGTGATAGACGGCTCGATACGGGCCCGACTCGAGAAACTGGCCACTGCTATCAGCGGCTAGTAGGCCACAAACGGAGCTATTGAGAGGAATTCAGGTATGTCCATGCAGCTAAACCCCTCCGAAATCAGTGAACTGATTAAGGAGCGGATCAAGGATTTCGATGCCAGTGCCGAAGCTCGCACAGAAGGCACCGTGGTGAGTTTGACAGACGGCATTACGCGCATCCATGGCCTGGCAGACGCCATGCAGGGTGAAATGTTGGAGTTTCCAAACGATACATTCGGTCTTGCGCTTAATCTTGAGCAAGACTCTGTCGGCGCGGTTGTGCTCGGAGACTACGAGCACATCATCGAAGGCGATACCGTCAAATGTACTGGCCGAATCCTAGAAGTGCCGGTCGGAGATGAACTGCTCGGCCGGGTTGTGGATTCACTCGGTGCGCCGATTGATGGCAAAGGCAGTATTGACACAGCGCAGACATCGCCGATCGAAAAGGTAGCGCCGGGGGTGATCAGCCGTCAGTCTGTCTCAGAACCAGTACAGACTGGCCTTAAATCAATCGATGCCATGGTTCCAGTTGGTCGCGGCCAGCGCGAACTGATCATCGGTGACCGACAGACCGGGAAAACCGCGGTTGCGATTGATACGATCATCAATCAGAAAGGCGCCGGCATAAAATGCATTTACGTCGCCATCGGACAAAAAGTGTCATCAGTAGCCAATGTGGTAAGCAAGTTGGAAGAACACGGTGCTATGGCACACACCATCGTGGTTTGTGCTTCAGCAGCTGAGTCGGCGGCGATGCAATACATCGCACCCTACTCCGGCTGTGCCATGGGGGAATATTTCCGAGACAAGGGCGAGGATGCGCTCATCATTTATGACGACCTGACTAAGCAAGCCTGGGCTTATAGACAGGTGAGCCTGTTGTTGCGCCGTCCACCGGGTCGAGAAGCTTATCCTGGCGATGTGTTTTATCTTCACTCAAGACTGCTGGAGCGAGCTGCCCGGATCAACACCGATGAAGTGGAAAAGCTGACAAACGGGCAAGTCAAGGGACAGACCGGATCTTTGACGGCACTGCCGATAATCGAGACGCAAGCCGGAGACGTCTCAGCCTTCATACCTACCAACGTCATCTCCATCACCGATGGGCAGATTTTTTTGGAAACCGATCTTTTCAACGCAGGCATACGTCCAGCAATCAATGCCGGGTTGTCGGTTTCTAGAGTCGGCGGCGCAGCACAATGCGCGTTGATCAAGAAGCTGGGCGGTGGAATTCGGCTCGCGCTCGCGCAATATCGGGAACTGGCTGCGTTTTCCCAATTTGCCTCTGACCTGGATGAAGCAACGCGTCGTCAGCTGGAAAGGGGTGAACGAGCGACCGAGATGATGAAGCAGAAGCAGTATTCACCCATGTCAGTGGCGGAGATGGGCGTTAGCTTGTTTGCAGTGAACGAAGGCTATCTTGATGATATTGAAGTCAACAAGGTTGTGGACTTTGAACAAGCGATGCAGAGCCATATGAAGAGCCAGCAGTCAGACCTGATCGAGGCGCTGAATCGCGACCAGGCTTATGACGACGATGTCGCTGAAAAGCTTCACGCGGCCCTGAAGGACTTCAAAACCAACGGCAGCTGGTAACGGACCAATCCACAAAGGTTTCGGCAAGATAACAGGCAATGGCTGGCGGAAAAGAAATTCGGACCAAGATCAAGAGTATCCAGAATACTCAGAAGATCACCAAAGCGATGGAAATGGTCGCGGCCAGTAAAATGCGCCGTGCTCAGGAACGCATGCACCAGGCCCGGCCCTATGCGGAGAAAATGCGTAACGTGATCGCTCATGTATCGCAAGCTAACCTGGAATACAAACACAGTTTTACGTTGGAACGCCCCGTCAAACGCGTTGGGTTCATCATCATATCCAGCGACCGGGGTCTTTGCGGTGGTCTCAACATCAACTTGTTCCGGGACGTTGTGAATGCGCTGACCGAATGGCAATCACAAAGTGCTGAGATTGATGTGACGACAATCGGCTCCAAGGGGTTTCAGTTTTTCAACCGGGTAGGCGCCAACATTGTGTCAGAGGCGACACGGCTTGGGGATACCCCGCATCTGGACGTCCTGATAGGTCCGGTCAAGGTTATGCTGGACGCCTATACTGACAACCGCATAGATCGGTTGTACCTGGTACATAACCACTTTCAATCGACCATGTCGCAGACGCCCCAGCTGGAACAGCTGATACCAATTCATGCCGAACAGCCGGACGAAACCTTGTCCAATCACTGGGACTATCTCTATGAACCAGACGCGAAGGACGTGGTCGACGCCCTGATGACGCGGTATATCGAATCACTGGTTTATCAGGGCGTGGTCGAAAACATTGCCTGTGAAATGGCGGCCCGAATGGTGGCGATGAAATCAGCGTCGGACAACGCGGGTGACCTGATTGACGAGCTGCAATTGGTCTACAACAAGGCGCGTCAGGCTTCGATTACCCAAGAAATTTCAGAGATTGTCGGCGGAGCGGCGGCTGTCTGATAGAACCCACAAAAATACCGACCAGTTTTAATGAGGAAGACACTATGAGTAACGGAAACATTGTAGAGATTATCGGCGCAGTCGTGGACGTCGAGTTTCCAAGGGAATCCGTTCCCAAGATCTATGATGCATTGGCGGTCTCGGAAACCGGCCTGACCCTTGAGGTCCAGCAGCAGCTGGGCGATGGGGTAGTTCGGACTATTGCAATGGGTTCCAGCGATGGTTTGAAGCGCGGAATCGAAGTCACTAACACCGGGGCACCAATCACGGTGCCCGTCGGTGAAGGAACCCTGGGTCGTATCCTCGACGTGCTGGGTAGGCCCGTCGATGATGGCGGCCCGGTTGAATCACCCCATGTCCTACCCATCCACCGCAAGCCTCCGGGTTATGCCGACCAGGCGCCCAGCGTCGAGATGCTTGAAACCGGCATCAAGGTCATCGATCTGATCATGCCGATCGCCAAAGGCGGTAAGATCGGATTGTTTGGCGGTGCCGGTGTAGGCAAAACGGTAACGATCATGGAGTTGATCAACAACATCGCCAAAGAGCATTCCGGTCTGTCAGTTTTTGCGGGAGTCGGTGAGCGCACCCGTGAAGGGAATGATTTCTACCACGAGATGAAAGAATCCGGTGTGTTGGACAAGGTATCGATGGTCTTTGGCCAGATGAACGAACCGCCGGGTAACCGTCTTCGCGTGGGCCTGACCGGGCTCACCATAGCGGAGCATTTTCGTGAGGAAGGCCGCGACGTGCTGCTTTTTGTCGACAACATTTACCGCTACACGCTGGCGGGTACCGAAGTATCTGCGCTGCTTGGCAGGATGCCCTCTGCAGTGGGTTATCAACCAACACTGGCTGCCGAGATGGGTATTCTCCAGGAGCGGATCACCTCAACCCGCACTGGCTCGATTACCTCGTTCCAGGCCGTCTACGTGCCCGCGGACGACCTGACGGATCCATCACCAGCGACAACATTTGCTCATTTGGACGCCACCTTGGTGCTGTCAAGACAGGTGGCAGAGCTTGGTATCTATCCCGCGGTTGATCCGCTCGATTCGACCAGCCGACAGCTGGATCCCCTGGTGATCGGTCAGGAACATTACGATACCGCTCGAGCGGTTCAGGGCACACTGCAGCGCTACAAAGAACTGCGCGACATTATCGCTATCCTTGGCATGGATGAGCTGTCTGAAGAGGATAAGCTGAGCGTCGGCCGAGCCCGTAAGATTCAGCGCTTTTTGTCCCAGCCGTTCTTTGTGGCCGAGACTTTTACTGGATCACCGGGTAAGTTCGTGACCCTAAAAGACACTATTCGCGCATTTCAGGGTATCGTCAACGGTGACTATGATGACCTGCCAGAACAAGCGTTCTATATGGTAGGTGGAATCGAAGAAGCTGTTGAGAAGGCAAAAACCGTCACCTGATTAAGGGCAGATCCCTGCATATGGCCAATACCATCAGAGTTGAAATCGTCAGCGCCGAACAAGATGTATGGTCCGGAGAAGGCACCATGGTGTTTGCGCCTGCCGAGATGGGTGAAATCGGCATTGCGCCGCAACACGCTCCACTGCTGACACGCCTTAAGCCTGGCGAGATCCGAATACAGCAGGAATCTGGGGAAGAGCAGTTTTTCTTTATTTCCGGTGGCATGCTGGAGGTCCAGGGGCATGTTGTGACTGTGCTTTCGGATACGGCGCTCAGAGCCAATGACCTTGACGAGGCCGCAGCGCTAGAAGCACAGCGTAGAGCCGAACAGGCATTGGCTGACCGGGGCGGTGAACTGGAGTTGGCGAAGGCTAAGGCGGAGCTGATACAGGCAGCCGCCCAACTCCGTGCCATTCAGAAACTTCGCGGCCGTGCCTGAAAACAGCCGCCGATCAGGTGGTTGTCGTTTAAGATGTCCTCTTTGCTGGTTACTGAAAACAAGTTTGTCTCAATCGTTTATACGATAAGAGACAGCAGCGGTTCGATCGTGGAGTACAGCGATCTGCCGGTTTCCTATGTGCATGGCGTTAGCAGCAGCCCATTGTTTCCACAAGTCGAAACCGCCTTGGAGGGTCTGGGCAAAGGAGAGCAGGTCGACGTATTTCTGACAGCCTCTGAAGCATTTGGTGATCATGATCCGGATCTGATCTACTTCGATGAGCTTGAGAATACGCCCGAAGAGCTGCATTTCGTCGGTGCCGAGGGGGATGCTGAGAATGACCAAGGCGAGGTGCTGCATTTTATCGTTACCGATATCAATGACGGTAAAATTACCGTCGATGCAAATCACCCATTGGCCGGTCAGGATGTAACCTTCACAGCACGCGTTGCCGATATCCGGGACGCAACAGCTGAAGATATCGGCGAGCAGGCCCAGCAGCTTTTTCACTGAGCCGCAAACCACTGCTAAGGTGACTGTATGCGCCAGCTGTTTACAGTAATATCCCTATCATGACCTTCGAAGTGATTGTGCTTGCAGCAGGCAAAGGCACGCGCATGAAATCGCGCGAACCTAAGGTTATGCAGGACCTCGCCGGTAAGTCCTTGTTCGGCCATGTAATGACCACCGCAGCAGGCTTACAGGCCTCTCACATACACGTGGTTCATGGGCACGACGAAGGTGTATTACAACGTGCGGTTCAACAATTACCCAGTGTGAACTGGATTTGTCAGGATCAACAGCTGGGAACAGCCCATGCCGTATTGCAGGCACTGCCGACAGTAAATCCGGAATCCGACGTTCTGGTGCTTTACGGTGATGTGCCACTGATCAAACAGTCTACCCTGGCGTCACTCGTGGCCGCAGTCGCAGGCAGGAACCTGGTTGTACTGACAGCAGATGTAGCGGAACCCGGTGGCTATGGCCGTGTGGTCAGGGGGCGTGACGGAGTCGTCGCGCGCATCGTAGAGGAGCGAGATGCCGACGAAGATGAAAAAGCAATCTGCGAAGTCAACACAGGGTTTATAGCTGCGCCCGCGAGAGTGTTAAGCAGACTGCTGGAGCGAATTGGTAACGACAATGACCAGGGTGAGTATTACCTCACCGATGCCGTCAGCCTCGCGGTCGATAGCGGCACACCTGTCCTGACGCATACGACGACAGATGTCGACGAAGTCAGCGGTGTCAATACACCCCAGCAGTTGGCACGGCTGGAGCGCGGTTACCAGGCACGTCAGGCTGAAGAACTGATGCACGCGGGATTGTGTTTACGGGACCCGACCCGATTCGATCTGCGGGGCACGATGGAGTTCGGTACCGACTGTATGATCGATGTCAACGTGCTGCTGGTGGGGCACGTTGTTTTGGGTAACGATGTCACGATTGGTGCTAACTGTACTGTACTGGACAGCGAATTAGGCGATGGTGTTACCGTCAATTCGAATAGTGTGATTGAAGGCGCTAAGGTTGGTTCGGACTGCAGCATCGGCCCGTTTGCCCGATTACGCAGTGGGACCGAGCTGGCGGCGCGGGCTCGCGTCGGAAATTTCGTAGAACTCAAGGAAACCCGTATGGGTGAGGGGTCTAAAGCTAACCACCTGGCTTACGTTGGTGATGCTGAGGTCGGACGAAACGTGAATATCGGCGCAGGCGTGATTACCTGCAACTATGATGGTGCCAATAAACACAAGACCCTGATCGGCGACGATGCGTTTATTGGTTCCGACAGTCAGTTGGTGGCGCCGGTAGAGATCGGACCTGGAGCAACCATAGGTGCCGGATCTACACTGACAGGCAACGCGCCGGCCGGGAAACTTACGTTGAGCCGGAGCAAGCAAGTCACGCGGGATAATTGGCAAAGACCACAGAAAAAGGATTGAGTAAAGTAGCCGAAAGTTACCTAGCTCGACAACTTCAAATTATCAACATGCGGTCGGTCTCAAAATGTGCGGAATAGTCGGAGCGGTTTCACGGGTTGATGTAGCGCCATTTTTGCTGAAGGGGTTACAACGACTGGAATACCGTGGTTACGACTCTGCCGGTATCGTGGTTATCAATGATGCTGGCGAGTTCGATCGTTCACGGGCAGTTGGAAAAGTTGAAATGCTGGAGCAGGCCCTGTCGCAGAGAAACCTCTCCGGCTCAACGGGACTTGCTCACACACGCTGGGCGACTCACGGTGCTGTTACCGAACCAAACGCACACCCGCACATTTGCCAAGACACGCTGGCGCTGGTTTGTAACGGCATAGTCGAGAACCACGATGAATTGCGGCAGGTGCAGACGGACCACGGCTTGGTTTTTACTTCTGAAACCGACACCGAAGTAGTTGTGCATCAGATCTACATGCACCTGAACACGGGTCAGGATCTTGCAGAAGCGGTCCGCAACACGGTTCAAGAGCTAGAAGGTAGTTTTGCGCTGGGGGTTGTTCAGGCTGGGGAACCTGGCCGTATGATCGCCGCCCGTCAGGGACCACCACTGATCATAGGATTAGGCGACGACGAGTTTTTTATCGCGTCCGACATAGCTGCCCTGCTTTCAGTGACCCGCCGGTACATCGTGATGGAGAACGGTGACATTGCCGATATTCGGAACGGTACCTGCACGATTTGCGATGCTCTCGGCAATGCCGTAGAGCGGCTTGTTCGGGAAAGTAGCCAGTCTGGCAGTGACGTAGAACTGGGTGAGTTTGCTCATTACATGCACAAGGAGATCCACGAACAACCCCGAGCTATTGCGGACACGCTTGAAGGTCGCCTGGCCGGAGATCGTGTCCTTGAACAGGCTTTCGGCCAGCAAGCGATAAATATTTTCAACCAGACGCAACAGGTGCAAATCATTGCCAGTGGCACGAGTTATCACGCTGGACTCGTCGCCAAACACTGGCTTGAATATGTCGGCGTGCCTTGTGAAGTGGAAGTCGGCAGTGAGTACCGCTATCGGCGTCATGCGCCACGTGATGGAACACTCCTTGTGACAATTTCTCAATCAGGTGAGACAGCAGATACCCTCGCCGCATTGGTTGAAGCCCAGCGTCAGGGAATTGTGGGTTCGTTGGTGGTGTGCAATTCGCCGGAATCCTCTCTTGTGCGGGAGTCGGATTTGAGTTTCATGACGCATTCAGGTCCTGAGATCGGGGTTGCATCCACCAAGACCTTCACGGCCGCCATGACTGGGTTGATGATGCTGGCGCTGGTACTTTCGCGGCGCCATGGTTTCGACGCAGGTTTTGAAGCGCATGTGGTCAAACAACTGAGATCGCTACCCAGTGCGTTGGAAAAAGTTCTGGAAATCGAGGGCGAAATTGCCCAGATGGCGAAAGCGTTCGGCAACAAAGCACACGCGTTGTTTCTGGCCCGCGGGGCACATTACCCAATCGCTCTGGAAGGGGCGCTGAAACTCAAAGAGATTTCCTATATTCACGCCGAAGCCTACCCTGCGGGTGAACTCAAACATGGCCCGCTTGCTTTGGTCGATGAGCAGATTCCGGTTGTCGCGGTCGCGCCGAACGACGCGATGCTGGAGAAGCTGAAATCGAACCTGGCTGAGGTTCGAGCCCGTGGCGGGCGGTTATTCGTTTTTGCGGATCCCGAAACCGGTTTTAAGCCCGACGAAGATCTTGACCTGATTCATGTGGCCCAGGTGGACAGCGCAGTGGCCCCCATTGTGTTCACATTGCCGATGCAGTTGTTGGCCTATCATGCGGCATTAATCAAGGGCACGGATGTGGATAAGCCACGCAACCTCGCCAAGTCGGTTACCGTGGAGTAGTGGGGAACGATAGTAATCAAACCCCCCCAAAACACAGAAACCCACCT
>Ga0209035_10001284_pt1 | contig 10260 bp, 8 predicted proteins | sample MarorgKNORR_S2LV_6_FD_188220 | JGI IMG/M metagenome (GOLD analysis project Ga0209035, IMG submission 188220) | Marine microbial communities from the Southern Atlantic Ocean, analyzing organic carbon cycling - AAIW_A/KNORR_S2/LV (SPAdes) (version 2) | ecosystem: Environmental > Aquatic > Marine >...
ACTCTTTAGTTGGCGGCTCACCAGGACGCATCATTCGATAAATCTCAACTAAAGCCTCTAGCTGAGTTCGAGAAGGATCTATCCTTAATGTGTCAGACATAAAAGAACCGCAATCAAGATCGTTGGTATACAACGTTTCAATATCGACAATTCCCGACTCCAACATCAAGGTCAGATTTTCTTCAGTGATCTCTGTATTACACTCAAGCATCAACTCGCCGGTTTTAGGGTCAGCGACATCTTTTGCCAGCGCCCTACCAAGCAAGTACTCGCGAGGTACCTCAAGTGTTGTGACCTTACCTTTTTCAAGCTCTCGAATATGACGCGCTGTAATACGGCGGCCCTTTTCGACAACAACAGCACCCTTTTTATCTTTAATGTCAAAAACTGTAATCTCACCACGCAGGCGCTCAGGGTCGAGATCCAGGGAGAAAATGTCCTTCTTAAAGTGAAACTCGCTGGTATCAAAAAACTTACCTAGAATCTCCTCGGAATTATAGCCAAGAGCCCGCAATAAAATAGTCGCAGGTAACTTGCGGCGACGATCTATTCGAACATAAAGCATATCTTTGGGGTCAAACTCAAAGTCTAACCATGACCCGCGGTAAGGAATTACTCTAGCGGTATACAGCAGCTTACCGGAGGAATGCGTTTTGCCTTTATCATGATCGAATATGACACCAGGAGAACGGTGTAACTGAGATACGATAACTCGCTCAGTACCATTAATAATAAAGGTACCATTCGCAGTCATCAGAGGAACTTCACCTAGATAAACTTCTTGCTCCCGAATATCTTTAATGGCCTTGCTTGCCGATTCTTTATCGTAAATAACCAACCGAACACGGACGCGAACCGCGCCAGAATAGGTAACTCCACGAAGCTTACACTCTTCCTCATCAAAGGCTGGTCGGCCCATGACATAGTCGACGTATTCTAATGCAGCGTGACCTGAATATCCGACAATCGGAAAAATAGAGTTCAGCGCAGCATGCAAACCGGTGTTCAGGCGATCTTCCATCGCCACACCTTTTTGCGTAAATTTTTTGTAGGAATCAAGTTGAATCGCCAATAAATACGGCAAATCCATGGTATTTGGCAACTTGCCAAAATTCTTGCGGATACGTTTCTTCTCAGTGAAGGAGTAAGCCATTTGCATTCCTCGGTGTTAACTTTATAGGGACCGTTCAGTCTTGAGTTCACACTCAAGCTCATAATGCTTGCAGATTCCCCTTACTTACAAGCAATAAAGGGCCGAAGGGAAATCTCCCTTCAGCCCAGCCTGACAAATCAGGCAGCTCGCACACTAAACTTACTTAAGTTCAGCGGTTGCGCCAGCTTCTTCTAACTGCTTCTTAGCCGCTTCAGCGTCATCTTTAGATACGCCTTCTTTAATTGTAGAAGGTGCTCCGTCGACTAACTCTTTAGCTTCTTTAAGTCCAAGACCGGTAATAGCGCGAACAGCTTTAATAACGTTCACTTTCTTCTCGCCCATATGGCTTAATATTACGTCAAACTCAGTCTGCTCTTCTGCAGCAGCAGCATCGCCACCGCCAGCAGGAGCTGCAGCAACAGCAACAGCCGCCTGAGCAGAAACGCCGAACTTCTCTTCCATTGCACTGACAAGTCCAACTACGTCCATAACACTCATTTCTGAGATTGCATTTAAAATATCTTCATTTGATAGGGCCATTTTGGGCCTCCTAAGTTTATCTGTTTAGCGAAAGGCGCTTACGCGGCTTCCTCTTTTTGGGTTTTAACTGCTGCTACGACACGCGTCACTTTAGTTGGAACTTCATTAAGAGTTCTAACCAACTTAGTCACAGGCGCTAATGTTACGCCAGCCAACATACCAAGAGCCTGATGCAGGGTCGGCAGGTTAGCAAGAACGTCTATCTGCTCTTTCCCAAGAAGCTGGCCACTGACTGACAGCGCTTTGACGTCAAAGGAATTATTCCCCTTTGCAAAGTCTTTAAATAAGCGTGCTGCAGCACCGGGATCTTCCATAGAGAAAGCAAACAATGACGGTCCGACCAAAACATCTTCTACGCAAGCGTAGTCAGTTTCTGCGAATGCACGCTTAGCTAAAGTGTTGCGAATAACGCGCAACTGCACGTTCTCAGCTCGAGCTTTAGCTCGCAAAGCATTCATGTCATTCACGTCAACACCACGAGCATCAGCAATGACCAGGGAAAGAGCCTGACCCGCTGTCTCGCTTACTTCGGCAACAATTGCTTTTTTATCATCGAGATTTAATGGCACGATAAAATTCCTCGATTTACCATAGTTTCAGCCGAAAAACTCTTCGACCACCTAGGTGAATTATCTCCAGCCAATAAAGCGCTAGATCGGGTTCACCGCCTGCGTAGGAAAATTCTCCATATACCGCTAGAAAACTTATTAAACCCTCTCGGTCACCTACGGTCTTTAACGACCCAAGCTACTTTTTAATTAGCAGCTCAGACCCCAAAGTCTTGTCAGCAGCCTAAGCTGCCATTCAATCAGAACGTTAACGACGCCTGATCAACCAACAACCCAGGACCCATAGTTGAAGAAATTGTTATCTTCTTCACATAGATACCCTTGGCCGAGGCCGGCTTAGCTTTTGCCAAGTCAACCATTAATGCTTCTAAATTTTGCTTCAACGCCGATGCATCAAAACTAACCACGCCGATACCGCCATGAACAATGCCATTCTTGTCAGCACGAAAACGAACCTGACCTGCTTTAGCATTCTTAACCGCAGTCGCCACATCCGGCGTCACTGTTCCTGACTTAGGGTTCGGCATCAACCCGCGCGGGCCTAACACCTTACCTAGCATTCCAACCACCCGCATCGCATCTGGGCTTGCAATAACTACGTCAAAGTTCATGTTGCCAGCTTTAATATCATCCGCCAACTCGTCCATACCCACCAATTCAGCTCCGGCAGCCTTAGCCGCCTCAGCAGCATCACCTTGAGCAAAAACACATACGCGAACGTCTTTGCCTGACCCGTTGGGCAGCGTGGTGGCTCCGCGTACAATCTGATCAGATTTCTTTGGATCGATGCCCAAATTTATCGCAACATCTACAGTTTCAGAAAACTTAACAGTAGACAGCTCTTTCAGAAGGTTGAGAGCAACATCAACGCTATACAATTTGCCGAGCTCTATTTTTTCATTAATCGCGCGACGGCGCTTGCTTAACTTAGCCATTTACACACCCTCCGTTTCAATACCCATCGACCGAGCAGAGCCCGCGATAGTGCGAACCGCTGCATCCATACTAGCAGCAGTAAGATCAGGTTCTTTAGTTTTAACTATCTCTTCTAGCTGGTCGCGAGTCACTTTGCCAACTTTTTCTGTGTTGGGTCGACCACTGCCACTTTTTACACCCGCCGCCTTCTTTAAAAGATAAGACGCTGGTGGCGTTTTCATCTCGAAGGTGAAGCTACGATCAGCATAAACGGTGATGACCACAGGGACAGGTGCTCCCGCCTCAGTGCCTTGTGTCTGCGCATTGAACCCTTTGCAGAATTCCATGATATTCACACCGTGCTGTCCCAATGCAGGGCCTACAGGTGGACTTGGATTAGCCTGACCAGCAGGCACTTGCAGTTTAATATAAGCCGTTACTTTCTTAGCCATTTATACTCTCCAAAAATGGGTATTAACGCCTCCAGAGTACAGCACATAAGTGCGTAATCTTTCGCTGGCTCCCCGACAAGACCGCCCAATGCAGTCTCACCAAAATCTAAGCTTTCTCTACCTGAGTGAAATCAAGCTCAACTGGCGTCAATCGCCCAAAAATAGAGACTGCGACCCGAAGCTTACTCTTCTCGTAATTAACCTCTTCAACGTTTCCGTTAAAGTCATTAAATGGACCGTCAGTAACTCTAACCATCTCGCCGGGCTCAAACATCGTCTTCGGCCTCGGAGCCTCGTCTGAATTCTGCAGTCGCTGCAAAATAAGATCAGCCTCTTTATCAGTTATAGGTGCTGGCTTGTCCGCCTTGCCGCCAATAAAACCCATCACTCTAGGGGTTTCTTTAACTAGGTGCCAGCTATCATCATCCAACTCCATCTGAACCAATACATAGCCAGGGAAAAACTTCCGTTCGCTAGTACGTTTCTGACCACCCCTCATCTCAACAACTTCTTCTGTTGGGACTAATACATCACCAAACTTGTCCTGCAAATTATGCATTTTCACGCGATCTTGAATCGCTATTGCAACCTTCTTCTCGTAGCCCGAGTAAGCATGTACCACATACCAACGCATCGACATGCCGCTCTCCTAACCCATTATCAGTGAGGCAAGCCAACTTAGCAGGGAGTCAATACCCCACAAAACTAGCGCCATTAATAGAATTACCGCCACCACAATCAATGTTGTCTGGTTCCGCTCTTGCTTTGTCGGCCAAACAACCTTTCGCCACTCAGTCCTAGCACCGATAGCTAGCTCGATGGTTGCAGCTCCTTTTTCAGTATTAGAAGCCACAAAAGCCGCTACGACCAAAACCAAAACAAATCCAATGACCCGATAAAGCACCGATTCAGCGGAATAATACCAATTCGCGTAAATTGCACCACCCAACAACCCAAATACAACCAACCACTTAAACCAGTCAAATCGGTACTGTTTTTCTTCTGCTAGAACACTCATAGGCTTAACAATTCCCAAACTTTAAAGTGGCAGGCCAGGAGGGACTCGAACCCCCAACAGCCGGTTTTGGAGACCGGTGCTCTACCAATTGAACTACTGGCCTACTAATTGCTTATTCAGTTTTCTTATCTGACAGTTAAGCCGAGAAATCCAATGACGCCTCGGCTTAACGTGTTAGCGTCGGTAAAACTGTTATTCTATAATCTTAGCAACAACACCTGCACCAACTGTACGCCCACCTTCACGAATGGCAAAACGAAGACCGTCTTCCATCGCAATAGGGTGAATCAATTCAACAGTCATCTGCACGTTATCACCAGGCATAACCATCTCAGTACCCGCCGGTAATTCACAAGCACCAGTCACATCCGTTGTACGGAAGTAAAACTGCGGACGATAGCCCTTAAAGAATGGCGTATGACGACCACCTTCATCTTTAGACAGAACATAAATCTCTGACTCAAACTTAGTGTGCGGCTTAACAGAACCCGGCTTAGCCAATACCTGGCCACGCTGAACGTCTTCACGCTTAGTGCCGCGTAGCAATATACCGCAGTTCTCACCAGCCCGACCTTCGTCAAGAAACTTGCGGAACATCTCAACACCAGTACAAGTCGTCTTAGTCGTGTCCGCAATGCCGATCAGCTCAATTTCTTCACCGACCTTAACAACTCCACGCTCAATACGGCCAGTCACCACAGTACCGCGACCCGCAATAGAGAAGACATCTTCAATAGGCATCAAGAACGGCTGATCAATAGCACGAACAGGCTCAGGAATGAAGGCGTCTAACGCTTCTACCAATTTCTTAACAGCAGTAGTACCCAACTCATTATCATCCTTACCTTCTAACGCCATCAGCGCAGAACCAACAATAATCGGCGTGTCATCGCCCGGGAACTCATAAAGATCTAGCAGCTCTCGCAGCTCCATCTCAACCAACTCCAGCATCTCTAAATATTCTTCTGATCCAAAGCCACCACAATCTTCTGCTAGAAGATCGGCCTTGTTTAAAAATACAAGCACGTAAGGCACGCCGACCTGACGAGATAGCAGAATGTGCTCACGCGTCTGAGGCATTGGCCCGTCAGTCGCCCCACAAACCAATATAGCACCGTCCATCTGTGCAGCACCTGTGATCATATTCTTTACATAATCGGCGTGACCCGGGCAGTCTACGTGCGCGTAGTGACGGATCGGCGAATCATATTCAACGTGAGCCGTTGAAATAGTAATGCCGCGCTCTCGCTCTTCCGGCGCATTATCAATCTGATCAAAGGCCTTCATCTCTCCGCCATAGATCTCAGCGCATACACGCGTTATCGCAGCAGTCAATGTCGTTTTACCGTGATCAACGTGACCAATTGTGCCGACGTTTACGTGCGGCTTATTTCTTTCAAACTTTTCTTTAGCCATCTTAGTGTCTCCCCAGCAGGTATTTTACCCATTAATCTTAAAAAACTTCGCCGCAACCCTGTCAAAGTGACAGCTACATTGCGCAAGGAACGCCATCTTATACACCAGATCCTGAGAGTCAACTTTCTTTAACAACAAAATTGATTTTTTTGCTGTTTAGATGCCAGTAAAGGCCAAAAAAGGTGTTTTTTGACGCTGAGCGCCAAGGAAACATAAAAAATAACGACAAACGGCTTATATATATCGATATTCCTCTGCAAAAGCCTTGAGATCCGGTATACTCGCGCGCGTTTTCACACCTATAAATAAAACTAGAATTTAAAAATCGAGTAGAGCCATGACTGATTTATCTCACTATAGAAATATTGGAATTTTCGCCCACGTTGATGCGGGCAAAACCACCACAACTGAACGAATACTGAAACTAACTGGGAAAATCCATAAAACCGGCGAAGTACATGATGGTGCCGCTACTACCGATTTTATGACTCAGGAACAGGAGCGCGGCATTACGATCCAATCAGCGGCAACTACCTGCTATTGGAAAGATCACCGATTCAACATCATCGACACTCCTGGACACGTTGACTTCACCGTAGAAGTTTATCGCTCACTAAAGGTGCTGGATGGCGGCGTCGGCGTATTCTGCGGCTCTGGTGGAGTTGAACCTCAGTCCGAAACCAACTGGCGCTATGCTAATGAATCTGAAGTTGCACGTATTATCTTTGTTAACAAACTAGACCGCATGGGCGCTGACTTCTTGCGCGTTGTTACCCAGGTTAAAAGTGTTCTTGGCGCAAACCCACTGGTAATGTGCCTGCCAATCGGCGTTGAGGAAGACTTTATTGGCTTAGTCGATTTGCTAGAGCGTAAAGCTTATGTCTGGGATGAATCAGGTCTACCCGAGAACTATGAAGTCGTAGATATTCCTGCGGATATGACTGACAAAGTAGAAGAATATCGCGAGCTAATGATCGAAACTGCCCTTGAGCAAGACGATGATCTATTAATGGCTTACATGGAAGGTGAAGAGCCCTCCATTGAAGACGTCAAACGATGTATTCGCAAGGGCACTATCGCCCTAGAGTTCTTCCCTACTTACTGCGGATCTGCCTTTAAGAACAAAGGCGTACAAATGATATTAGATGCAGTAGTTGACTACCTGCCATGCCCAACAGATGTTAAACCTCAGCCGCTAACCGACGAAAATGGTGATAATAACGGAGAATTTGCGATCGTTTCTACTGAGGAAAGCCTAAAGGCGCTAGCTTTTAAAATTATGGATGATCGCTTCGGCGCTCTGACGTTTGTGCGCATTTACTCCGGCGTGTTAGCGAAAGGAACTACAATCCTTAACTCCTACACCGGCAAGACCGAGCGTATTGGCCGTATGGTTGAAATGCATGCCGATGAACGCAACGAGATTGATCGAGCCCAAGCGGGTGACATTATTGCTATTGTGGGTATGAAAAATGTTCAGACGGGCCACACCCTTTGCGACCCCAAGCATCCAGTCACTTTAGAGCCAATGATATTCCCTGAGCCAGTAATCTCTATTGCTGTTAAGCCCAAGGATAAGGGTGGTTCTGAGAAAATGGGTGTCGCCATCGGTAAAATGATTGCTGAAGATCCATCGTTCCGTGTAGAAACCGATGAAGACTCTGGTGAGACCATACTTAAGGGCATGGGCGAACTCCACCTAGATATTAAAGTGGATATCCTTAACCGCACCTATGGTGTTGATCTTATTGTTGGCAAGCCTCAGGTGGCTTACCGTGAAACTATCACGCTGCCAATTGAAGATAGTTACACGCATAAAAAGCAGTCTGGCGGTTCTGGTCAATTTGGTAAAATCGACTACCGCATTAAACCTGGCGAACCAGGTTCTGGTTTCACCTTCTCCTCGTCGGTTGTAGGCGGCAATGTACCTAAGGAATTCTTCCCAGCTATTGAGAAGGGCTTTAAAGGCATGATGCATGAGGGGCCTTTGGCAGCTTATCCGGTACTAGACGTTGAAGTTGAGATCTATGACGGAGGATTCCACGCTGTTGACTCATCAGCGGTAGCCTTTGAAATTGCCGCTAAGGGAGCTTTCCGTCAATCAATGCCTAAAGCAGGCCCTCAGATTATTGAGCCCATCATGAAAGTAGACGTTTACACTCCGGAAGATCACGTAGGTGATGTCATCGGTGACTTAAATCGTCGGCGCGGCATGATTAAGGATCAAGAAGCTGGTGTGACAGGTGTACGAATTAAAGCAGACGTTCCTCTTTCGGAAATGTTTGGCTATATTGGTCACCTCCGCACTATGACCTCTGGTCGCGGCCAGTTCTCTATGGAGTTTGCTCACTATCTACCTTGTCCGCAAAATATTGCTACAGACGTAATAGCAGCGGCGAAGGAGCTTAGGGCAGCGAAGTAACCAACTGTTTTAAGCCACAAAAACAAAAACCCCGAAGACTTCAGTCCTTGGGGTTTTTTTATACCCTCAATTAATAGCTAACCGAGAGCCAAATTAGAGCGTTATCTCTAAACCATATTCTTAGCCATCACCGCCTCAGTAACACTTTTCGGAGCTTCGGCATACTTATCAAACTCCATTGTAAAAGTCGCACGACCCTGAGTAGCAGAACGTAGATCCGTTGCATACCCAAACATTTCGCCAAGGGGCACTTGAGCGTTGATAACCTTACCCATAGAATTATCTTCCATACCTAAAATCAACCCTCGCCGACGATTTAAGTCGCCTACGACATCACCCATATTCTCCTCAGGTGTCACAATCTCTACTTTCATAGTTGGCTCAAGCAATACCGCTCCGCCAAATTCTGTTAGCTTTTTAGTTGCTAGAGACCCCGCAATTTTGAAGGCCATTTCGGATGAATCCACATCATGGTACGAACCATCATAAAGCGTGGCCTTGACACCCAACAAAGGATAACCAGCTAAAATGCCATTTTGCATTTGCTCTTCAATACCTTTAGCTACGGCGGGAATGTATTCGCGAGGGACCGAGCCACCAACAATCTCATTAACAAACTCCAAGCCTTCTGCTCCCGAGTCTTCTGCAGGCTCAAACTTCACCCAAATATGGCCATACTGACCTCGCCCACCAGATTGACGAACAAACTTACCTTCTATTTCACAGCTATTACGGATCGTTTCCCGATAAGCCACCTGGGGTTTACCAATATTGGCATCAACTAAGAATTCCCGGCGCATACGTTCGACTAAAATATCTAAGTGCAGCTCGCCCATACCTGAAATAATGGTTTGCCCGCTCTCTTGATCCGTTTTAACTCTAAAAGAAGGGTCTTCCTGAGCAAGCTTCCCTAATGCAACGCCCATTTTTTCTTGGTCTGCCTTAGTTCTAGGCTCCACAGCAACTGAAATGACCGGCTCGGGAAATTCCATCCGTTCAAGGATGATCTTGTCGTTTTCAGCGCAAAGGGTGTCACCTGTAGTGGTATCTTTAAGTCCGATCGCAGCAGCGATATCTCCCGCCAATACTTCTTTAATCTCTTCACGGCTATTAGCGTGCATTTGTACCATTCGCCCTACGCGTTCCCGTTTCATTTTAACGGAATTGAAGACCGCGGTACCACTTTGCAATGTGCCGGAATAAACCCTAATAAAAGTTAAGGTTCCCACAAAGGGATCCGTGGCAATTTTAAAAGCAAGAGCAGCAAAGGGCTCTTTGTCATCAGCAGCGCGTACGCCTTTTTCACCATTATCCAGCTCACCCTCTATTGCTTTGACCTCCGTGGGTGACGGTAAGTATTCAATGACCGCGTCGAGCATTGCCTGAACACCCTTGTTTTTAAACGCAGAGCCGCCGAGCACAGGGACAATCTCATTAGCCAAAGTACGTATTCTCAAACCTCGCTTGATGTCAGCTTCAGTCAAACCCTCTCCTTCGAGATATTTTTCCATCAACTCATCAGTAGCCTCAGCAGCAGCCTCAACCAAGTTTTCATGCATCTTCTGGCATTCTTCAACCATCTGCTCAGGGATGTCCGCGTAGTCAAAGGTCATGCCCTGATCCGCTTCATTCCAAAAAATGGCTTTCATTTTCACAAGATCTACGATGCCCTTAAATTCTTCTTCCGCACCTATAGTTAACTGCAAAGGTACTGGTTCAGCGCCTAGCCTCTCTTTAAGTTGCCGTACTACCATCATATAGTCAGCGCCGGCACG
>Ga0209035_10001286_pt1 | contig 10259 bp, 10 predicted proteins | sample MarorgKNORR_S2LV_6_FD_188220 | JGI IMG/M metagenome (GOLD analysis project Ga0209035, IMG submission 188220) | Marine microbial communities from the Southern Atlantic Ocean, analyzing organic carbon cycling - AAIW_A/KNORR_S2/LV (SPAdes) (version 2) | ecosystem: Environmental > Aquatic > Marine...
GTATTATCGCTTAACGTGTTGTGCAGTAGCAATGGACATCATGGCTATTCCTTGGTTTTATAAGGCAAAGCCGTTTGCGCCCATTGCATATAGTGCTCTATTTGTTCAGCTTCGGCTTTACAGTATTGTTCAATGGCGTCATCAAAACCCGTTTCTGCCAAATAGTGATAGGAATGGGTGGTTTGAGGAATAAAGCCGCGGGCGAGTTTGTGTTCGCCCTGTGCACCCGCATCAAAATGAGGGATGTTATTGGCAATACAATAATCAATGCCTTGGTAATAACAGGTCTCAAAGTGCAAGAAGTCTACTTCTTCTAAACAGCCCCAATAGCGCCCATAAAGGGCTTTATCATCCATAAAAAACAAAGCATATGCCAAAGGTTTTTGGTCTTGAGAGGCCGTGACTAATAACAGTTTGTCTGGCATTTGAGTTAACAGTTGAGCAAAAAATTCATAGGTTAAATAGCCTTGTCTGCTGCGCTTTAGGTAAGTGCTCTGATAACAATCGTAAAACTCTTGTAACGCCTGTGGCTCAATGTCGCCGCCGCGTTGCCAAGTAAACTCAATGCCTTGCTCTGCAATAACGCGCCGTTCTTTATTAATGGATTTACGCTTACGAGAAGTAAGGCGAGCGGTAAAGTCGGAAAATTCACTATAGTTTTCATTGTACCAGTGGTACTGGCAGCCCGTGCGCTGGTGCCACGTTTGTTGCTTTGCTGCTTGCCAGTCTGGTTGTTGCGCAAATAACCAATGCCAGCTGCTGAGTTTGAGTTGCGCACACAGGTGTGGCAATTGCTCCTGTAGAAAACTAAGGGCTTCGTCCAAGTTAGTGTTGGCCGCAAGTAACATCCTGGGGCCAGCACAGGGCGTAAAAGGCACCGCACTAATGAGTTTGGGGTAATACTCCAAACCATAACGTTGGTACGCATTGGCCCATTCAAAATCAAACACATATTCACCCCATGAGTGGGTTTTTATATAGCTTGGTATTAAGGCGACGGGCTGGCCTTGTTGGGTGATTTCTAGATGCATGGTCTGCCAACCGCTTTTGCCGCCCACGCTGCCACTGGCTTCAAGGGCGGCATGAAATGCGTACTGACTAAATGGATCTGACTCTGCACAAAGGTATTGTTGCCAATGCTTTTGGCCTAATTCTAGGGTGCTGGGGTGGAGGTGAAGTTGCATGTAGGTTGCACAAAGGTGGTTAAAACGTGAAAATGATTAATACTAACTGCAGCATACAATAATAACGCCGCCAACAAAATGACGGCAACGCCTTGAGAGCCACAATATGAAATACACCGTATCGATGGATATCAATTTACCCCGCGACCGCATGCTTGAACTGTTCGATAGCACGGAAAACATGTTTAAGTGGCAGGATTCCTAGTTAGTTTTGACCATGTCTCAGGTGAGCCGGGTCAGGTGGGTGCTGAATCTCGTATGGTACAAACCATGGGCAAAAACAGATTACTATGATCGAAACCATCACTGAGCGTAATTTTCCAGACACTTTTGCCTGCACCTATGAAGCCGATGGCGTGTGGAACCTGGTAGAAAATTATTTTCACGACCGTGGCGAAACCACCCATTGGGTAATGGATACTGAGTTTCGTTGCACGGGCATGATGAAGGTCATGTGCTGGCTTATGCCGTTTATGTTCAAAAAAGAAAGCCTGAAATTCATGCGCCAGTTTAAGGTGTTTGCTGAAACCCAGTAGCCATGGAAGCAGAATTACCGCCTTGTGACCGACATATCATAGATACCTATAACTTTATGTTATCTATAGGCGCAAATATTAGTCGTTTGACCTAAAGCTGCGCTCAGCCGTAGACTAGGTTTTTTGACACTACGGCTACAGCCCCTTTAGTGAGACTATCATGCAATTCAACGGTATCTATGTACCTGTTATCACCCCCTTTAACGACGACTTTTCTATTGATGAAGCAGGCTATAGCCGCATTATAGATGGTGCTATTGCCTCTGGTGTGCAAGGCATTATTGTGGGTGGTACCACGGGCGAATATTACGCCATGGAAAAGGCTGAGCGGTTACGCACCTTTGCTATTGCTAAAGAAGCGATCGCTGGGCGTGTGCCACTAATTACCGGCGTTGGTGCCTTACGTACAGAAGACGCTATCGATTTAGCCCAGCAGGCTAACCAGGCTGGTGCCGACTGTTTATTGCTGGGGGCGCCATACTACGCCATCCCCACCTCGGAAGAACTCGTACGTCATTGCCTCGCAGTAGAGCGGGCAACGGACTTACCTATCATGTTGTATAACTTCCCCGATCGCACCGGCGCGCCAATGGATGAAGCCTGTTTAGAACGCTTGAGCATGCGCCCTAACTTTTGTGCCATTAAAGAAAGCAGCGGCGACATTAATCGCGTGCATTTGTTAGCCCGGCGTTTTCCCCACATTCAATTGAGTTGTGGTATGGATGACCAAGCTTTAGAGTTTTTTGCTTGGGGCGCAACCAGCTGGGTCGCGGGTGCCGCTAACTTTTTACCTAAAGAGCATTACGCTCTTTACCATGCGTGCGTGGTGGAGAAAGACTTTACCAAGGGTCGCCAAATCATGACCGCCTTGTTACCCCTCATGCAAACCTTGGAGCAAGGTGGCAAGTTTGTACAGTGTATTAAATATGGCTGCCAGCTTGAGGGTATTGTCACAGGCCCAGTGCGTAAACCGCTGCGTGACATGAACAAAGAGCTTAAACGCGAATTTGAAGTCACTGTAGCCACAGTAAAAACCACCATTGCCAATATCTGCAATCATTAACATCTGCAACCATTGAGGAATTACACCATGTTAACTCAAGCCGAATACCTAGCCATTGCCGAGCAGATTAACTTTCCAACCAATGCGTGGATTGATGGCAGCTTTACTCCTGCCATTAACGGTGGCACCTTGGCCACAATTAACCCAGCCACGGGCCAAGAGATTGCCCAAATCAGTGCCTGTGATGCAGCTGACGTTAATGTGGCGGTAGATAAAGCCCGTCAAGCCTTTGAAGCGGGCAGCTGGAGCAAGTTGCATCCCAGCCAACGCAAACAGGTGATGATTAAGTTTGTTAAATTGATTAAGCGTAATCAACAAGAACTCGCGGTGATGGAAGCGTTAGAGAGTGGTAAACCCATTAAGGATTGTGTGTCCATTGATGTGCCAGAAACCATTGACTGTATTCAATGGCATGCCGAGGCAATCGATAAAATTTACGATCAAATTTCGCCCTCTGGCGACGCTGCCTTGGGCATGATTGTGCGTGAACCCATTGGAGTGGTTGCCTGTGTCTTACCGTGGAACTTTCCCATGCTTATGGCGGCATGGAAATTAGGCCCAGCGTTAGCAGCAGGTAACAGCGTAATCCTTAAACCCGCAGAACAGACCAGCATGAGTTGTTTGCGTTTGGCTCAGTTAGCCCACGAAGCGGGCGTCCCTGCAGGCGTGATTAACGTATTACCAGGTTTAGGTGAAACCTGTGGCCAAAGCCTTGGTTTGCATAATGACATTGATGCCGTGTCGTTCACAGGCTCCACCGAAGTGGGCCGGTTGTTTTTGCAATATTCTGCACAAAGTAACCTCAAGCGTGTGGTGTTGGAGTGTGGCGGTAAAAACCCGTGTATCGTTTTAGACGATGCAGAACGTTTAGATGAAGTGGCTGAACACGTGGTTAACGCGGTGTTCTGGAACATGGGTGAAAACTGTTCATCTAACTCTCGCTTGATCGTTCACAGCGCGATTAAAGAGCAACTGATGGTTAAGGTGTTAGAGAAAACGCGTGACTGGATCACGGGGGACCCGATGGACCCGCGCAATGCTCTAGGTGCAATGATTAGCCAACAACACTTTGAAAAAGTGATGCAGTACATAGAAGGCGCAAAGCAGCAGGGCGCAGAGTTGATTTTAGGTGGCAATGCGATAGAGCTTAACAATGGCTTATTTATTGAGCCCACCATTTTTGATCAAGTCACCAGTGACATGACCATTGCTCAAGAAGAAGTGTTTGGCCCAGTGCTGGCGGTCATGACGGTTAACTCTGCGGCAGAGGCGGTGGCCCTAGCTAACGACACCTGCTACGGTTTGGCGGCGTCGGTTTTCACCAGCAACGCAAGGCGTGCCCACAACGTGGCCCGTGCGATTAAAGCCGGTACCGTGAGTGTTAACTGTTACAGCGAAGGTGACATGAGTACGCCATTTGGCGGTTACAAATCCTCTGGCTTTGGTGGCCGGGATAATTCCTTGATGGCCCATGATCAGTACACCGAAACCAAAACTATCTGGATGGACTTATCTACCGAATCTGATTCACAACTAGACTAATGCTAGATCCAATGCAGTCGGTTCAGAGCTTACCGGACTATGGGAACGACTGTGGTTGGTATCACAACCTGCCACAGCCTGCTGTGAGTGAGCCCCTAAAAGGGTTAGTGAAGGCCGATATCGCCATTATCGGGTCGGGATTTACCGGCTTGGCGGCAGCGCGGCGTTTGGCCGAGTTAGCCCCCGAAAAACACATTGTATTGCTTGATGCGATGGCTGTAGGTATGGCCTCGGCAGGCCGCAATTCGGGCTTTATGATTGATTTGCCCCATGCCTTAAATAGCCACTCCTATACCACTGATTTAAGCCACGATCACAATATTATTGCCTTTAATCGATCGGGCATTGCTTATGCAAAAAGCATCGTCAAGCAGCACAATATAGCGTGTGATTGGAGCGAAAGCGGTAAAATCCATGGGGCTACCTCGGCCAATGGCGCTAAAAGCCTTGATTCTTATGGCCAAGGGCTCGCAGCATTGGGAGAACCTTTTAGCCACCTTTCTCGCCAACAAATGCAAGACACCACGGGGCTAAATTATTACCACAGCGGTGTATTTACCCCTGGCACTGTATTGATTCAACCGGCGGCGTTTGTACGTGGCTGTGCGCAACATTTGCCAGCTAACGTGACCTTGTATGAAAACACACCTGTTACGGCTTACCAATGGGGTCCCCCAAACCTATTAACCACGCCTCATGGGCAAGTGAGCGCTGGCCAAGTGTTGTTATGCAATAACGGTTTTGCGCAAGCCTTTGGTCAACAAAAAGGCCGCCTAGTGCATGTGTGCACTTACGCTAGCATGACGGCTGCGATGACGGCCGAGCAGCAACAACGTTTAGGTGGCGATCAAAGCTGGGGGCTGATTCCAGCACACCCCGCTGGCGCAACCATTCGCCGTACACCCGACCAACGCCTATTAGTGCGCAGTGTGATTACCTGTAATCCCAAGTTGAGTTACCGACGCATCAACATGGCCAAGGTTAAGGCACAGCACCAGCTGAGCTATAAACGTCGTTTTAGCGCTTTGCCAGATCTGCAGTTTGAACACACGTGGGGTGGTTTGTTGTGTTTGTCGGGTAACGAGGCGAGTTATTTTGGCCAATGCCAAGAAGGTGTTTATGCTGCTGTTTGTCAAAATGGTTTAGGCGTGGCGCGCGGTACCGCAGCGGGCAAGTTGTTAGCAGAAATGGCCCTTGGCCACGACAGCGAGTTATTACGCCAACAAGTCAATCAAGGCGGACCCAGTTGGCTGCCACCCAAACCGTTGAGCGATTGGGCGGTAAAGGCAACCCTGATGATGTATAAAATGCGAGCCGGTCGTGAGGCCTAAGTCAGTGCCGTTACCACCATTAAAAGCTATTTAATAACCACTGGCTTAACGCTTGTACATCGGGGTGATGTACCAAGTTAGATTTAATGGCGAGGTAATAGCCGCGGCCGGTATCCCATACCTTGTCGGTGAGCCGAATTAATTTCCCCTGAGCCACCAAATCGCCGGTGGAATGTTCAAAGCCTAAGGCAATACCTTCGCCGTCTAACACCGCCTGAATTAACAGGGGGTAATTGTTAAAGGTAAAGCCTGCGGGTATTTTAGCAGTATCATCAAGGTCCATGCCGGGCACATCAAAGTGATCTAACCAAGCAGGCCAGTCGATGGCGTCCCAGCCGATGTTGTCCCACAACTGTTCGTCCAAATGTAATAACCGGTGCTGTAACAGGTCTGCCGCCTGTAGAGGTGTTTGTCGGTTACTGAGGTACTCTGGGCTGCATACGGGGTAAGCCTGTTCGGAAAATAAATAATGAGTTTGGTTGCCCTGTAATTGGTTGTTGCCACAGGTGAGGGCAAGGTCTACTTTGTCGCTGCGCAATTCTTGCGCATTGTCCGAGGCGATCACGTGTACCTTAACGTCTGGGTATTGTTGATGAAATGCACGAATGCGTGGCATTAACCAAAAGCTAGAAAAACCCAAGGTAGAGGCAATGGTGATTTGGCCGGTGGATTGCGTGCGGCGTATGTCGCTGCTCACGCTGGCAATGTGACCTAGGCCCATCGTCACCGCTTGAAATAGTTTGTGGCCATCTTTGGTGAGTTCGATACGCCTTTGTGTACGGCGGAATACGGCGCAACCTAGTTGTTCCTCTAAGCGTTTTACTTGTCGGCTTACCGCGGCCTGTGACACGCACAGTTCGTTGGCCGCAAGTGTAAAGCTTAAGTGCCGTGCTGCCGCTTCAAAGGTCACTAGACCGTTAATGCCTGGTAATTGTTTACGTAACAAAGAACTTCTCCGCGGTCTATGGACTGCCACAGGCCTTTGGCCTTCGCAGTGACGTTATTCTAAATGATAATAACATTAAGTTATGCGTTGGTACCTAAATGTCGTTTGCATCATAGCTAACAAATGCCTAATTTGGCAGCTAAATATGCCAAAGGATCTTTTATGACTCATGCTTTTGAACAGGCGACTCGCCCAGTGCGAGGACAACGTAGTGGTGGTCGCGCTAATCGTCAAAAATTACGAAGCCATAACATCGAACAAATGCTGCCGCAGTTATGCCATGGTTTGCCTTACACCCAGCCTTTGGATGAGGACCAAATTCGTAAGATCGATGACGCTTCCATGGCCATATTGGAAGAGGTGGGCGTGGTATTTAGGGACCCTATTGCCTTGGAAGATTGGCGTAAGGCGGGTGCAAGAGTCGAAGGTGATTTGGTCAAGTTTGATCGCCATCATATTCGCGAATTGATTGCGAGCATACCCACAGACTTTGAGTATCAAGCGCGTAACAGCAATAACAATCTGAAATTGGGCGGCCGTCATTGCATGTTTGTGCCCATGACAGGCGCCCCATTTTTACGCGATTTGGACGACAAACGACGCAACCCCACCCTAGACGATTTGGCGATGTTTCATAAGCTAGCGCACATGAGCCCCGCATTACATTCGTCAGCCCATCATATCGTCGAACCCATGGATCATGCGGTGCCATGGCGGCATTTGCGCATTACTTATTCGTCCATGAAGTATTCGGACAAAACCTTCATGGGCATGACCACCTCTGGAAAAAATGCCGAAGACGTGATGGATATGTGCGACATTTTGTTTGGTAAGGATTACCTCGACCAACACCCTGTAACGACCGGCAACATTAACGGCAACTCACCCTTGGTATGGGATGCCACCATGTTGGGTGCGTTACGGGCCTTTGTTAAACGTAATCAACCAGTACTTTGTTCTCCGTTTGTATTGGGCGGGGCTAATACCCCGGCCTCTACCGTGCCTGCGGTGGTGCAGCTTAATGCAGAAGCGCTGTCTGCCTTGGCTTACACTCAGGTGGTACGTAAGGGTGCGCCGGCCATTTATGGCCATTATTTGGCTACTGTGTCCATGCAATCGGGTGCGCCTATGGCAGGCACCCCCGAAATTTGTTTAATGAATTTTATGATCGGTCAAATGGCGCGCTTTTATGACGTGCCGTGGCGCACCTCAAATACCTTGGGTGGAGCCAAAACCTTAGATGCCCAAGCCGGCTACGAAAGTGGTGTTAATTTGATGGCCGTAATGATGTCGGGGGCTAACTACATTTGGCATTCGGCAGGCTGGAACGAAGCTGGTATGCACTGTTCCACCGCCAAGTTTATGGTGGATGCCGAACAATGTGCCATGGCCTACCGCATGGCCGAAGGGCCACGCTGGGACGACTTTGACACCGCATTAGCCGCGGTGAGAGATGTAGGCCCCGGTGGGCATTACCTTGCACACCCCCATACTCAAGATAACTTCCAACGGGCGTTTTATATGCCTAAGTTGTTGGATAACAACAACATTGAACAATGGATGGCGAATGGCAGTAAAAGCATTACCGAACGGGCCTTAAACTTAGCCAAGGCTAAACTCAATGAATATGAAGAACCTAAGCTAGACCAAGCTGTTAATGATGAATTGTTAGACTACATTGCCCGCCGAGAGTCAGAAATTCCTGACGACGGTGGTTTAAACGAAGACTATTAGGTTAGTTCATGCGCCAAGATCCTTTACTTCAGAACTTTCAACTTAAACACTTAACGCTGCGTAATCGGCTTATGAGTAGTGCCCATGCGCCAGGTTATATAGAAGACCGCATGCCGAAGGAACGGTATCGCCTGTATCATCAAGAAAAGGCCAAAGGTGGTTTAGGCCTCACCATGTTTGGTGGTTCTAGTACGGTGTCTGCCGATTCACCTGCAGCGTTTGCGTAAATCGATTTGAGCCAGGATAGGGTGACGCCGTGGTTAAAGCAACTCGCGCAAGGCGTACACGACCAAGGCGCGGGCATTATGTGCCAGCTCACGCATCTAGGCCGTCGCACGCGTTTTGATGTGAAGCCTTGTGTATGCACAATGTAGCCACTGGCCGCGAAGCCGAATTACCCCACGTGATTGCTACCAGCGCTACGCTCAATAAGCGTGTAGTCATTGCTGGTGCAGGGGTGGCTGGCCTAGAAGCTGCTCGTGTAGCTGCCAGCGAAGGGCACCAGGTCACCGTCATTGAGGCCACCAATCAGGTGGGAGGCCAATTTAACTTGGCTTGCGCAACCGCAACGACGCCAAGAAATGCAGGCAGTCAGTGGCTGGCTCTATGGCGAGTGCCAAGCCTTAGGAGTGCAGTTTGAATTTGATACCTGGGCCGATGCTAATGTGGTTCTGGCCACAGGTGGGTTTCCGTTGGAGCTACCCATTAAAACCGGACAAGACCTATTGACCAGCACTTGGGATATTCTTACAGGCCAAGTAAAACCTGCCAACAGGGTTTTGCTGCATGACGAAACCGGTACCCATGTGGGTATGAGCTGCGCCGAATTTATGTTGCAAAAAGGCACTGCCTCGTTAGAGCTAGTTGCGCCACACCGGCATATAGGCCGGGAGGTAGGCGACGTTAATTTCCCGCACTATTTACGTGGTTTGTACGCCCTTGGTGCTCGCCTGACACCCGATTGGGAACTGGTTAAGGTGGCAAGTCTAGGCGTGCAGTTAGAAGCAACACTATGGAACGAATACAGTAATACTTATCAAACCCGCTTGGTAGATCAAGTGGTTGTAGAAAACGGCACCCAAGTGAACGATGAGGTATTTCAACAATTGTCACCGCAGAGTCGTAATTTAGGCTAAATAGATTTATCTGGCTTACGCCAGAATACGCCTAGGTTACTAGAACTCAATAATGTCGGTCAGTTTTACCTTTACTGCATTGGCGACGCTTGGGCGGGCCGTAGTGTACATGCGGCTTTGTATGACGCCTTGCGGCTGTTAAAAGACTATTAGAGACCTTTGCACAATTCTAACTCCAAGATAAAATGGCTAAAAAAGACCTGCATTGTGTTGAAAAATTGGGCATAGGCTTGCAATAAATTGTTTGCTACACTCAATATTCGATACCTCACTTGGACCCGTGGATTTGCCGGACAAACCGATGCCTGACACCATTTTGCCTCATCTAGCCGTGGCCATTGACCTTGGGTCCAATAGCTTTCATGCGACCTTAATAGACAGACGGCCAAATGCAGACGGCACAGCGTATACCGTGATAAGCCGTGCAGGCGAAAAAATCCAATTGGCTGCGGGCCTTGATCACAATAATGTGCTGAGTGTTGAGGCGATTGAGCGTGGCTTAAACTGTTTGCGGCGTTTGGCGCAGAAATTAACTCAAGTAGACCCAATGAATTGCCATGTGGTGGCTACCAATACCCTCCGCGTTGCCGTCAATAAAGCTGATTTTATTAGCCCAGCAGAACTTATATTGGGTGTGCCTATACGCGTCCTTACTGGCGAACAAGAAGCTTCATTAATCTTTAAAGGCATGGTAGCTGAGGTGTCTCGCACGGCGCACAAGCATAGCGAAAAGCTGGCCATAGACATTGGAGGTGGTAGTACCGAAATTATTTTAGGCAATCATTCA
>Ga0209035_10001287_pt1 | contig 10255 bp, 8 predicted proteins | sample MarorgKNORR_S2LV_6_FD_188220 | JGI IMG/M metagenome (GOLD analysis project Ga0209035, IMG submission 188220) | Marine microbial communities from the Southern Atlantic Ocean, analyzing organic carbon cycling - AAIW_A/KNORR_S2/LV (SPAdes) (version 2) | ecosystem: Environmental > Aquatic > Marine >...
CAAAACCTTTACCAACGGGAAAATAGAAAGCAGGAAAGCTTTGATGTCGGTTCGTCTTGGGAGGCTGTCTCTTTTGTTTTTTCTGCGCCTGTTGATAGCTGGAAACTTTATCTTGTTTTACAGGCCACCGAAGGGTCAGTGGAATTTGATAACGTCCGTATGAGTAATTTAAATTAGCGATCAGCCCGTAAATATTTGTATGCTTAATACGGTGATGATCTGCCATTAAGTCCATGTGTTAGGGTTTAAAAAATACTAATAAGCTTTACTGCCTGAGGGTCAACAATGAATCGAAAACTTCTATCGCTGTCTTTTGCTGGAGTAGTGGCCTCTGATGCGGCCAGGACAACCGCTACAGACATTGAGGCTCACCTTAAAGGCTTGATGTCCGCTTCATAAGGAGGCATGCCTGAAAATAGTCCAATAAAGTACATAAACATGACCGAATAGGCTTTTGACTGAGACATTCGCTAGTGCTAAACTTTTTAATGATTATAGAGGGTCAGAAATTGAAAAGTGTTAGTACTTATAAGGATGAAGCAGACGCCTATGCGCAAATAGAAGCGGCGGGCTATCACGCTATGCTAATGGATTTTTCTGCTTTAAAAAATGACTTCCATTGGCATGACTTTGATTCTTTGATTTATATCACTAAAGGCGAGTTAACAATTACTGAGCAGGAATCTGGTGAGAGCCAAACCTGTGGGCCCGGCTCTAAAATAATTGGAACGACAGGCCTTGTTCATCGAGAGAAAAGTGAGGGCTATAGTGCAATTTTTGGCTTCGCTGTCGATCCTCGATCCCTTTCACAGCCTGTGGACAAGCCCGTCACTGCGCCTCATTAAGTTGTATGTTAAGCATTACGTTCGGCAGAATTGGTCTTAATGCCTGGCTGATGCTCTAAATGTGATTTTCTGGGTACCAAATTTGTCGTTACGTCGCCAGCGGAGGCTAGCATGTCTGGGAAAAAACCAAAAACAGTAGGCATTCACGAGTTATACCGTAAGAACCCTCAAGAGGCAGATAAACAGCTTTGGGGTAGAGACGTCGACCCAGGTACGCGGCGTGGATTCCTGAAAAAAAGCGGACTGGCCGCAATGGTGGCCTTTATAGGTGCGAGTATACCCTTTGCTAGCAAAATGCCAGGAGGGCTAATTCCGGCAGCGATGGCCGACACCACTGAGGCCTACGGCATCGATGGTAAGGAAGGGTTAAGAATACTCAATGATCGACCTATTAACGCCGAAACACCGCCCCATTTGCTAGATGATGATTTGACGCCAGCAAAATATTTTTTCGTACGCAATAATGGAATTCCACCGGCTCTTGAGTCTATCGGTGACCCCGGTAAGTGGGTCTTGGAAATAGGGGGTGAATCTTGTCTCAAACCCAAAAAGTATACCCTTGCGCAACTGAAGGAAAAATTTCAACATCACAGCTACGCGCTGACTCTGGAATGCGGAGGCAATGGACGTAGCGAGTTTAATCCTCCAGCGAAAGGCAACCAGTGGTCTACTGGCGCTGTCGGATGTGCTCAGTGGACAGGCGTCAGGCTCAAGGATGTATTGAAAGACTGCGGCATTGCCGATGATGCTGTTTATGTTGGCTACTATGGCGCAGACACACACCTTACCGGTGACTCACGCAAACAATCCATTTCTCGAGGCGTGCCGATATCTAAGGCTCTTGAGGACGAAAGTTTGATTGCCTGGGGATTTAATGGAGAGGACATACCCTACCAAAATGGCTATCCATTGCGCATGGTAACCGGAGGCTGGCCAGCGTCTACCAGTGGCAAATGGCTTAAAAAAATTGTCGTCCGAAACCAGATTCACGACGGTGCGAAAATGGCGGCGCCATCTTACAGCGTACCCAAGAGGTCTGTCGCACCGGGTACAAAAGTTGCCAATAAAGACATGGTTACTATTGAATCTATGCCGGTAAAATCGTTGGTTACTTTCCCGAAAAGTGGCATTACTCATTCTTTAACGGAGAGCTTTACTTGTCGTGGACACGCTTGGGCGGGTGATCTCAGTGTACAGAACGTCGATGTGTCAATTGACTTTGGTGCAACTTGGCAGTCCGCTGACGTCAAAAACCCTATTAATAGGTTGGCATGGCAACGTTGGCAGGCAGCGCTGAAGTTTCCGCAACCAGGTTATTATGAGGTTTGGGTGAAAGCAACTGATTCTGAAGGCAAGTCGCAACCGATGGTAGTGCCCAGCTGGAATCCTAAAGGGTACCTGAACAATGCCTGCCACCGCATTGCTGTGCAAGTGGTGTAACCATGGTTACTACCTATAAACATGGCATTCTGTCCTGTGCTTCAGCAACCGTGCTGTTAGTGTTTCTGGCGATTTCAGCCTCGGCCAAATCGGCAGAAATTGACCCAGATAGCGGCCTAGTGATAGCCGACGGTTGGGAGACAGTGCGAGCCAATTGTACGGTCTGTCATTCGGCAAAATTCATCACGTTTCAACGAGGGGATCGCGACAGCTGGAAGTCGATGATCCGGTGGATGCAAAAAACCCAGGGTTTATGGTCATTTGATGAAAAGACTGAAGACACGATCTTGAGTTATCTCGCCGCTAGCTATCCGCCTGGAAAAGCCTCTAGACGCCAAAATCTATCCGCGGCAGAGCTGCCTTAAAACGTCGCACTCACCAGTAGGTTTTACTTCACCTACAAAAAAAATGCTCTCACTCAGTTGAATTGTACGCTGACACGATTTCTTCGATTATTCTCCTGACACGTGCAGGTATGATTATATCTGGAAGCATAGGGCAGTTATCTTCAGCACTTCGAGCGATTGAAAATTACCATCGCCCTCAAGACATATCTCCAGATATTTTCCCCATGAAAGGTTTTGGATACCCCTGATAGGTTGCCAATAAAAAGCCCCTGATCGTATAGAGTCACAGGGGCTTGAAAGTAAAAGACTAGCTGACTAGGTCTTCAAATGATTCGCTATTTAGGTGCTGATTCTGGCTGATAATCATAATAGCCTTCAAATGGGATCATTAGGTGGGCGTAGGGGCTGCCTTTAAACATCAGGTAGGGCGCGCCTGAAGTGAAGTCGGTTGGGAATCCGGCTATTGTCTCTGGGTTTCTGGGCATTAACATGAGGTGAGGCCCTGATTCAATCCAGTGATCATGCTTCATTGCCATACCCTTATCACCACCTGGTACTGAGTTATCTTCACCGGTATCGCCATGGAGCATCCAAATGTAAGCGTCTCGCTCCATATTAGGTGTTGTGCCAGCCATATATGCAGAAGCCCACTTAAACCCCTGGTCATCTGCACACAGGGCAAAAGCGTGATGTGGTGTAGTAAAGCCGTCTTCAGGCATAGGCTTTGTTGCAGTGCACGTCCAGCCGTTAACACCTTCTCGAATAACCTCACCATTCCCTGACACAACGGCAGCAAAATTGCCTAAAAATGATGGGGCGGCTTTAGAGTATGCCCAAATTTGCCAATCGTTGGAGGCGTGTGATCCCTCAGGCTCAACAGCATAGACATTGAATGAAGTTACAAGACTTAATGACAAAAAAACAATTGATCGTAAATACATAAGTTACCTCTTTTTTTATTAATAAAATCATTGAGAGATTCTAGGCTATTAACGTGCCTTAATAATGACTATCCCAGATTATGAACACCTATGCAAACCACTAAAAGGTATCACTGGGTTTACCTAAATTGAGATATTTGGTACCACTCCTAGATAACAGATAAAACGGACGTGATCGTAATGAATCATAGGATCTTAAAGTCGATAGACTGGATGGCTGATATTACTAGGGCCTAAAATACTTTAATGTTGGGGGAGTGCTAGTCTGGGTGCATAGTTATTTTTAGGTTGTCTGGCAAACTGCTGGCACCAGAAGTTTGGGCTCTTTCTGGTCCAGTTTGTAAAGTTGTGTCTCAGGCCTGTTGCTGAATTGCACTAATACTTTGCGACATGAGGTGACTCTGTAGTCGCGAAATATTATAGACAAACGAAGTTGAACGACATCAAATGAGGCAATAAATAGAGGTGTGAAAATGAATAACTATAAAAGTAGGTTTAGTTTAGGACTAGTCTGTACGGCAGTATTATTGACAGCATGCGGCGAGAAGCAGTCAGATCCATTGCAGGTCAAGGCTGACAATACGGGTTACGTAGCGTCGCAGCCACCGCGTAACGCAGACCCACAGTACTCACCAGTGGCAAATCAATCGATGCCTAACCAGGTATTCTGGGGTGATACGCATTTACATTCCACTTTTTCAATGGATGCCTTTATTTTCGGTAATACCTTAGGCCCGGATGACGCCTACCGTTTTGCTAAAGGCGAAAAAGTAATGGCAACTAGAGGCCAGCCGGCTCAGCTGCGCGAGCCATTGGACTTCCTTGTGTTGGCAGACCACACAGATGCCGTAGGTGCCATGGTGGCCCTAAAGGCGGGTAACAAAACACTAATGGGCAACGCCACATTGCAGGAGTGGGCTGAGATTCTATTTGCCAGTGAAGAGAGTGCTCACAAACAGTTGGAATCGACTCAGACACGCCAGGATACGCCTACCGAACTGGAAGATGTCGATATCAAAGTTACCGCTTGGGACTATTTGACGGCTACTGCAGATGCGCATTATGAACCAGGTAAATTTACCCCACTGATTGGTTTTGAATTTACAGGGCAGAAGGGCGGTCAAAATTTACATAGAGTGGTGATCTATCGCGATGATGCTGAAAAAGCACAGATGGTGGTTCCACTGTCACCCAAACAGGATTCCGATCCACGCAAGCTGTGGGAGTTTTTAGAAAAATATGAAGAGACTAGTGGCGGTAAAGTTTTGGCTATTGCTCATAATGGCAATATATCCAATGGCATTATGTTTCCGACCGCCGAATTAGAGTTTGGCGACAACATGGATAGTGACTATGTCACTAGGCGGGCTCGCTGGGAGCCTGTTTACGAGGTCACGCAGATTAAAGGTGACGGTGAAACACATCCATTGCTATCTCCGGATGATCGTTTTGCTGATTATGAAAGCTGGGACTTTGGCGACTTTGCCGGAGTCTTAAAAGAAGATGAAATGATTCCTTATGAATATGCCCGTGAAGCCCTAAAACAGGGGTTGTCGTTGGAATCCCAGTATGGCGCTAACCCTTATAAGTTCGGCATGATTGGATCAACAGATTCTCATACGTCGTTAGCCACTGCCGCCGAAGATAATTTTTATGGCAAGCACAGTGCCGCTATGGAACCTCAGCCTAATCGATGGAAAGATCCAGTGGGCGGCCGTGGTGATGTGACAATACCCGGATTTATGATGACTTCATCTGGATATGCTGCTGTCTGGGCTCCAGAGAACACTCGAGAGGCGATTTGGGATGCAATACAGCGCAAAGAAGTCTACGCCACTACGGGAAGTCGTATCACGGTTCGCTTCTTCGGTGGCTGGGATTTCACTGAAGACGATCTGTATGCGTCAAATATGGCTGATTTAGGGTACCAGAAAGGTGTCCCTATGGGCGGAAGTCTAACTGAGAATGGAGCTTCTGTGCCGACATTTATGCTTCAAGCGGCCAAAGATCCCAACAGTGCTAACCTTGATCGCATTCAGGTTGTTAAAGGCTGGGAAGACAGTGAAGGAACGGTTCACGAAAAGGTCTATAACGTTGACTGGAGCAACCATGAGCTGCGCTCTATGGATTCCAGTGGTTATGTTGCGGATATTCCCTCCACGGTTAAAGGCGCAACCTATAGTCATAAATATGGTGCCGCTGAATTGAGTGCACTTTGGAAGGACCCGGAGTTTGAGGTTGACCAAAAAGCATTTTATTATGTTCGCGTGATAGAAGTACCATCGCCAAGATGGACCTCATACGATGCGGCAAGGTTTAATGTTGAATTACCTGAGTTCATCGAAAAGACCACTCAAGAGCGTGCCTACAGCTCTCCTATTTGGTATGACCCAGCGAAATAATCACGGATTAGGCTAAAACGAATTGAGCATTAGATGTCTAATGCTCAATTACAGTTTGCAATACTTTAATGAATTCTCGCGCCTTGCTCGAGTAGTTTTTTCTGCACTAATTTGATATCAACATCGGCTACATCAACGCCTGTTTGCACAGAAATAGCCGCTGCTACACCGGCGCCCTGGCCATTCACCGCGCAACACATCATGTTGCGTACTGCAGCATGAGAATCTCGATCACCGCCGGCACTGCGGCCAGTTACTAAAAGGTGACGAACACCTTTTGGTAACATTGATCGATAAGGCAACTGAAAATATCGGCCTGTGGTGGGTAAAATAAGGATTCCATAGCCATCGATAAATTCTGGGAAGATACCAATACTGTCTTCGAATTTTCCTTGTTCGCGAACATCATGGGCGGTCATATTATAAACAGCATCAATTTTGCGAGTGTCCCGAACACCTAGAGTCATACCGAAGTTTCTTAGCTTGGCATTCTCGCACCCAGGGTTAAATTGTTTGAGTGCTTCTATGGCTAGCATTGCTTGTCGACGGCCCTCCATTTCACCTTTAGTTAGATGGTCTGGGTTGGTGGCATCAAGTCCTGTTAGATGAATTAAATTCAAATAGGTTAGATCACCCTGGTCAGTTATGGCACCCCAGGTGCCAGTGATAGTGTTTAGATTTTGTGGTATTAACCCCGACTTAATGGCCTTTTCAAAGGGCTTCTTCAGATAAGGCGAAAATAGCTTGTCTTCTTTACCGGAGGTTTCCATTGTCCAATCTGGACCACACCAGTCGCTGTAGGTGTGAGGATCTGCCTTAACGTCTTCGATAAAGCGCTTTTTATCTACCCCATTCATCGAAAACATGACAGAGGTAGCCATCATTTCTTCAACAGGTGTTTTGTGTACGATTGCGCCTGATCTATGGGCAATGTCAGCATCACCGGTAGCATCGATAACACGCTTAGCTAGAATCGCTTCTCTACCAGCTTTGCTTTCGACGATAACGCCTTTAATTACGCCACCCTCGACAATAGGTGCGACCATTGTTCTGTGCAACATGGGCGTAACACCCGATTCTTCGACCAAGATGTCGGCGACATATTTAAAAGCTTCGCCATCAATAGCATGGCTATTAGATTGAGGCTCAGGCGTCGCTGCGCCCATAGATTTTGCACGCTGCTCAAATTCCACACCGATACCTTCACTGTCCACCGTTTTGTCATGTCGATACCATGCAAAGCCTTCTACGCCGACCTGGGTGAGGTTGCCACCAAAGCAGCCGTAGCGCTCAAGAAGGGTAGTCTGGGCGCCTGCTCTGGCCGAGGCGATAGCGGCAGCTAACCCTCCGGGTCCACTGCCTACCACCAATACATCTGTATGGTGAATGATGGGGGTTTCTCGAGCTGCTTCGCTAATAGTCGCCATTCTTTTTGAACCTTTCATTGTCGTGCCACATACTGCAATTGTTACTTATCGAACGTATTTAACTATAGATTCTAAATCTGCTAAACACTAGAGGTTACCGCAGGTTATAAAATATCACTGATAGAATAAAATTTGGATGTTTTTGATTTTTTTGTTATTAAAATGGAACTTCTGAGTCGATAGCTGTCTTAAGTAATGTACATATTCTCCCCTGAACATATACAGTTAGATCTGCATTTGCAGAAACCCTGAGAAATCAGGGTTTTTTTTGGTCTCGTGAAAGTAATAATATCTAATTGTTATGGTGGCAAAGGCTTAGCTGCATCATTGATGTATGAGAATCTTCTCTAGGTCACCTGGCAGACTGTGATAGCGGCAACGCCATATATATCCTCGGCGCTACAACCGCGAGACAAATCATTGACCGGCTTTCTCAAACCCTGAAGAAGAGGGCCGTAGACGGGAATGTTAGCTAATCTTTGTACTAGCTTGTAGGAAATGTTGGCTGAGTTAAGATCGGGGAAAATAAGAACGTTCGCTTCGCCTTTCAGTGCGCTATCGGGACATTTTTGTGCAGCGATGCTAGGAACTAGTGCCGCATCTGCCTGTATTTCTCCATCGACGATGATATCGAGTCCTTCAGCCGCTACTTTTAATGCGGTGAGCGATGCTGCTCGTTTAATTTTGTCCAGCGATTCGTGCTGGGCACTGCCGTGCGTAGCAAAAGATAAAAAGCCAATCTCAGGCCGTTCACCGATTAATGTTTGGTAGTTATTTGCTGATGCAATGGCTATATCAACTAACTGCTCTGCATCTGGGTTTGGTATAACAGCGCAGTCGGCAAAGAGGAGCGAGGAGTAACCCGCAGGAGAGGGGTTTGCAAGATCTAGCAGCATGCTGCTACTCGCTATTTTTATGCCCGGGGCTGTGCCAATTACTTGTAGAGAGGCGCGAAGTACATCACTTGTGGATGCAATGCTTCCGGCGATGAGACCATCGACTAATCCTTGGTGGCACATCATGTTAGCGAAATACAGCCGGTTTTGCATAATGACTGTGGCTGCGTCCATGGACATGCTTTTATGTTTGCGGATTTCGCAAAAACTGCGAGCGAAATCTGTCACTAGGGGTGATAGCAGAGGGTCGATTGCGTCAAAATTAGGTGCATCTATACCAGCAGAGTTACATGCTTGGGTTATTTCTGATTCACTTCCCAATACAGTGACTTGCGCAATCCCATCATTAACGATTTTCTGAGCAGCCTGAATGACACGCGGGTCTTGTCCTTCGGGAAAAACGAGCTTGGCTTTAGTCGCTTTCGCTCTCTCAATAATGGTATTTAATATAGACATAGAGGATTCTCCGTCAGGAGGTCAGTGTACCCTAATTAATGCCCGCATAAGAAAGGGTACACTCATTGTCGCTAAACGTAGTCTTTGTACTTTTCAAGGTAACGTACTGGTTTGGACAACGCATCACGTCTGAACGGATCACCCAGTTCTCGTGTACACATAATCTCAATAACTGTACTTTTACCTTCATTCATTTGAAGATCTATGGCTTTCTTTAGAGCCGGACCAACATTTTCTAGTTTGTCGACAACAATACCTTCCGCGCCCATTGCTTGAGCAATTCCTGCCCAACTTTCACTGACCAGTTCGGCGGCAACAAAACGGCGATCATAAAACTCAACTTGATTCTTCTTTTCTGCGCCCCAATCACGGTTGTGGAATACCACTGCTGTGACAGCAATATCGTGACGCACGGAGGTCATTAGTTCAGACATGCTCATTCCCCAGGCACCGTCGCCAGCATAGGCAATAGCGGGGCGGTGCGGTGATGCAGCTTTTGCACCAATTATAGTAGGTAGGGCATAGCCACAGTTACCAAAGCTCATAGGGGCAAAGAAACTACGCGCTTTTTCAAAGCGTAGATAGCTGTGAGCTACAGAGTTAATGTTGCCGATATCCGTAGAAACCATGACATCTTCTGGCATAGCCTTTTCTAGCTCTCGCAGGACTTGCCTTGGGTGCAACCATTCGCCATCTTCGCCCGCAGCCTCTTCAATCATATCTAAGCTGTAGGGATCTCGCTCATGGGTCCATTCGTCTAATTCGCTCTCCCAAGCTTGCTTTTGGGCAGTGATCTCAGCGATACGTTCGTCTCGATTCTCATGACAGTCGAGGGTTAACTTGGATAGACGGTCGGTCAAGGCAATAGCGGTTGCTTTAGCGTCACCACAGATACCGACAGATATCTTTTTTACCAACCCGAGCATTTTATGATCGGCATCAATCTGAATAATTTTTGCATTTTCTGGCCAATACTCCAGTTCATACTGGGGAAGGGTACCAAAAGGTCCTAGACGTGAACCTAAAACCAAGACTACGTCGGCTTTGGATATAAGTTTCATACCAGCTTTTGACCCTTGATAACCTAAAGGACCACACCATAGCGGGTGACTAGCAGGGAATGAGTCATTGTGCTGGTAGCTGTTAACTACCGGTGCGCCCAGCAATTCAGCGAGGGCTTTGCATTCTTCAACAGCATCGGCCATGACGACGCCGCCACCCGAGATCATGACAGGAAATTTAGCGGTAGATAATAGATAAGCCGCTTCTCCTAGGCTCTTTTCGCCTCCAGGACCACGATCCAAGCGCTGCGGTTGTGGGATTTCTATATCGATGTCACCATAAAAGAAATCACGAGGAATATTTAATTGAGTGGGGCCCATTTCCGACATGGCTCGATCAAAGCATCTCGCGGTAAACTCGGCGATACGCTTAGAGTTGTTAACATGCCCTTGGTATTTGGTGAATTCTTGGAACATAGGTAACTGATGAGCTTCTTGAA
>Ga0209035_10001290_pt1 | contig 10241 bp, 8 predicted proteins | sample MarorgKNORR_S2LV_6_FD_188220 | JGI IMG/M metagenome (GOLD analysis project Ga0209035, IMG submission 188220) | Marine microbial communities from the Southern Atlantic Ocean, analyzing organic carbon cycling - AAIW_A/KNORR_S2/LV (SPAdes) (version 2) | ecosystem: Environmental > Aquatic > Marine >...
CTAATGATTACAGTGGAAGAGAATTCTGCACTTGGCGACACTTGGGTCGCAAATCACGGCAGAGACCTTGTCATTATGGAAGAATATTTGACAAGAGAAGATGCGATTTTTACCGCACCGACCCTTTGCGCAGTATCTAAGCAAGCATTTGCAATTGACGCATGGGTGCCTACTGAAAATGCATCAGATGTCAAGAGTGCACTTTCTTCGTTGGCTTCTCATGTTGAAGTTGAAGGGCATGTTGAGGATCACCACCACGCTGACGATGAAGGACACCATCATGCAAGCCCACCTATCGCATTAGACAATGGAGACATTTCAGAACCGTTTGAAATGCTTGTTGATTTAGTAGGTCGTCCAAAGTATGGTACATTTGACCCGACGGTGATGATGATGATGACCTTCCCTCTCATTTATGGAATGATTTTGGGTGATTGGGGATACGGCCTAATCATATTGATGCTAGCAAAATGGCTTGGAAGTAAACCGTTTGCAGTAGACCCGATTGCCAAGAGCGGAATTACTATCTTGACGTGGATGGGTGCTTGGTGTATCGTTTGGGGAATTATATTCGCAGAAGGATTTGGATTCATTTGGGATGGTTCAGCTGGTGCATCAGGGCCTACAATCGGAATAATTGCAGATTTCTATACTTGGACATATGATACATTCCATGTCCCAGAAACAGTCGCCACCTTAACAGGATTGACCGGTCTACACATGCCATTCCACAGAGCAGTAGATGGCCATGGACTTCAGGAATATCTTCTTCTATCACTCTATATTGGTGTATTACATCTATTCACCGGATTCATTATTGGACTTGTTAATGTCTACAAGGCGCATGGTTTTGCAGCAGCATACTTCGAAAAGGGTTCGTGGATACTAATTCTCATCGGCGGTTTCATGCAATGCAGAAACATGGTTAGTGGATACAATGAGTTATTTGAATTCCAAATTTGGACCGCATTATTATTTATTGGAATTGTCAGCCTAGTAATCGGTCTTGCAATATTTGAGAAATTCGGATGGATTGGTGGAATCATCATGGGCCCGATTGAAACATTCGGCCTTCTAGCAAATACACTCTCATACTTGCGTATCATGGCAGTCGGTGTGGCTGGTGTCAAAATCGCAGAAGTATCCATCACCATGGGGTGGGAAATGATGTGGAGCGGAGGCATCCTCAGTTTCATCATCGGATTAATATTATTCACCTTCATACAATTATTCGCTTTAGCCCTGGGATTACTCTCACCGAGTATTCACGCTATCCGTCTCCACTTTGTGGAATGGATGGGCAAGTTTTACGACGGATCTGGTGTGATCTTTAATCCACTGGGCGGCCGAACCCTGCACGCTGAGCGTGAATCACAGTCCACTGGACAATAAGGAGGTAGCAAGAATGAACACAAATACCCTAAAAATGAGCCTACGCACACTGATTGTAATGCTAGCACTAACCCTTGTAGCACAAGGTGTAGCAGCAGAAACAACCGATGATGCAACATCTGGAATGACTGGAGACGTCGGAGTCGGCCTCTCACTGGGACTTGCCGCAATCGGCGCAGGAATCTCTCAAGCAGCAATCGGCAGCGCAGCTGTTGGTATGCTTGCTGAAGACAGTTCTAAATTCGGTACAGCAATTATCTTCACAGCATTGCCTGAATCCATCGTGATTCTAGGTGCTTTGCCATTATTCATGAATTGATTGGGTTCGCCCAATCTTGTGAATAACATCGGAGGAAATATCATGACACTTGAAACATTAGCAAAAGACATTGCAGCATCTGCGGAAACTGAAGCAAAAGCTCTCTTGAAAGAGGCAAAGGCTTCAGCCAAGAAGATCGCTGCAGAAGCAGAAGCAAAGGCCAATACTATCCGTGAGGAAGCGGATAGCCGTTCTTCTCGTGAGGCAGAACAACTAGCAAGGGAAATCGTTGCTAGTGCTCGTCAATCCAATCAAAAGGATGTGCTTGTAGCACGTCGTGTAGTTTTGGATGCCACATTTGAAGAGGCAAAAGGACAACTAGCAGACCCAGGATTATCTGGAAGGGCTTCAATTCTGAAAGGATTGATGGCTCAAGCAGATGAAGTAGCAGTTGGCGACTTTACTGTTCGCCCAGTTGCTATCGACCGTGCAGCCCTATCGGGAATTGCAGGCTCTAGATCCATTGGCGATGATGTTGAAGGCTTAGGTGGCTTCATTCTTGAAGCAGCAGATGGTTCAGTTTCTTTCGACATGAGATTTGATACGCTTCTTGACCAAGTTTGGTCTGACAAGCGCTCTTTAATCAATTCAACACTTTTCAATTGAGGAATAATTATGGCAATGCTCGGTAATACACCATATGTGGCTGCTCGCGCTAAATCGCGTAGGCAAAAACTAGCAGATCGAGCACGTCTACGTCAGTTAATCAATCAATCACCTGAACAAATGACCGTTGCTGTCGGGGACATGGGTTACCGAGCAGAAATGGACTTATACGCTGGAAAGTATTCTGGTGGAGATTTAGTTGAGGCAGCGCTTACACATAACTTGGAACACGAGTTAAAGGAAATTGTAGGAATGTGCAATGGTGCAATCCGTGCAATGGTAGAAGTATACACTCTTCGTTTTGAATATCAAAACGCTAAGGTAGTTCTACGTGCAGTAATTAACGATGTGGACCAAGATAAAGTGTCAAACAATATCTTGCCAGCATTGAATGATATCAATACACCTTGGTTGAAAATGGTAGAAAATGCAGATGATCTAAGGTCAGCAGCAACTCAAATGCGCAGAATGTCATTCGGTTCAGATCTTATGTCTTTGCCTGATGATGCAAGATTAGCAGATTATGAAAATGCTCTTGATAGACATTATTTCAAGAGATCTCTAGCGTCACTCAGTATCAAAGGAGCAGGTGTTAGATTCTTGAAAGATTTATTGAAATCTGAAATTGACCACCGTAACATCCTCAATATTATCGAGGCTGAAGCGGTTGGTATTGAAAACGATGATATCTTGGAAATGTTAATTCCTGGTGGTCGATTGATTCCAGAAAGAGCATTTTCTTCTATTGCTGCTGGTGGTAAAAATGCAGCACTTGACATTCTAAGAGGTGCTAACCGATTTGATATGCAAGAATTTGAAGGAGCATTGGCAGAAGCGAAATCCGTAAACAGCCTTGATCCAGTAATTACTTGGTTTAATGCTAGAGAAAACGCATTATTACAACGCATGAGCTACCTACACCCTGTTTCAGCCTTACCTGTTGTCAATTATGTTGCAATGAAGGTACAGGAAGTTGCAGATTTGCGTTTAATCGTTCGTGGGCGTCTAGCAGGACTGCCAGCTGAAGTGTTAGAGGCACACATACTCTGAGGTGAAAATATGGATATCGTAATAGTCGGAACACCAGAATTCACACTCGGATTCCAGCTTGCTGGAATTTCTACACTCTACAATCCAGAAGATGATGAGGCCATGGTTTCAACATTGAGTGGATTACTAAATAACAAAGAAGTGGGGGTTGTCGTAATCGACTCCGCAACCCAAGCCACATTGCCTGAGCGTCTTCGTGCAAGACTCTCAGCATCCGTCTCCCCAACCGTTCTTGGTATCGGTACTGAGGAGGACACCACCTTACGAGATACAATTCGTAAGGCAATCGGAGTCGACTTATGGAAATGATTTCCAAAAAAACAATGGAGGAATAATAGATGAAAAATGAAGGATTGATTTACCGTATTTCAGGTCCAGTGGTTACTGCCATTGATATGAAAGCGGCAATGTACGATGTTGTCCGTGTTGGAACGGAAGGCCTAATGGGCGAAGTGATTGAATTACACGGTGATAAGGCTGTTATCCAAGTTTACGAGGATACATCTGGAATACGCCCTGGTGAAATCGTAGTGAATACAGGTGAGACTCTTTCAGTTTCACTTGGACCTGGTTTGTTAACTCAAATCTACGATGGAATTCAAAGACCTCTTCCTACACTTGAAAAAGAAATGGGAGTTTTCCTTACTCGTGGTGTCGATGCAGATGCATTTGACCTAGAGAAGATTTGGACTTTTGAACCACAAGTCTCCGTTGGAGATACTGTTGTTGGAGGACAAGTTGTTGGACACGTACAAGAAACTGATACGATCATTCACAAGATTATGGCTGTCCCAGGAACGGGCGGTGTAGTCAAGTCTATCGAATCTGGAGATTTCAATGTCACACAAACCATCTGTACTTTTGAAGATGGAAGTGATATGCAGATGATGCAGAAGTGGCCAGTTAGAACACCACGTCCTTATCAACAAAAGTATCCACCAGTAATCCCTCTTATTACTGGAATGCGTATTCTTGATTTCCTTTTCCCATTGGCAAAGGGTGGTGCAGCAGGTATTCCAGGCCCATTCGGGTCTGGTAAGACTGTTACACAGCAATCTCTAGCAAAGTACTCTGACGCACAACTTGTTGTTTACATCGGTTGTGGAGAGCGAGGAAATGAGATGACTGAAGTATTGGACGAATTCCCTCACTTGATAGATCCAAACACTGGAAAACCATTGATGGAAAGAACAGTAATGATTGCAAACACTTCGAATATGCCAGTGGCTGCACGTGAAGCATCTGTTTACACAGGAATTACAATCGCCGAGTACTATCGTGACATGGGTTACGACGTTGCTTTGATGGCAGATTCCACATCCCGTTGGGCTGAAGCAATGCGTGAAATTTCTTCTCGTCTTGAAGAAATGCCTGGTGAAGAAGGATATCCTGCTTACCTATCAACTCGTATTGCCGAGTTCTACGAACGTGCTGGTCGTGTTGAAACCTTGAATGGAGAAGACGGTTCAATTACCGTTATTGGGGCTGTTTCACCACCTGGTGGAGATATTTCAGAACCAGTATCACAAGGTACACTTCGTATTGTCAAGGTATTCTGGGGTCTGGATGCTGGTCTTGCTCGTCAACGCCACTTCCCAGCGATTAACTGGTTGAATTCATATTCACTCTACCCACAAAGTCTTGACCAATGGTTTAGAGATAACATCGCACAAGATTTCCCTGAAATCCGTATCGAACTATCTGGATTATTGCAAATCGAATCCGAATTGCAAGAAATCGTACAACTTGTCGGTTCCGATGCACTTCCTGTTGACCAACAATTAACACTTGAAGTCGCTCGTATGATACGTGAATATTTCCTACAACAAAATGGATTCCACGAAGTAGATGCATATTGTGATATTAACTTGCAATACAAGATGGCAAAGGCAATTCTTGCATTCCAAGAATCTGCTAAGTCAGCCATGGCATCAGGGTCTCAACTATCGGATGTAGTAAACGTCCCTTCACGTTCAGATCTAATGCGTGGTCGTTTGAATAAAGGATATGTCGACACCATCGATGACATGGTAAAAACCATGCTCGCTGAAATAGCTGCTACCGTGGAGGAGAACTGAGGGGGAATTATCATGACTGGAAAGGAATATAGAACAATTACAGACGTCAAGGGACCGCTAGTTTTCTTGAATAAGACCGAACCTGTTGCTTTTGGTGAAATCGTATCATTGCGATTATCCAATGGGACGATTAAGAACGGACAAGTTCTTGATACATCTGATGATTTAGTTATCGTACAAGTGTTTGAAGGAACTGCTAAAATTGATAGAGAAGCAGGTGTAACCTTCATGGGAGATGTTTTCAAACTCCCAGTTTCAACCGATTTAGTAGGACGTATTCTAGATGGTGCTGGAAGACCTCGAGATGGAGGACCAGATATCGTTGCAGATGAGAAGGCTGACATTATTGGTGCAGCTATCAATCCGTACAGCCGCCGTAGCCCACACGATTTCATTCAAACTGGAATCTCAGCTATTGACTGTTGTACTTCTTTGGTTCGTGGACAAAAGTTGCCGATTTTCTCAGCATCAGGTCTACCGCATAATGATATTGCATTGCAAATCGCACGTCAAGCAAAGTTAACCGGTTCAGATGAAGAGTTTATCGTAGTATTCTGTGCTATGGGTATCACTGCTGAAGAATACAATTTCTTCCGTGCTGATTTAGAGAGAACAGGTGCGCTTGAAAATGCGGTTTTATTCGTTAACTTAGCGGATGACCCTGCTGTTGAACGTATTATTACACCTCGTCTTGCATTAACTGCTGCAGAATATCTTGCATTCGAAAAGGATTACCACGTACTGGTTATCTATACTGATATGACAAACTATTGTGATGCACTACGTCAAATTGGAGCTGCTCGTGAAGAAGTTCCAGGACGCCGTGGATATCCAGGTTACATGTACACTGACTTAGCAATGCTTTACGAGCGTGCTGGATTGGTTAAAGGAAAGAAGGGTTCAATCACCCAATTCCCTATTCTAACAATGCCTGGTGACGATATTACCCACCCTATTCCAGATCTATCTGGATATATTACCGAGGGTCAAATCGTAATTTCTCGTGAATTGCATCAGCAAGGTATCTATCCGCCGATCAACGTATTACCTTCATTGTCCCGTTTAATGGGTTCATGTATTGGAGAGAAGACAACTCGTGAAGACCACAAGTCTGTTTCTGACCAAATGTATGCAGCATACGCTCAAGGCCGTGAATTAAGAGGTCTTGTTGCGATTGTTGGTGAAGATGCACTGAACGAACGTGATAAGCAACTTCTAGAATTCTCTGGTGTTTTCGAAGATAAGTTCCTTCGTCAATCCCGTGATGAGAATCGTAGCATTGATGAAACGCTCGACCTATGTTGGACTTTGATGTCTCGTATCGACACTAAATATCTAGTACGTCTAGACCAAAAGTGGATTGACAAGTATCATCCTGACAACCGGAAGTGAGTTTTACCATAGAATAAGGAGAGGAGGTGAAAGTTATGGCACTCGATATTAAACCAACACGCAGTGAACTTATCAAACTCAAGGGGCGCATCAAGCAAACCAAAAATGGGTATAAACTTCTCAAGATGAAGCGTGATGGTCTTTTCCATGAATTCCGTAAGTTATTATCTGAAATGATTGAGGCTAAGCGAGATCTTACCGACACATACCGTCTAGCAAAGCAACGTATTGACTTAGCTAATGCGATTGAAGGTGGTTTGGCTGTTCGTGCTGCTGCAATAGCAAACACGGCAACTCCACAGGTTGAAGTTGAACGGAGAAATATTATGGGTGTTGTAGTGCCAAGTGTCAGTGGAAGTAATTTGAAATCAACATTCTCGGAGAGAGGAGTTGGATACATTGGTTCTTCACCATATATTGACGAGGCTAGCGATTCTTTTGGTAATTTGATTGAGAAGGTTGTCCGGGCTGCAGAAATGGAAGGTACTTTGAAAAGATTACTTTCAGAAATTGAAGCAACTAAGAGGAGAGTCAATGCACTTGAGTTCAAGGTTATTCCAGAATTAGAAGAGGCGAGAGTGTTTATTCAACTTCGTCTTGAAGAAATGGAAAGAGAAGAAACCTTCCGTTTGAAGAGATTCAAGAATAAGTGAACCATATTTCACTATTATCTTCACTTCAGTTGAGGCTGTGTGGGGGATTGATTGAAGATGGAGTGGTGCTGAGCGTTTCTTGAGGTGGATGTTACATGGGTGACGATAACAATTCTGAAGTCGACCTTGAACAGATGACTGCTCACAAGAAAGCATGGGATCAGCACGCTCTTTTGGCAAATATTCTAAGTCGGGAATATTACCTGCTTGAACAAATTGGAGGCCGATGGCCAAGTTGGATTATAGATGTCAAACAGGATAGAGATGTTCATGACTCGTTGAAAAAGATCAATTCACATATAGCCAAACTAGGGTGGATGGCAAGGCTATCGGTCGATAACCCTTGGCTAGTAACTATTCTACCGATGCCAGATCGGCAATTTCCCACAATAAAAGTGCATTTATTTTTATGGTCTATGACCGCATTAACCGCAACTTTAGCAGGTTCTTTGTGGATAGAAAACACATTACCTGAGGGTGGTTGGTTTGGTTATGGACTATTCCTTGATTCATTTATTGGATTTACCTTGCCGATATTGGCAACACTATTTTTGGCATCGGTAATACAGGTTAAGGCTGCTGCGAGACAAGGTCTTAGATTAGGACATATAGCTCCAATTCCAGATATATCAATTGCATTCTGGTCAGTGGGATTGTTTTCACCATCCACACTGATATGGCCTTTCGGACTATTGCTAATTTCATCATTACCTCGGATGAGTTCTCGTCCATGGGATAATAGAAGTCAGTTGGGAACTATCTCAATAATCGCACCAGCGGTAATTATTTGTAGTGGTTTTGTTTTGTGGGCAATTGGAATATTTTTAACTCCTGAATTAGTAAATATAGTATCTGCACCACGCTCTATAGAACCTCCTCTAATAGTTGAGTTGTTGGCTGTTTTATTTTATGATGATATTCCAATTAGGCTTGCTTGGGCGCATCCATTGGCTAAAGCAGGTTCAGTTTTGACATTCTTTGGTTGGATTTCCCTACTTCCGATTCCAACATTCCCTGGTGGAAGGTTGATGGTTTCTCGCCTAGGTTCAGTGATGGCCAGAAATTCCGGGACTCAAGTTAGATTATTCTTCGTAATTCTAATATTTGCTTGGCTGTTCAAAGCCTTTGACGGATTTTCAGTTTGGACTCTTGTGCTGGCATTGATATTGCCATTCTTGTATTATATGGGAGGGGAGCCTAGGGTGCCGATAGTATTGGACGAGCCTGCGGGTCTGAACCTTAAAACAGAAAAAAGGCTCGGTATTTTCTTTTTCTTATTTTTTATGTTAGCATTGCCAAGCCAATCTCCTGTGTTATTGCATGATGATTGGCAATCACCATTGGTATTCGAGTTTGACGAAATAGAGGCTGCATCTAGAGGCGATGATGGTGTCTGGATGACCAACTTGACAATTAAAATTATCAATCCATCATTCGTTCAACACTCTTATGCCATCGATGTGGTTAGAGAGGGAGGACAATCTATCGGTGAATGGGATTATGAATGGAATTGTAAAGGAGAAGATTCGCTCAACATCAATGGTTTAGGGTGTGGTGAAGACTTATTGCCTGGTAAATTTGCTACATTTGACTTGGTAATCAGTTGGAATCACTCTCTATATTCTCCACTGGGAGAAAATTTCTCTTTGCTAATGTCAACTGAGGAAGGTTACCAATTACAATCTCTACAAGTTAGCCCAGCCCTCGAAGTTTATCCATCATCAGATTGGAACATTGTTGAGGATAATGGCGAGGTTAAACGTTGTATCAAATTGAATGGAGATCTAGGGCCTGAAGAGTCTTTGATAGTCAGTTTCCCTAATGCCAACACTGCTTTTACTACTGAAACAAGACTGTATTGGATTGAAGGGCAAACCGATATGGATGCGAATTTGAGTGAAATACCTGATGAAGTTTGCGTAATCGGGCTAGACCCAATAATCTTGAGAGCATGGGATCTAAATCATATCTCACTGAATGGTATTATTTTCGCAGCCACAATGCCTGCAAAACCATTGAAGGCAATAGTTCCGCAAGATGGTTGGGAAATATTAGGTGATGGCATTCAAGGATATGGAGCAGAATTTACTACAGGTGGTCTGCTTACACAAGGTGAACAATGCCCAATTGATTCGCACATCAGCACCCCTCCAAGTCCAGTGGATGGTGATTGGATCTGGGATATGAGTGTTAGAAAGGAAGGCCAAATTCCAGCGCTTGTAAATGAAACAAATTTGACACTGATAATGGAAGAAGGTCTCAATGTGAGTCTGTGTCAAAATCAATTAAATCCAAATCCACAAACAACCTTTGCAGTGGAACAAGGGCCTGAATTAATTTTAGTCCGTTCAAATATTAGTTATCGCTTATGGAGTAATATTTGGGCTGCTGCAACAAACGGGAGCCTTATCTCGCCGGATAGTATGTCCACATTCTCATTTTATAACCCTTCAAACATTTCTATTCCAGTTATGGTGGCGAATGAGGGTAGTGGCTCTTCGTGGCAAGTAATCAACAGTTCAACATCACTTGATCAAGGTATGACTGAATTCAGTTTCATGCCATCAAATAGCACATTTTCTACTATGTGGATAAGTCATCAAGATGGTGGTGTAGTAATTCACCTAGGTAGTTATATCTGAGGTTTGAATATGAGAATTTCTGTTTTAGGTGTAGGTTCCATAGGGACATTATTCGCAGCTCTTTTGTCGCGTACTGAGCATGAAATTCATCTCCACGGTCGCGCCGAAC
>Ga0209035_10001292_pt1 | contig 10238 bp, 7 predicted proteins | sample MarorgKNORR_S2LV_6_FD_188220 | JGI IMG/M metagenome (GOLD analysis project Ga0209035, IMG submission 188220) | Marine microbial communities from the Southern Atlantic Ocean, analyzing organic carbon cycling - AAIW_A/KNORR_S2/LV (SPAdes) (version 2) | ecosystem: Environmental > Aquatic > Marine >...
AAAATAGTAGGCATTAGATCAATGTTTTCACTAAATTTTGATACCTGGATACCACGAGATTCATCCCACTCTGGGCCCGGCGCACGGATAATCAGAGGGATGTGGTAGGACTGATCAAAATACCCCGATTTACTCAATAAATAATGGTCTCCCAATTGCTCGCCATGGTCAGAACTAAAGATAATCAAGGTACTATCCAACAATTTTCGCTCTCTTAAAAAATCCAACAAACGCCCCATTTGAGCGTCCACTTCACTCATCATGGCGTAATAAGTGATTTTTAGCTGGTGTAAATCTTGGTCGCTGATCGTCGGCAACAGTGACTCACCATAACTGGGTTTTTGAGATAATTTTTCATCAATCACAAATTCAAGATACGGGTGTTGGGTCTTTTCCTGCGCTAGGCTCGGTTGGCGTATGGGAGCCTCGGTCTGCATGCCTTCATACATCCCATGGTAGGGTTCAGGCACTAAAAATGGTGGGTGCGGTCGTAGCCATGAAAGGTGTATAAACCAAGGTACTTCTACTTGCTCATCAATGTATTGCATCACTTTTTCATTAAGAAAAGCTGTTTCTGTGTGCTCAGCAGCGTAAGGCGCGGGCAAGTAACCCACACCACGTTTATCTTCTGTTCGTTGATTATCAAACTGACGATAAATCTCGCCACATTGTTGATCGTCGGGGGTGGTGTAGCCTTTTTCGGCCAACCACTGAACCCAAGATAGAGGGGCCTCCGTTAGACCTTGACCCACCCGATACCCGGGCAACACCGTTTCATAGGTTGTGCGTTTGGGGTCATGGTCTGCTAAATCATGTGGATCAAGAGCCGTATCGGTGTAGCCAAATAGCACTGGGTCAAAACCACACTTTCGTGCTTCTTGCGCCATATTGGTAAAACGCCGATTTAAGGGTGAACCGTTTTCACAAACGCGATGATTTTTTAAATACATACCCGTATGGATCGAAGCACGAGACGGACTGCACGGGGTGGTTTGGGCATAGTGCTGGCTAAACAACACGCCAGACGCGGCTAACTTGTCTAGGTTGGGGGTTTTTACAACTGAGTGGCCCAAGGCTGAAAGACACTCTCCACGCCATTGGTCTGCAGTAATAAATAATACATTTTTAATCACGGCTCGTGTTGCTCCACATTAAAGGTCATTAATGAAATGAAATATATACCAAATGGCCCGTTGAGGTAATCGAGAATTAATTATAATGCCGATTAAATATACTAATCGAACTGATAGAAAGAAGTCGAAAACCGTCATCCTTCAAGGGATAAGGGCTCCTATTACCTATTCTAATTTTAGACATAAGATATTCACGTTTGACCCTTATGCAAAAAAAAACGACTCTATATACAGATATTAATTTAACCCGTGATAATTAGGCAAAACCTAATGATAAACCAGTTGTTGTGCACCGCTGAAGAAGCACTTGAGCAATCCAGAACCACCATTAAACGCTATTATCGGCAGCGCATCATAGTGGAGTCTAAGGACGATGCTAGCCCTGTAACCGAGGCTGACCGCACGGTGGAAAGCCAAATGAGAAAAATCATTAGTCGACGCCACCCAGATCACGGTATTGTTGGTGAAGAGCATGGTTGCAGCAATGAGCAAGCAGACTACGAGTGGATTATCGACCCAATTGATGGCACCAAAAGCTTTATTTCTGGCATGCCCACCTTCGGCACGCTAGTGGGCGTGACCCACCTTGGTAAACCTCAATTGGGGGTGATTGATATGCCTATTCTTGGTGAACGTTGGATTGGCTCCCAGAATCAAGCAACCACATACAATAACCAAGTTTGTTGTGTCTCTAACATTAAAGAGTTAGCCCAAGCCACCCTTTACTGCACCGAACCGGACATGTTCAATGCCAACCAATTAGACAAATTTGAACAATTGCGCCGTCAGGTCTACCTGCGCCGTTTTGGTGGCGACTGTTATAGTTACGGGTTACTAGCATCGGGGCAAATTGATTTAGTAGTCGAGGGCCAGCTACAATATTATGACATTATGGCCCTAGTTCCTGTCGTCGAGGGTGCCGGTGGAGTCATAAGCGATTGGCAAGGCCAAACATTAGTGGCGGGCTGGGACGGTTTGGTTGTGGCTGCGGCGACGGTAGAACTCCATCAAGCGGCATTAGCGATATTAAATGCTGACTAAAAACCCCCGCGCTACTCCATCAACTCCTGCCATCGATGACAGGCCACATTATGTTCCTCCCCCTCCAAACTAACTTCTCCCACGGTCTCTAGCAGCGGTTCATCTCGTCGACACACATCAATCGCATTGGGACATCTTGTTTGGAACTTACAACCGGGTGGCGGATTACTGGCGGATGGAATTTCACCTTCCAACTTTTGTGCCGTATTTACTGCATCTGGGTCCAGTGATGGAATTGCCGACAATAGTGCCTTGGTATATGGATGACGTGGGTTGCTAAACAATTCTCGAGTCGGTGCAGTTTCTACTAAACGTCCAAAATACATGACCGCTACGTGGTCACAAACGTGGGCCACCACACTCAGATCATGACTTATGAAGAGGAAGGTCAAACCCATTTCTTGTTGAATTTCCTTCAATAAGTTTAATACATCCGCTTGAATTGACACATCAAGGGCGGCCACGCTTTCGTCTGCCACCACAAATTTAGGCTCAGAAACCAAGGCCCGCGCAATGGATATACGTTGTCTTTGACCACCGGAAAAGGCGTGGGGAAAACGGCGCAAATGCTCTAGGTTCAATCGACATTTGGTGGCGATTTCTCTCACTTTTGTATCAGTTTCTTCCCGTGATGAGGTAATTTTCATAATTTCCAGAGGCTCAGCAATGATATCTCGGACTGTCATACGTGGACTCAAAGCCGCATAGGGGTCTTGAAAGATTAATTGCGACCGAGAACGGTAGTCTTTAAGCTGCTTAGCATCCATGTTGGAAAGGTTATAATTCACTTCTCCGTCATTGAAATTAACAATACCGCTGGTGATAGGTGCGGCCTTCAATAGGGCTCGACCCAAGGTTGTTTTGCCCGAACCTGACTCGCCAACCAAACCGAAGAAACTACCCTTATGGATGTTTAAGCTAACGTTTTCAACCGCCCGTACCACTGGCTTGGGGCCAAACAGCTTGCCTCCACTAATAGGGTAGTGAACCGACACTTCCTTCGCAGAAATCAACACCTCTTGTTTCATGTTTATAATCCTTGCTGGTGGAGGTGACAAGCCACCATATGATCTGGAGAAATGTGGCTAAAGGTTGGAATATTAGCGCTGCATTTAGGCCCCATATAATCGCCACAACGCGTGCTAAACACACAGCCATTAGGGCGTTCTAGCGGAGAAGGGATATCACCTGGAATCGGTGACAATGGCGTATCCAAATCATCCAACCGCGGCAAAGCGTTGATTAAGCCGCGTGTATACGGATGAGATGGGTTACCAATAACCTGCCGCACCGGGCCTTTTTCGATCACCCTACCAAGGTACATCACGGCAACGGTATCTGCTGTTTGGGCAATCACACCTAAGTCGTGGGTAATAAAAACGATACCCATGCCAAAATCTTTTACCAGGTCCTTCATCAAGTCGATCACTTGGGCTTGAATGGTGACATCAAGGGCCGTGGTCGGTTCGTCGGCGATCAGTAATTTGGGGCTAGTGGACAACGCCATGGCAATCATGGCCCTTTGTCGCATGCCGCCAGACAGCTCAAATGCGTACTGTCCGAAGCGGGTGGCTGCATCCGCAATGCCCACCCTATTAAGCATTTCAATGGAGACTTCGCGCGCCTTCAAGGCGCTCATGCTAGTGTGGATCAATAATTGCTCTACCATTTGATCACCAATGGTAATTGCCGGGGCAAAACTGGCCATCGGCTCTTGGAAGATCATGGAAATGGCGCCACCACGTACCACTTGTAATTCTTTTGATGTGTTCAAGGACATAATGTCCACTGGGCCGTCTGCCAAATGCAAGGTGATTTTACTTTCTGGTGCATACACCGCATTGCTGGCATTGAGTTTCATTAAAGACTTGGCGGTAACAGATTTACCAGAACCGCTTTCGCCCACCAAACCCATTATTTCGCCAGCTTCAAGGCTAAAAGACACCTCATCTACGGCGGTAATACGGCCTTCGTCTGTATCAAATTCGAGGGTTAAGTTTTCTACATCGAGTAAACGGGTCATTATTTGTTATCCGAATAAGGGTCGGCAGCATCGCGTAAGCCATCGCCTACAAATACAAACGCCAGCACCAAAATAATAAAAAATATGACCGGTATAAAATACCACTGATAGTTTAATAACACGTCAGCACTGGTCACGTTTTGCAACATTACACCCAATGAATTCACCGGTTCCTTGAGGCCTAAGCCAATAAAGCTCAACGCTGTTTCCGAGAGCACCATATAGGGGAACGAAATAACTAGGTCGACAATGATATAACTGGTGAAGCTAGGTAACAGGTGGCGCCGAATAACGTGCGCGGGTGAAGCACCACACAGTTGCGCTGCAAGCACATATTCTTGATTACGTTCGGTAAGTAAATGGGTGCGAATACGGCGAGCCAAGGTGGGCCAACCGATCAGGCCCAACACCATGGAGATAAAAAAGAACCTGGCCTCGGCACTCCACACGTCGGGAATAAAAGCAGCCAACGCCATAAATAGAGGAATACTAGGGATGGTGCGCACAGCATCGGTAATCATTTGTAGGAAAGAATCGATCCAACCACCATAGTAGCCAGCCACACCGCCAATCACTAAGGCTAAAATAAAGGCGATTAATACACCGATGGTACCTACAGCCATGGACGTATTGATTGCCGTTAACGTTCTAGAATAGATGTCTTTGCCGGCACTGTCGGTGCCAAAAATATGAATCATACCTTCATCAACATTAAACAAATGGGTGTTAAAGTTGAAGCCTTTAAAGCTTACATCGGCTGCTTTGCCGGGCAGGTCTAGATTAAATTTAAAGTAATTATACTCGACACCTTCGCTAAAAAACTGCACATAGCGGCGTGCTTCAATACTCGTATCCACCTCCGTGACCCAGCGAAAATTGGTTTTCATTGAGCGGGTTCGCTCATAGCTATAGATAAACGGTCGCATGGAACAACCATTGTCATCACAAAAGGATGGGATTTGTGGCGCGCCATTTTGATAGCCCTTATCGCGTCCAGCAATTGTGGCATCATAGGGCGTTAAAAACGGCGCAAATATACCTGACAGTACTAATATAATAAGCACCCAAGCCCCCGCCAGGGCAGATTTATTGCGTTTGAATCTTTGCCAAATCAACTGTCCTTGGGAGGCTGTGAAATAGGCTTCTTTAGTTTGTTGGTCTAAGCTAACGGTCTTGTTTGTCATCTTCTTCACCCCACTATACTGCGACGAACGCGCGGATCGGTGAGGGCCAGTAAGATATCCGTCACAAAATTTATGGTCACAATACTGGCCGTGAGCAAGAAAATAATAGCCCCCGCCAATTGTTGATCGTTGGAGCGTGCCAAGGCATCAATAAGCAACCTACCCGCTTCCGTCAGGGTTAAGATTAAAGCCACGATAGGCAATTCATTAAAGATGCGATTGAGGTCAAAACCCAATGAGTTAATGATGGGGCTCAATGCATGTCGGGCTGGATAACGCATAAGTAATTTGCTGCCAGAAACACCCCGCGCCGCTGCTGCAGTCACATAAAGTTTACCTATTTCATCAGACATTAAGGCCCGTACGGTTTGGATTGCAAATGCCGTTGCCGACCAACCAAGAATAAAGATGGGCAGCCAAGCATGACCTAAAAAGTCCAGCACCCGATCCACGGACCAGGCCGCATCACGGTATTCCTTAGAAAACAAGCCGGTCAAACTGTCGCCAAAGTAAACCGTAGAAAACAACATAATCATTAGCGCCAACAAAAAGTTAGGCAATGCCAAACCTAAGTAGCTAACCAACCTGAGGGAGTTATTAAGTACCGCATTTTTTGAGGTAGCCGCCAAGATGCCAACCGGAATAGCAATGGCATAAGCTAATAATAGGGCGGACAGACACAAGCCCAAGCTTAACCAGAATTTCTGGCCCAATAACTGACTGATGTTGAGGCGCAAAATACAGCTGTCGCCAAATTCGCCTTGGAAGGCATTAACAATCCAATAAAACCAGCGCTGAAGGTAGGGCTGATCCAAGCCCAAGCGTACGCGCTCGGCGTCAATATCGGCAATGGAGATACCACTGCCTTGAGTATTTTTAAAGGCTAAATAGCGCTCGGCGCAATCACCAGGCACCAGCTCCATAAGGGTAAATACAATGAAAGAGACGATGATCAGTGTAAATATCGCCAACAAACCACGTATTAAGGTAAAACGAGCAAGTTGCACCATTAAATTGCCAAGCTCCGTGCTAAAGAAAGTTTGCTACACCAATTTATTGGGCAACACAGATGAACGTAATTATTATTCTAGTCGGTCTGAAGCCTAACATATATATAGCTTTTTTAAGCCAGAAAACGAATAATTTAATGGCCGTGGAGCGCATTGCGCACCCCACGGCCGATTCGACTAAAAGACCTCGTTTATTCGTCCAAGAACCACTGGGTGGCACGGTACGGATACGTCCGATAGTACTCGTATGACTGGGTTTTGAACTCGGTGAAGTTCTTCAACACATTACGATGATAGATAGGCGCTGGTGCTTGCACAGTACCGATGAAGAGCAAGTTTGATACCATAGCTTCAACCATTTTGGCACCAATGGCATCCGACTTAGCTGTGCCTGCAGGCGTAGACTGGAACTCATTGATATCTTCGATTAACTGTTTCACATAGGCAGGTGGTTCAACACCACTGGTGCCTTCGCTATCGACCCATTCAGCCCACAACATACCGGTACGGATACCGAAGTAATTTTCAAATGGTGGCACCCAAAGCTCGTTGTTGCCTAACACGATACCCATAGGTTGGCTCTTACGCCACATGGCTACATCAAGGGCATTAGAAGACTGTGCCGAACGATACTCGTCAGGCGTCACTTCCTTCACGGTACTTTCAATTCCCACTTCAGCCCAGTTCTGGCCAACCAGCTCAACCACTTGCGCCGCTACACCTTGGGTAGAGAACTGTAGGTTAAGGACTAGCCTGTCGCCATTGGGCAGTTCACGGTAACCGTCGCCATCCACATCCTTCATGCCTATTTCGTCTAACAACGAATTGGCCATACCTGGATCATACTGGGTCATGTAACTGGCCCACTTGGGGTCAGCAAAGCTTGGCTGCGGAGAAAAACCAATGTACTGGCGTGGTTCGCCCATGCCAAAGAAGCCAGTTTCGTTGATTTCATCACGATTCATGGCCACCGACATGGCTTTACGGAAACGTAAGTCGCCAAATACCTTACGTTTTTCAAGGTCTGCTGAGGTCACGTTAAAAGAGAATGTGGCCAGGGTAATTTCTGGTTTCAATTCGATGGTGTAGTCACCCTTTTCCTGATTTTCCAGCAATAATGGCGCCGAGGCTAACTGCAACGACTGCGCCTTATAGTCGACTTCGGCGTTCACTAACTTAAGAATCCTAACTTCGTTCTCGTTAATGTAAACCTCGTCTTGCTCACTAATGTAAGGTAACTGATTACCGGCGGTATCCACTTGGAAGAAATAAGGGTTAGCCACTAAGTGACGGCCTTCCGTGCTGTCTGCCACGGTAATGTGGGACTCAAGGGTAGGCACAACGTCTGCTGGCATCTGTGCCACCTTATCGGGACTATTGAGCAGTGGCGATGGGGTGTCTGTCCAATCTGAATTACCAAAATAGGCAGACAATACGGCCAAACCATTTTCAAAACCTAGTGCTTGTGCATCGGCATCAGCGCTGGCGTTAAGTTTTGGATCCCATTTACCAAGGAAGTGCTGTGGCTGGAAGCCTTGAGCAAAGGAAGTGGCAAAGTGAGCCAACAAGCCTGGTTTAGGTGAAGGCAAATTAAATATTACGGTGACGGCATCTGGTGTGTCCACTATCATCCGTTCGCCGGCCACCAATACATAATCTTTAGGCTTTGAAATAATGTCGGCATTCAAGGCTATGTTATCGTACCAGTACTTTACGTCGGCCGAAGTAAATGGTGCTCCATCGGACCACTTGTGTCCTTCTCTCAAGACAAAGGTTAACTGGGTAAAGTCGTCATTCCAAGCCCAGCTTTTAGCCACGTTAGGAACGATGGTTTGCAGGTCGTCAGAAAAACGCACCAAGTTAACATGGCGCACAGAAAGGAAGTCTGATGTGCCTGCCTCTGTGGCATTGGATAGCACATCTAGGGTGCCGCCATAAGCGCCAACGGTATCGTAAGGCGCCACTACCAAAGGCTCTAATGGTAGGCGTTTGGCTAGCGAAGGCAAGCTACCGTTGCCCCTGATACGGGCGTTGAGGGCAGCTGCTTGGGGGTTACCGCTAAAAGATAGAGAGCAATTTGCCAAGGCCTGAAACTCAGCCAATTCATATTGCTGTGGAAAAGCACCTTGGCCAATCCCCATGGGATCAGCGACTGTGACAGGCGGGCAGCTGGCCGCAGATGCAGCACCCGTCGCGAGCGCCAGTAATGTTGCCGCTGGATAAACGAAAGTTTTCATAGTTATTCCTCTACGCATTATTATTGTTGAGCCGGTATTCCAGCTTATAGTTACCGTTCAAGCACAGAATGTACCCCTGGTAGGTCACCAGCTATATTTTCTAACCTCAATTTAATTGAATGGTTCAAAAACTGAAATCGAAAATTAATAATATCGATTATGAATTAAACTAATAGAGACCGTAACATCCCAACGACTACGCGCGCCAATACATTGAAGCCTCTACAGCATACACCAATTTATCGATATCGCTAGGCCACACATCACCGATGGTGCCAATACGAAAACAGTTGGCTTGCGATACTTTTCCGGGATAAATGACGAAACCCTTTGCCTTTAACGCGTCATAAAAGGCTTTAAAATCATAGTCTGGATGTGGGGGGTTATGAAAGGAGGTAATGATAGACGACTGCAATTGAGGCTTTAATAAAGGCTCAAAACCCAAACTCTGCATACCCATCACTAATGTACGCTGATTTTCTCCATAGCGTTGTTCTCTGGCCACTACACCACCTTCTCCGTCAAGTTCTTGCAATGCTTCGGAGAACGCACGAACCACGTGGGTGGGAGATGTAAAACGCCACTTTCCTTGATTTTCCTGCATACACTGCCACTGGTCATATAAATCAAGGCTTACTGACCGCGCCCGGTGTTCTATAGCGTGCATTTGTGTTTGTTTAGCCAACACAAACCCAAAGCCGGGCACGCCTTGAATACATTTGTTGGCGCTACTGATGAGAAAATCGATATGACAATCTGCCATATCCATGGTGATACCACCAAAGCTGCTCATCGCATCAACAATAAAAACCTTGTCATGCTGTTTCACAATTTGGCCAACAGCCTGTATCGGGTTCAACATGCCGGTAGTGGTTTCACAATGGACCATAGCAACATGGGTGATTTGTTCATCTGCTTGTAGCAGTTCCGCTAACGCCTGTTGATCCACAGGAGCCAATTCTCCACTGTCGATAACAAGGGTATCAATACCCAATCGCTGGGCGATTTGAACGATGCGGCGCCCGTACTCGCCGTTAATCAAAACCGCGAGCTTGCCATCTTCAGGAATCACCGAACCAATCGTCGCCTCTACACTAAAGGTGCCACTGCCCTGCATTAGCGTGGCGGTATAACCAGGCTGTGCAGTGGCAAGCTGGACCAGCTGGCTTCGAATCTGTTGCACGATTTGGTTGTAGTCATTATCCCAAGTACACCAGTCCCGCAACATTTGTCGTTTTACCCGATGGGTAGTCGAAAGCGGTCCCGGCGTTAATAACAGGTACGGATTTTCAATTTTGTTTAGGTCTTCAACCTGCATACATAGTCTCCCAACTAAGTCCGTTAAACGCGCATAAAGTCATTACCAAGGCAACGAATAAGTTTTTAGGTTGGTGTAGCTCTTCATGGCTTCGATGACGCCCTCCTTGTAGCCCATGCCTGAGTCTTTAATACCGCCAAAGGGCGACATCTCGATGCGATAACCTGGCACCTCCCAGATATTTACCGTACCGGTGTCTAGCTCCTCAATAAAACGCTGAATATAATCCCACCGGTTAGTACATACACCGTCCGACAGACCAAAGGCCGTTGAATTAGCGACGAGTATCGCC
>Ga0209035_10001294_pt1 | contig 10231 bp, 9 predicted proteins | sample MarorgKNORR_S2LV_6_FD_188220 | JGI IMG/M metagenome (GOLD analysis project Ga0209035, IMG submission 188220) | Marine microbial communities from the Southern Atlantic Ocean, analyzing organic carbon cycling - AAIW_A/KNORR_S2/LV (SPAdes) (version 2) | ecosystem: Environmental > Aquatic > Marine >...
GTTTTGGAAGTCTCATGTCAGATGCTTTACAAAACAGTCCGGGACTGCATCCAAGGCTTCTTCAATTAGGTGTCTCTGATGCCTACATTGGTCATGGAAATGTAGATGAGATTCACGCGGAGCTAGGTCTCAACGGGGCAGGGATAGCCTCAACGATCCGCAATACACTGCAACTTTAGCTACAAATTCTTGTATCCAGAAAAAAGCCAACAAAGCAACCGCTCGGCTAGTTTTCTTAGAGAAATAAGCCAAACAGCTACTTTGTTAAGTAAAAATATTTGCTGAACGCAGTCCTCACGGTCAAGCGCTTAGCCCAGTTCTGACCCAACAACAGAAACAAATGAGACGCATGCTCCCGGCTGTCCGCCGAGATTGTGCGTTAATCCAAGAGTCTTATCTGAATCAATTTGTCGTTCTGGTGGAGCTTCTCCGCGAAGTTGCAGCCAACATTCGAACAGCATTCTTAAGCCTGATGCACCAATCGGATGACCAAAGCTTTTCAGTCCGCCATCTGGATTGACCGGCAAATCGCCATCGAGGTCAAACGTCCCGTTAAGAGCTTCTTTCCATCCAGTACCTTCAGATGCGAACCCCAAATCTTCCATGAGGACTAACTCAGTCGGCGTAAAGCAATCATGTACTTCTGCCATAGCTATTTCGCTACGAGGATCTACAATTCCTGCCTGCTTGTATGCTTCCTCAGCAGATGCTCGAACTTCCCTAAAGGTCGTATAGTCATAGGTACTATCCAAAGCTCCCGTTGCGGGACCGGATGCGAAACTCAGTGCTTTTACATACAACGGTTTGTCCGTGTACTTGTGGGCATCTTCGACTCGTACAATAATCGCTGCAGCCGATCCATCTGAGACGCCTGAGCAATCAAATATTCCTAGGGGGCCAGCTATCAATGGTGAACCAGAAATTGTTTCCTTTGCAACTTCTTTACGAAACTGCGCTCTCGGATTCAAGGCGCCATTTTTATGATTTTTCCACGCTATTCGCGTAAGTACTTCTTTCATCGTATCTTCGTCAAGCCCGTGTTTGTTAGCGTAGGCAGGGGCTAAGAGACTAAAAGTCGCAGGAGCAGTAATAGTTGAACTGGTTCCATCGCTGGGCGGCGCCGAACCTGTAAGACCCGAGTATCCGCTGTCTTTAAGTTTTTCAACTCCTATAGCCATCACGGTGTCATAGGCACCAGATGCAACCGCATAACAGGCATTTCGAAATGCCTCAGACCCTGTCGCACACATATTTTCAAGGCGGCTTACCGGCTTGTAATCGATTTGTAATGGTTTAGACAGAGTAAGTCCGGAAACACCGGATGCCATCGTTCCTAACCAGAACGCGTCGATATCATCCTGCACGACGCCAGCCGATTCATATGCTTCGTGAGCAGCATCGATGAGCATGTCATCAACGCTTTTATCCCAATGCTCTCCGAAGTTGGTGCAACCCATTCCAATGATGGCAACTTGGTCTTTAATTCCATGTGAGGCCATGTCATTTATCCCCTGTGTTTGCCGCTATTAAGCGGACTTGTGACGTTCCACTCATGAGCTGAGTGGGCGAGCTTTCCAAAAGTAATTATGAATTCCATCGGCCGTAAAGAGCCTTCTAAAAGTCATTTCAACGCGATCACCTATCTCAACCGCTCCCGGATCTACATCCGTCATCTCAGCCTGAAATCTACCTCCCCCGTCGTAGTCAATGACTACTGCTACAACCGGTGGTGATAGTGAGTAAGCGAGGCGGTCTATTGTAAAGGTGGCAACAGTTGCCGGAACATCAGCCATTCGTATTCGTTCCATATCGTCAACAGTACCACCAGACATTGAAACCCTCATCGGAGGCAAGTGAATTGCTCCAGACGAGCGGTCTCGAGAGCCTACGAAAGCGTATTTCCAATCCTGTGAGCGAAAAGCTGGTGGAGCACCTGGCCGGTCTGGGTCAGGTCTCCTAGGTGGCTCACGGTCTAGGAACCCTCTCCAAGTAAGATAAAGATTGTAATCCAGTGAGCTATTTCCTTGGGCTATCTGCGATTCCACACTCTTAAACCGAGCGTAGCTATTTATGGCTTCTGTTGTTTCCAATATCTGCACGGTTGCACCATCGGCTAGATGCACAACCATAATTTTTTCATTAGCTCCAGCGTTATCTAAAGCGGAAGCAAGCAAAAGCCCAAGATGAGCGGTGCCAGTGTTTCCTACGACTGATTCAAGCCCGTTAATAAGTTTCTCTCCAGCTACCCGAGAAAGGCTATTCACAGCCCGGGTGTGAAGCCCGGCAATAACAACTTTGTCTAAATCTTCTAAACCAACATTTGCGGCTTTCAGCGCACGTTCAATCGCATCATTAGCTAGCGCCAAATAAGCCTGTTCGCCGAATCGTTCTTCCCATATACGACTAAAAGAATCGCCAGGCTGACGGTAACGATCAAGAAATTCACCGGTAGCTGATGCGCTACCTAGCGAACGTGCTATTACCGGGGAATCATCTTCCTCTCCGAACAAGAAAGCAACCGCAGCATCCCCACCATTCGATTCGTCTGCACTTGTTGGCCTTCCAGTTCGAAGGTCCGACAAAATGGCCATAGCTATTCCTTCGCTACCTCTAGCACCTCGCATCGCGGCTTCCGCAGATCGAGGGGAACCTCCGGTGTCAACCGCCCATGTTTCTTGAGGCAGGTCAAGAGCCGCTTGGATTGCAGTGGCATTTGTTTTATCTAGATAGGCAGGATTAGCTGTCGCAAACAAAATCGACGTAGGTACAACGTTGGCGTTTCGCAAAGCATTTCTGGCAGCCTCGACACCCATGGTTGTTGTGTCCTCATCGAAGCTAGCAACGGAGCGTTGACCACGTCCTCCGCCAGCACCCATCGCTGCAGCTATTTTCGAACGGTCTAAACGGTAGTAAGGAACATATGCCCCGTAGCCGATAATGCCTCTCACAGATCCCCCATGCTTGGATATACACCAAGTTTAGTCTGAGATATTTGCCTGCCGCTATTCAAAAAGCACAAAGAATGAAATTCTCACTTATGCATCTGCAAAATATGGAGTCTCGCCTGAAGCATGGTCTGTGATATCGAGAACATGCTCAACTCCCTCCACTAGCTCAACTAGAGTTTTTTCTATACCAGCAGTGACGGTCGAATTAGCCATTCCGCAGCCCTGACAGCCCCCGCCTAGCCTTACAAGCACCGTAGTTCCTTCTACTCGCACTAACTCTGCAAACCCACCATGCGCAGCGATCGACGGGTTAATTCGCTTTACTAAAACTTCTTGGATTTGATCTTCCTTGGTCCCAGACAAGTCCAGGACGGAATTCGGTCCTAAATCTGGACGGTTTGGATTTCTCAGAACTAGACCAGCCTGATGGCCGTTAGTAGGTAGATCAAGAGTGGCGCCTTCGAGCTTTGATACGTCTTGTTCAGGTATCAGAACCGTGAGCCCAGAACCTACGTGAGAAGGTATGTCGCCTGGGTCAGCTTCACTTAAAAGCTCAAAAGCTAAGTCATAGGTGTAATCAACACCTTGCACTCCAGTTACTTCGATACGCAGCGCAAGTTGATCTGCATCTTGTTCGCCTGCACGCAACTCAATTACTTTTTCAAGTGCAGATTCAGTTACCTCAATGGCATTACGTTCCGACATAATCTCACTCTATCCAACCTCAGCCCTCGGCACCCACGAATCTAGTGCAGGTACTTGCATAAAAGCAGCAGGGTGGAGCCCTCAGTATTCAGGTAGCGTGACAGATTAAGAAATATTATGTCGCTTCCGATGGAGATCTTATGAGTTTTCGTGCAGTTATGCTTTCTGAAAAAGACCGACAAATAAGTAGTTCGATAGTCGATCTAGAGGATGCTGATCTTCCTCAAGGAAACGTCTTAGTATCAGTGGACTACAGCACTCTGAACTACAAAGATGGCATGGTTCTTAATGGAGTCGGACGCTTAGTGCGTAACTATCCGCATATCCCTGGAATCGATTTTTCTGGAATTGTCGAAGCCTCGGATGATCCTCGCTTCGCATCCGGAGACCGTGTCGTTCTAACAGGTTGGAAAGTCGGTGAACTGCACTGGGGCGGCTTCGCTGAAAAAGCAAGAGTAAATGCCGATTGGTTGGTCAAGCTGCCAAAGAATCTTTCAAACCTAGATGCTATGGCGATTGGGACAGCCGGCCTCACATCGATGTTAGCAATGCAGGCCCTAGAAGAGCACGGTATCAAACAAGGCCCAGTTCTAGTCACAGGAGCGGCTGGCGGAGTTGGAAGCGTTGCTATCCATCTCCTTGCTAGCGCTGGCTACGAAGTCGCTGCTTCTACTGGAAGACCAGAAACAGAGGAATACCTCAGATCTTTAGGAGCAACAAGCATAATTCAAAGAAGTGAACTAGCTGAAGAGCCTACTGGTCCTCTAGCCAGTGAAAGGTGGGGCGGCTGCATTGATGCGGTAGGAGATGTCACTTTGGCTCACGTGTTAACCGAAATGCAGTACGGAGCTAGTATCGCAGCTTGCGGGCTGGCTGGCGGAAACGCTCTGAACACCACTGTCATTCCTTTTCTACTCAGAGCAGTGAACCTGCTCGGAATAGATTCTGTAGTAGCTCCATTCGATTCGAGAGTGCGAGCATGGGCTCGCTTAGACGAGCTTCTCGATCGAGATATCTTAAAGACCATGACTACGCTAGTAAGCCTATTGGATGCTTCAATGATGGGCCCTCAAATCATCCAAGGACAAGTGCAAGGGCGAGTCGTTGTTGACGTAAAGGCCTAGCTATCAGCTAGGTCGGAACTAATAATTTCTATGCCATTCGCAACATCGGAAGATGCAATATGTCATCTTCCAAATAATTTACACCTGATCTTTCGAACCCATAATTTCCATACCATTTTTCTAAGTGGGCTTGAGCAGACAGCGCCCAGGGGCCAACGCTGCTCCCTACTGCTTCATCAATTAGTTTGCCCGCAAGGCCTTGAGACCTCGAATCTGGTCGCGTCACGACTCGCCCAATTCGTCGTACCGCACCCTCATCGATCACACGAAGGCATGAGACTAAGCCGCAAGAGTCATCAATCCAATAATGCATGGCAAGCTGGTCTAAATCATCAAGCTCTTGATACGCGCAATTCTGTTCAACGATAAAAATACTCACTCTTAAAGCCAATATTTCATACAGCTTTGATGAGTTAAGACCATCAAAGGTAGCTACGCGAATCTCTCTCGCCGGTTCATTCACAATAACGACGCCAAGGCTGAGAAACCAGCCGCAAACATGGCAAACACCACCAAAACAGAAGTCCAATACACGATCGGTTTTCGGTGTCTTAAGGAAAGAATTTCTCCACTGCGGTCATAATAATCACGAGACATAGGTCAAGGATACCTGCTTACACCCAGAGCATTTCTAACTATCTAGCTCTTCGGATAGTCGCAGCCACTCTTCTTCTTTAGCCCTAAGTGCCGCATCAACATCGGCGTATTTTTTCGCCGACTCTTCCAACTGACTAAAATCGTTTTTTTCTTTATTCATCTCAGCCTGAATACTTTTTCGCTCAACAGTTAGTTCCTCAATTTCTAAATCAATTTTTGCAATTAACCGCTCCAATGTGGAAGGAGACCTCCGGTTAGCGGTCTTTCGTTTAGTTTTTCGATCTTTCTCATTTGATACTTTTTTTGATGCAATAGCGTTCTCCCAAACTGCTTCGCCGGCACCCAGAACACGAAGACCCCCACCATTTATCGCTACTACATGATCAATAGTTCGCTCAAGAAAAACTCGATCATGTGTGACCACGACCAAAGCGCCTTTGAAGTTATCCAACCAGTCTTCTAACGCTCGCAACGTATCTAAATCCAAATCATTTGTAGGTTCGTCTAGAAGAAGGACATTTGGTTCATCTGCTAACAATGCCAAGAGTTGCAATCGGCGCTGTTCGCCACCCGAAAGACTCCCTACTTTCGCCCGGTGAGTGGCCGGTTCAAACCAGAATCTTCCCAAAAGCGCTATATGGCGATAATCCAATCGGCTTCCTTTGCCAGCAATTACCTCTTCTACTGTCAACTCGCTGTCTAACGAATCGCCTTTTTGGTCAAAATACCCGACCTTAACCGTTGAGCCACGATCCACTTTCCCATCTAAAGGTTCTCTTCTCCCTGCAAGAATATCTAAGAATGTTGACTTGCCTGAACCATTTGGGCCTACCACCCCGAGGCGAGCATCCGCTTCCAGGCTTATGTTGACATCAGTGAACAAGGGCACCTCATCATCATGCCCACCACTCACACTCTCAAGCTCTATTACTTTTCGCCCCAGTCGACTCTGTTTATACTCCCCTAGCCCTAACGAGTTCTCTCGATCCTCATTTTTTTCTGGTCGAGTCAGAGTCCTATGAGCCACAGTTAACCGGGCCTTAGGTTTTCGCCTACGCGCTTTTGCTCCTCGTTGCAACCATACGAGTTCTTGACGGGCCAAGGTAAGTCTTGCTGACTCGTGCTTTGCTAATGTCTCCTCTCGTTCAGCTCGAGCATGAAGATAACTTTGATAGCCGCCTTCGACGATTAAGGTCCAGTCTCGGGAAAGAGCGACGGTGCGAGTCGCAACTCGATCTAGAAGGTGGCGATCGTGAGTCACTAAAATTATTCCACCCCGAAAGTCCAACATTTTTCGTTCCAAAAAATCAATGCCTTCTATATCCAGGTGGTTGGTTGGTTCATCTAGAATTAGCAACTCAGCATCATCGTCTAAAAGTGTTATCGCCAGCGCCACACGTTTTGCTTGCCCACCCGACAAGGTTGTAACTTTCCGATCAGTAATCGCAGACAATCCGAGCCGGTCTAAAGCAGCATCTGCTTGCCAGCTATGGCCAACTGCATCTTGAACAGTTACGTTTCCAATATCTGGACGCTGCCAAAGGCAAGACGTTTGCAAGTCACGCTGTCTCCTGATGATGCCACTGTCTGCTGTCTCTAATCCTGCAATTATCCTCAGAAGAGTAGATTTCCCTGAACCGTTGATTCCGAGCACACCGATTCTTTCGCCGTTCTTAACGGTGAAGGAAAGGTCCTTAAATAAGGGCTTACTCGGCCAAGCCATAGCCAGAGATTCAATGTCAAGGAGAGTCATATACGACGATCGATTGGAGATCCCAGGAGCGAGAAGAAACGAACCTTAATCAGTTAACAAAAACCAAGTTAACGTTTTGTCGACATCTTCCACCCTTACTTCGACTTTCCGCTGACCCGAACCATCAATAGTTTTTGCGTAGCAAGAGAATGTGCCACCCACAAGCGCAACTATGTACTCTTCGTCTCCGCAGTCAGTTGCCACATCAAACCCAACATCGATGCTGATTTGATCGGTGAGAGCTGCTTCGGTCCTTATGACCTGCAAAGCAACATGTTTTAGCTTGTAGTCATATCTGCCCTGTGCATCCAGTATTCGAACCTGGATCTCAAAATAATTACCTTCGACCTCAGTTTGACAGGCAAAAACGGACTCAGGACTCTTTGACACATCCTTGGGGCAGTCAACAGCGGCAATCTTGACGGGCGCCAGATCATTACTGACCAACTCTTGCAGTTCGCGTTCCATAGCGGTTTGATCAGAGCTTCCGCTGCAGGCGCTAGCCAGAAGCAACGCAACCACCAACACGGTCAGCGGAGTTTTCAAATGGCCAAGTTTCAGGATGCGGGTCATTACAGTCCTGACAATAGCAAGGCACAGGCCATCGAGGCCATGGCCAGATCCATAAACTATTTTATTTATTTACTTTCTCAAATAAATGGGCGTTCTTGATACCTTCCGAAAACCTCAGCCAACGAGTGCATGATCTCACCTACAGTCGCCATCGACTTCGCACTGTCAATTAAGAATGGCACCAGATTTGTATCAGTTTCAGCTGCACGAGCCAAGGACATTAACGATGCGTCTACCGCCATTTGGTCACGATCCGCCTTTACTTGGTGAAGGCTTTTAATTTGCTTAACTTCGTCCTCACGACTGATTTTCAGCAAGTCAATTTGGTCTTCGTCATTACCTTCCGTAAATTCATTAACACCCACGACGACTCTGCGTCCTGAGTTTATTTTCTTTTCAAAATCGTATGCGGCATCTGCAATATTACCTTGATACCAACCTTCGTCTATGAGCCTAAAAGCGCCCTCGAGCATTGATCCGTCGCCATTAGAGTCGATGTGGGCGAACATTTGTTCAGCTTCCGCTTCTAATTTGTCTGTCAAAGCCTCCACGAACCAGCTACCGCCCAGTGGATCAACGACATTGGTCGCCCCGGTCTCATACGCGATCACCTGTTGGGTGCGAAGTGCTATCCGGGCAGCTTTCTCGGTTGGAAGGGCCAACGCTTCATCCATCGAATTTGTGTGCAGGCTCTGCGTACCACCGAGAACCCCGGCTAACGCTTCAATAGCAGTCCTAGCAATATTAACTTCTGGCTGCTGGGCTGTTAGCGACACGCCTGCAGTTTGTGTGTGGAAACGCATCATCATAGATTTTGGGTCTTTAGCCCCGTAACGTTCCTTTAACCATTTTGCCCATATACGACGAGCAGCCCGATACTTAGCTATCTCTTCAAAGAAATCAATGTGAGCATTGAAGAAAAAGCTCAGTCGCGGAGCAAATTCATCAACATCTAGACCTCTTTCTATGGCAGCTTCAATATAAGCAAAACCATTTGCCAGTGTAAACGCAAGTTCTTGAGCAGCTGTCGATCCAGCTTCCCGAATATGGTATCCGCTAATCGATACTGAGTTCCAATTAGGCATTTCATTTGAAGCAAACTCAATTGTGTCTGCTACCAATCGCATTGAAGGCCGAGGAGGGAACACCCATTCTTTCTGGGCTTGATACTCTTTTAGAATATCATTTTGCAGCGTACCGCCAAGTTTTTCGCGTCCCACGCCTTGATTCTCCGCGTTCGCAACAAACATTGCCCAAATGGCAGCGGCAGGAGCGTTAATAGTCATTGATGTAGTGGTAGCCGAGAGATCAATTCCATTATACAAAGCGTCCATATCGGCCAAAGTGTCAACAGCTACTCCGCACCGACCTACTTCGCCGATTGACAAAACGTCATCGCTGTCGAGTCCCATCAACGTTGGCATGTCAAATGCGGTCGAAAGCCCGCCGCCGCCTGCTGCTAAAATTTCTTTAAAACGTTGATTCGTGCTTTCTGGCGTACCAAAACCAGCAAACATTCGCATCGTCCACAACCGACCGCGATATCCGCTTGGGTGCACACCACGCGTGTACGGATACTGGCCGGGCCAACCTACCGTTTCGCCGACGTCACCATTAACCGGGGCATACAGCGGGTCTAGAGGAACCCCGCTCATGGTCTCATAGTCCACGTCGCGAACCCGACCAGAATCAAATTCTTCTTGCCACTGCTTTCGTGTCATTTCAAGCTCTCCCGTTGCAACGATTCACTAACTCTAGTCGTTTGTAATGTTTACCATCTCATTTGGCCTATCGGACCCTGCCCAGATCCAAGTTCCCAGTCTGCACTACGAGATATTGCGTGAGTTGTGAACTCGTGAGCTGAAAGAATCGCATCCAGAACAGACGAGCCTTTCGCCAACTCAGCAGCAACTACCGCTGAAAGCGTATCGCCTGAACCGCGAACATTAGTAGTTCTGATTTTTGGTCGTTCTAAAATCATAGTTTTTCCTGCACAGACCACAACGTCTATAGCAGCCTCTCCGCTTCTCCTTCCCCCAGTGATCACGACAGCCTCCGGACCTGCGTCTATTAGCTCGTAGGCGGCATCTCCTATAGCACTTAAATCATCTTCAAGAACGCGCCCTAGCAATCTCCCAGCTTCCAGATGGTTGGGCGTTATTACTTTCGCGTTAGGCACCAATAACTCACGGATGAGCATCTCAGTTTTCTCTTCATAGAGCCCATCTCCATGCATATTCACAAGGACGGGATCCATCACCAGCATGGGCAACTTTCCCTCCCCAGCGAGAGTTGCAATAGTTCGTACATTTACTTCTGTATACAAGAATCCAGTTTTCGTCGCCGTAACCGAAAAATCCGCTAGCACTGCCTCTATTTGAGCTCGAACAATTTCTGGCGGCACAGCTAACGCTGACTTGAATTCTCGAGTATTTTGAGCCGAAACAACCGTAAGTGCACACACTCCATGGACCCCACATGCAGCAAACGTGCGAAGGTCAGCCTGCAAGCCAGCTCCTCCTCCAGAATCT
>Ga0209035_10001296_pt1 | contig 10219 bp, 11 predicted proteins | sample MarorgKNORR_S2LV_6_FD_188220 | JGI IMG/M metagenome (GOLD analysis project Ga0209035, IMG submission 188220) | Marine microbial communities from the Southern Atlantic Ocean, analyzing organic carbon cycling - AAIW_A/KNORR_S2/LV (SPAdes) (version 2) | ecosystem: Environmental > Aquatic > Marine...
GTCGTCGAGGAACCGACCACGACCACTGTGGAGCCGGAGCCGGATCCGGGTGTCGTGACGAACGGCTGGGTGCAGGTGGGCTACCAGACCTTCGACCTGGCTTTCACCTGTTATGCCCCCGGGCCGGGCGACGTGGTGGCGATCGGGGTGGGTGGGCACCCGGATAGCGGCCAGCACATCGAGGCGCTCATCCAGGGTTTCCTCGGCCAGCCGTACGTGGGTGTGACCGTCGGTGGTTCGGTCCTCTACGAGGCGACGTTGGACGGCCCCCTGGAGGTCTTCGTCCACGATGGAACGATCAGTGCGGGAGCCATCGAGTGGACCCGCGGCCTGGACCTCGAGTCCGGTATGGGCGAGAGGGTGGGGTACGGGGCCGTCTTCGTGAGCTGCGAGGAGTATGAACACGACCTGCCCGAGGGCTACTGACCGGCCTTGGCGGTTCGCGGGCGGGCGGGTCAGGAGGACGGGCAGCCGCCGAGTTCCTCCGCCCAGGGGAGGCGGCCGGCCCAGAGCCGGGTGACCTGCACGCCGTTGGTGAGGAACATCACCCTGTAGGTGGCGTCAGCGACGTCCTTGGGGATGTATGCGAGCAGGTTCCCCGAACCGTCTGGGAGCGGGGTCGTGTGGATGCGCTCTCCGAACATCTCGCGGATGCGGTCCTCGGTGTCGCCGATGCCGGCTCCCGAGCGGGTGGTGATGGTTCGGGTGTCGACGTCCACACGCTCGACGGTTCCTGCCACCACCCAGAAGGTGAGGCCCGCCTGACCGTCGTCTGGCGTGACCAGGTAGCAGTGCCCGATCGTGGTGACCGGTGTGAACCGGCTGCCTGCTGCCACCTGGGCGTCGTAGATAGCCATGCCGAACATGATCCGGTCGATGCCGACGGTGCTAACCGACGAGGTTGCGTCCAGCGTCGGTCTGCCCAGGTCGTCGATGGGTGGCAGGGTGCCGAGTTGCTCGGGTGGGACGGTGTCGGCCGGGGTTGCGGGGAGCGTCGTCGTCACCGCCACCAGCGTGGGTTCGGCGTCGGGGTCTGCTGCCTCCGGCGTGGTCGGTGCCGCCGTCGTGGAGGAAATCGCCACAACGATCGGACCCTCTGGTCCGGTACCGCCGCCCAGCCCGAAGAACAGGACGGTGGCGACCGTGGCGATCGCCAGGAATCCGACCAGCAGGGTGCGCATCGCCTCAGGTTATTCGGAGGCAGGTGGACGCCCGTGTCGGGTCGCCGCCCGTTGGCGTCCGTGATGTGGTGCACTGGCGCCATGCGGACCCTGGTCGTCGCCGGAGCCCTGGCACTGCTGGCCGGGGGGTGTGGTTCTCCTCAGGGGGCCTCACTGGTGGCCACCACTCTGGTCACCACGACCACGCCGCGTCCGCATCCGACCGCTGCCTCGATGACAAGCACTACGCCGACCCCGCCGAACTCCACGACCTCGACGACGACCTCGACGACGACCACGACGATGATGACGACGACCACGACCAGCCGCCCTCCGGGTCCCACGGCGATCGAGTGCGTTGGCGAACTCCCGATCGGCCTGCGGGTCGGGCAGGTCCTGCTTCCGGTCGTGGACCAGACCGGGCTGGCTGTCATCGCAGACCTGGCGGGTCGGGGCCTGGTCGCTGGTGCGGTGGTCATCGGGTCGCCGGGTGACGGGTTCCCTGCGGCGGTGGCCGCCGTCCAGGAGGCGTCGGCCACCGGGCCAGTGGTGATAGCCGTGGACGAGGAGGGTGGCACTGTCCAGCGGTTCTCTGCGCTACTGGGTGAGATGCCGTCGGCCGCCCAGATGGGTGCCATGTCGATCGGTGCCGTGCGGGAGCTGGCCCGGGAGAGGGCTGTCGCCATCGCCGCCCTCGGTGTGACGATGAACCTTGCGCCCGTCCTGGACGTGGGCTCCGGTCCTGGCATCGGGACCCGGTCGTTCTCAGATGACTCGATGGTGGTGTCCACCCACGGTCTGGCGTTCGCCGAGGGGATCCTGGACGGGGGGTTGGTGCCGGTGGCCAAGCACTTCCCGGGGCATGGTCGGGCTAACGCTGACAGCCACGACGAGGCGGCCACCACTCCGCCACTGGACGAGCTTCGCCTGGTCGACCTGCTGCCGTTCGGCGTCCTGCCCGCTGGTGCCGCTGTCATGGTCGGCCACCTCGTCGTGCCGGGCCTCACGGACGGGGTGCCGGCGTCGCTGTCGGCGGCCGCCGTGACCGGGATCCTGCGTGACGAGCTCGGGTTCGACGGCGTGGTCCTCACCGACGACCTGGCCATGGGGGCGGTGGCCCAGATGATCGACGTACCGACGGCGGCGCGTTTGGCCCTGATCGCCGGAGCCGACCTGCTGATGGTCGGTCCCCATGAGAACGTGGTCCCAGCTGCCTGGAGCCTGATGGCCGCTCTCGACGACGGCTCGCTGGACGAGCGCTGGCTGGACGAGGCCGTCGAACGCGTTCTGGCCATGCGCGCGGTGGACCCGTGCACTCTCGTCGCCCCTGAAGGCTGAGAGGCTGCTGGCATGACCGACACCTTCTTCCTTGCGGCCGTCGACGAGGCGCTCCTGGGGCTCTCCGAGGGGGGCGTGCCCATCGGTTCGGTCCTGGTGGTGGACGGGGTCATCGTGGGGCGCGGCCACAACCAGCGGGTGCAGCAGGGCTCGGTAGTGCTGCACGCCGAGATGGCGGCCCTGGAGGACGCGGGACGGCTGTCGGTGGCCGACTACAGGCGGTCGACCCTCTACACCACGCTTTCGCCCTGCGCCATGTGCACCGGTGCGGCGCTGCTCTACGGCATACCTAGGGTCGTGGTCGGTGAGAACCGGACGTTCCTCGGGCGCGAGGATCTGCTCGCCGAGGAGGGGGTCGTGGTCGAGGTCGTGGACGATGCCGGGTGCATTGAGCTGATGACCACCTTCATCGCAGCCAACCCGGACCTCTGGAACGAGGACATAGGCGAATAGGTTCCCGCTGGCGTACCTCGTGGGGGGCCTGGTGATCCCACTGTTGTTCATGGTGTTCGGCGTGGCCACGTTTGCCGCCTGTGGAGGGGTGCGCCAGGGGACGGGCCGTCGGCTGCCGTCGCTAGGACCATCGTGTCCACGCCAACTGTCGAACCGACGACGACCGGTGGGGCCGTCGGCAGATTCGTCTTCGATCAGTAGCTGCAACTCGGATTCGAAACCGGGTTGGACAACTTTTGGACAACCTGTCGAAACGGCCGTCCGGCACCGGAAACCTGCTCTGAACTGGTGGGTCGCCCGGGGCTCGAACCCGGCACCTGAGGATTAAAAGTCCCCTGCTCTACCCGATGAGCTAGCGACCCGACGGCAGATCGAAACCCGGCGCGAAACTCGGTCGACCACCGACGGTCAGGGTACAGCGGGCTACTCGCAGCGCCGGTTTGAGCTTTGCTTTTCGGTCTGCGGCCACTACCCGCCGACCTAGAAGCCGAAGATCCGAGCCGGGTTGTCGATAATCAAGGTGCTGACGTCAGCCTCGGACAAACCGCGCTGACGCAAGCGGGGTACGACGTTGGTGAGCAGATGGTCGTATCCGAGCCCGCCGTAGGCGTGAAGCCGATGCTTGGTGGCGATGTCGTGTGATAAGAGCACCTTGTCCTCCAGACCCTGTTCAAAGTGCCAGAGCACGACATCCATTCGCTCGGCGTCAGAGGGCATGTCGACTTCAGGGTTGGGTGGGTACCACGAGCTCTCGTTGCCAAATAGGTCGTATTCCAAATAGCAGCCGGTTGCCGCCAGGTCGCTGAGCCAGGACCGATTGGTGCAGGTGCGGTCAATGTGACAGATGATCGTGCGGTTGAGGTCGCCACCTTCCTGATCCACGATCTCCACGATCTCGACGGGCGACATCGGGTCACGGCCGGGATGAACCATTAAGGGTGCTCCGGTCTCGATTTGAGCGGCTACTGCGGCCCGGAGGCTCTTCTTCTCGTTGGGCAGCCAGGGGTAGGTGCAGCCGATCTCACCAATCAGGCCAGCCTTCACATCGGTGTTGTCGATCCCGACTTGGATGTCGGCCACGATCTCATCCGCGATTGAGTCCGTCGCCCGGTCGCTCATGTCGTCAGGGTGTGTGCCGCCCAGGTAGTAGCCGGAGCCCACGATGATGTGGGCACCTGTTGCTTTCGCTATGCGGACAAGGGGCCCCGGATCGCGGCCAAGGCCCTTGTTGGTGGGGTCCACGACGGTGCGTCCGCCAGCAGCGATGAACCGGTGCAACTCTGCGGTTGCCACATCCTCGGAATCGAGATGCACGTTGTGACGACTTGACGTCCAGTGATACGCGACCCAGCCTCGGTTATCGAGTGTGATCTCCTCGTTGGCGAGATGCTGATCGACACTGGCTGGTGGATCGACATACATGAACGAGCCGTCCATCAGGACATGGTCGTGAGCCAGAGTGATACCGAGATCTGTGGCTTCAACCGGCCCCAGAACAGTCTGAGCCTGCCCAACCTTCTTTGCAGTCAGGACAGGACCGCCTGAGCGCTGATCTCCACCAGGAGTCCCTCAAAGGCGAGGTCAACCCCGCCCACAACCGTGGCGCTGGGGCCGGGCTCGTTGAAGAACTCTGCCCGGGCTTGGCCTGCGGCCGGTCGGTATCGGATATCGGCGAGGAAGATGTCGAGCGACACCACGTCATCGAGCGTCCCACCGGCTGTAGAGACGTAACTTTCGATATGTCGAAGGCACTGGCGGCACTGCTCAAGCGGGTCGTTGGGTCCAACCAGTTCTCCGTTGTCGAGGGCGATCTGGCCGGAAATGAACAACAAGTTCCCCTTGCGGATGCACTGTGACCCCGCCCGTGGATCAGCTGGTTCGGTGACGTTGGATATAGAGATGTTCTCGCGGGTGGTCACTGCATCACCCTGTCAGTGGCTGTTCGTCGGGCCGAGAACATGGTCGAGCACGTAGTTGGAGAACTCGTGAACGGTGCGTTCCTCTGTCGGCGAGTACCGCGACAACTTGGCGAGTTGCCCGCCGATGCCTCGGTGAACGATTTCGCACACGCCCTTGTCTTCGGCGAGAAACACCTCCATCGACGGGTAGTACTTCTCCTCAACTTCCGTCTCGAACTCGGGTAGGTCGATCGTGGACTGTGGGAAGCAACACCACGAGACAATCCGTGTCCATTCGGGCCCCTCTGGAAAGTACTGGTGAAACGTGATCCGGTCGGGAGGAACGTTCAAGAGGAGGTGCGGGTAATGGATTATGAAGTGGGTGCTCTCGTTGTCTTGGGTTGAGAGGCCCTCAACAAAGGGCAGGGTGTGGTTGCGGGGGACGTAGAGGCCGTTTTCGATGTCGCTACTGTTGATCGCGTACACCATTGGCTCGCCCCCAGCTTGAAAGGCGGTTCGAACGGCACCGGGGTAGAAGGTGTCGAGCGATCCGCGGTGCACGGTCGGTACGTGGTAGCCCTCCCGGGAGTTCTCCACCCAGATCTTCCAGTTCGCGTTGAACCGGTTCTCCCACTTTTTGGTGACCTTCATCTCTTGGAGTCGATAACTAGCCAGGCGGTCAACGAGTCCGCCGAGCGACTCCATCAGTGAAACGGCATCAGGGTCAAGATTGATGAATACGAAGCCACCCCAGGTTTCTGCTCGCACGCTGGGAAGATTGTGATCTGACTTGTCAAATTCCCGTGCATCCGTCATTGACGGCGTCCCAAGCAACTTCCCTTCAAGCGAGTAGGTCCACGCGTGATAGGGACAAACGATCTTGCGGCAGTTCCCATGGCCAGTCATCAACTCCGAACCGCGATGGCGACAGGACGCCGACAGAGCCCGAATCTGGCCTTCGTCATCGCGGACGATCAACAACGGTTCACCCACGATGTCCAACCGCACGTAGTCGCCCGGATTCGGAATCTCTTCTTCGCGAGTAGCGACGAGCCAACGCTTCCGGAAAATTGTCTCAATCTCGCGGTCGTACCACTCTTGAGAAAAATAGACGTCAGGCGGCAGGGGCGCGGCGTCCTCGATCGGCGCACGAGTGGCGACGTATCGGGCGGGCGAGAAGATCGAGTTGTCTGCGCCCGACAAACTGAAACCCCCTAGTCGCCGAAGACGGTAGCACTGGGCCTGCTCACGACGTGAAGGCACCGCCGTTCAGGCCGATCGTCTGGCCGGTGATCCAGCCGGCCTCGTCCGATGCCAGCCACAGGCAGGCTGCACCGACATCGTCAGGTGATCCCAGCCTGCCGACCGGGATCCTCTTCGTGAGGGCGGCGGCCGTCTCGGCCCGGACCGAGTCCATGATCCCAAGGGCCACCGAGTTCGCTGTGATGCCGTCCCGCCCGTGTTCGAGGGCCAGGCTGCGCATGAGGCTCAGCGAGCCGCCCTTGCCCACCGAGTAGGGGACGAAGCCCATGCCCACCCCGTGGGTGCCTGCGGCCGACGAGATGGTGATGATCCGCCCGTGGCCCCGCTCGACCATTCCGGGCAGCACGGCGTGGCAGCAGTGCAGGACCCCGTGCAGGTTGACCTCCATCGGCCCCAGCCAGTCGTCCGGGCCGGTGTCGGTGAACCGCCTGGGCTGCATCGCCTCGGCGCCACCGTTGCCGGCGTTGTTGACCAGCACGTCGATGGGGCCCGTCCCGGCGACTGCCGAATCGATGGCGGCCCGGTCGGTCACGTCGAACGGAACTGACACAGCGGCCACTCCGTCGGCCAGGAGGGCCTCGACGACCTCGTCGGCCCGCTCGGAGCGGAGGTCGTTGACCAGCACGGTGGCGCCCGCCGCCCCCAGTGCCATGGCGATGCCCGCGCCGATGTTCTGCCCGGCCCCGGTGACCAGAGCGGTTCGTCCCGTCAGGTTGAACATGCCCGGACAGTAGGGGCTGCCGCTGGGCGTCGGAAAGGCGGAGTCGCGACCTTCGGGAGCATGTCGAAGCGATTCGGGGGCCGTGTCGTCCTGGTGACCGGTGCCAGCCGAGGTGTTGGCGCTGCCGCTTCCACCAGTCTGGCCGCCGAGGGGGCGGCGGCCATCGCCGGTGCCCGTCTACGGCCCGATCAGGTCGAGTCGATGGAGGCCATGGTCGAGGGCCTGGTTGCCCTGTGCGGCTGTGGCTCGGACCACACAGGTCACTTGGAGGACAGCCTCGGGATGATCGAGCGCCTCGGTCTGGTCGTCCAGCACCTCGACGCCTCAGGTCCGTTCCCTGGCAGCATCAGGTCGCTCGCGGACTGACCACAGCGCCACGTCGCCCGGCGCCTAGGTGTCTGTGGATTCGATGATCAGGCGTTCCAGCCAGTCCTGGGAGACCATCCCGGCTTTGGTATCGAGGATCGTTCCGCCAGGGCCGATGAAGAAGGTCGTCGGCGTGCTCGTCACCTCGAAGTCGAGGCTGGCGCTGCCGTCCCGGTCCATCAGGAACGGGTAGGTCAGGTCGTGGCGGGAGATGAAGTCCCTGATCACCTGGTCGCTCTCCCGGATGCTCACCGAGAGGACCGTGAATCCTTCCTCCCGGTGGTTTTCGTAGGCCGCCCGTAACTCGGGGGCGCTGGCGGTGCAGGTCGGTCAATAGCTGTGCATGAATATGACGGCGACCGGTTGGCCCAGGTAGTCGCCCAGGGCGATCCGCTCACCATCGATGGTGGTGAGCCGGAGGTCAGGCGCGACATCGTCTGCACTATGGGCGGCGCCATGTCCGGTGGTGGTCGATTCGGAGCCACAGCCTGTGAGGAGGAACCCTCCGACGACGAGGATGGCCACTGCGGTGATGAGCACATGACTGGAGCGCGTGGTCCGTCGCGCCGTCCGCCGCTGCTCCCCATGGAGGGCACGGCCACTATGAGTCGGTTCGGTCATCGGATCATCTCGGGGCGACAGTAGGGGTCGTTCACCGTCCATGCCATCGTCGACGGTCAGGAGCCCTGTGCGACCTCGTATCCAGCCAACTGGATGGCGGCGATGACGGCGTCATCCGAAGCGACACCGGCGACCTCGACCACTCGTCGGTCCACCGTGACGACGACTGAGTCGACCTCCGAAACTGCCGAAACAGCCTCCTCTATCGCTCTCTTGCAGTGGTCGCAGGAGATGTCGGGAACGTCGAACACCCGGCTCGTCATGTGGTCGTCCTTCCGCTACCTGCCATCGAATCCATGTCAGGCATCACCGTTGCGCGCCGGTAGCCGCTGAACCGGCGCAGCCGTAGCGAGTTCGTGACCACGAACACCGATGAGAACCCCATCGCCCCGGCGGCGATCATCGGGTCCAGGATGCCGAGGGCGGCCAGCGGGATCGCCGCGGTGTTGTAGGCGAAGGCCCAGAAGAGGTTGCTCTTGATGGTCGAGAGCGTCCGTCGTGAGAGGGCTATCGCATCGGCCACGGCCCTCAGGTCGCCCGAGACGATCGTGAGGTCCGAGGTCTCGATCGCCACGTCGGTCCCCGTGCCCACAGCGATGCCCAGGTCAGCGCGCGCCAGGGCCGGTGCGTCGTTGATGCCGTCACCGACCATTGCCACGACGTGGCCCTGGGCCTGGAGGCGCTGGATCTCGGCGTCCTTGTCCTCCGGCATGACCTCGGCGACCACCCGGTGGATTCCGACCGCCGCCGCCACGGTCCGGGCCGTTCCGGCGTTGTCGCCGGTCAGCAGGGTCACCTCCAGGCCGAGCTCCCGGAATGCGGCGACGGCCTCGGCGCTTGTCGGCCTGATCCGGTCCGCTACCACTAGGACCCCGTGGGCCCTGCCGTTCCAGCCGGCCATGACCGCCGTGCCGCCGGCCTCCTCAGCCTCGGCCATGGTCGCCGCGAGGTCCTCCGGGACCTCGTCGAACATCTGCCTGCGTCCGACGACCACCTCGACACCGTCGACCCTGGCACGGGCTCCCAGACCCGGGAGGTTCTCGAACCCGGAGACCGGCTCGAGGTCCGGTGCCGCGGCGACGATCGCCTCTCCCACGGGGTGCTCCGAGCGCGACTCGACCGAGGCGGCCCGCTGCAGCACCTTGCTGCGGTCCGTCCCGGGTGCCGCCGTGACCGAGATCAGCTCCATCCGGCCCTCGGTGATGGTGCCGGTCTTGTCGACGACTACATGGTCGATCTGGCGGGTCGCTTCGAGGACCTCGCCACCCTTGATGATCACGCCCAGGGATGCGCCACGACCCGTGCCGACCATGATCGCGGTTGGGGTGGCGAGGCCCAGGGCACAGGGGCAGGCGATGATCAGCACGGCCACCGCCGCGGTGAAGGCCTCGGTCGCCGGCTGTCCGGCCACGAGCCAGCCGATCAGTGTCACGGCGGCGATTCCGAGCGCCGTGGGGACGAAGACGGCCGAGACGCGGTCGGCGAGTCGTTGTACGGGGGCGGTGGATGCCTGCGCCTCGTCCACGAGGCGCTTTATCTGGGCCAGCTTCGTCTCGTTGCCGACCCTGAGGGCCTCGATGGTGATCGAGCCGTTGCCGTTGATAGTTGCTCCGATCACCTCGTCGCGTACGCCCACGGGGACGGGCACGGGTTCGCCGGTGATCATGGAGGCATCCACGTTGCTGGCCCCGTCCACGACCACGCCGTCGACGGGGATCTTCCCGCCCGGTCGCACCACGAGCCTCATGCCTACCTCGATGGCCTCGATGGCGACCGTGGAGCCATCCTCCAGCAGTGCGGTGCTGGCGCCGAGGCCGGCGAGTGCCCTGATGTCGTCTCCAGACCTGCGCCTGGCACGGGCCTCTAACCACCGGCCGAGGAGAACCAGCGTGACGATGACCGCGGCCGTCTCGAAGTAGACGTGCCCGTCGCCGACGGCGAGGAGGGTGACGGCGGACCAGGTCCATGCAGCCCCCGTACCCATCGACACGAGGGTGTCCATAGTGGTGGACCCGTGGCGGAGGTTTCGCAGCGCGACCCGATGGAACGGCCAGCCGACCCACCAGACCACCGGGGTGGTGAGCGCGGCCACCACCCACTCCCATCCTCCGAACCGCAACGCCGGCACCATCGAGACCAACATGGCCGGAACCGAGAGGACGAAGGCGACGACAAGGCGACGGCCCAGTTCCGCCAGGTCCTCCTCGGCGGGGCCCTCGTCGGCACCATCAGCGGCGACCGAGTAGCCGAGGTTCCGGATGGCCGTGTCGAAGGTGGCCGGGTCCACGGAGTCGGGGTCGTATGACACGACGGCCCGGGCCGTGGCGTAGTTGACGTTGGCCTCGTCCACGCCTTCCAGCCCGTTCAGGCCGCGACCGATCCGGGTGGCGCAGGCAGCG
>Ga0209035_10001299_pt1 | contig 10207 bp, 12 predicted proteins | sample MarorgKNORR_S2LV_6_FD_188220 | JGI IMG/M metagenome (GOLD analysis project Ga0209035, IMG submission 188220) | Marine microbial communities from the Southern Atlantic Ocean, analyzing organic carbon cycling - AAIW_A/KNORR_S2/LV (SPAdes) (version 2) | ecosystem: Environmental > Aquatic > Marine...
AGTTGTTGAAGGTGGAGAAAAACAACTACCTACAAGCACAATTCCTGTATCTGTAACAATGGGAAAAATTGGAAATCATATTGTAGTTGATCCTAACGGTGATGAATGGGCCAGTATGGATTGTAGAGTTACAATAACTACTGATTCTGATGGACATATTGTTGCATTACAAAAAGGTGGTAGTGATGGATTTACTCAAGATGAAATTAATGAATGTGGTGATTTATCTATTAAAGTTGGTGCAAAGATTAGAGAACAATTAAAATTAGCTCAACAGGAGAGTCAATAAAATGGCTAAAGCAAAGAAATCTCTAAAGGGTCTTGGTGCTCGTTATGGAATTAAACTTAGAAAACAATACACAAAAGTTCACTTTACATTAAAACAAAAAAGAAATTGTCCAGAATGCGGTTCCCAGACATTTGGCAGAGATGCTGTAGGAATCTGGTCTTGTAAAAAATGTAATTATAAAGTAGCTGGAACTGCATATGACATTAAACTATAGTGCAAAAATCACTGTAGATGCTAAAGATAAAACAACTGCAATTTATGATTCTGTAAATGCCGATAACGAGTTTTATCCAGAAAATCCAGTTAAAACCAAAATAAAATTAAATCAAAAACTAGTGATTTCTGTTGAAACTGATCAAATTACACATCTTAGAGCAAATTTGAATTCTACTCTTCGACTCATTCAAGCCAGTTATGATTCGATTCAATCGGTAAAGATATAATCCGATAAAATTTGTAAATATACATGTCCTCTCCACAAATGCCTCCATGGCTTCAAGAACAAATTATGAAATTACAGCAATCTCAACAAAATTTACAATCTATCGTTACTCAAAGACAACACCTTGAAATGGAAAAAGCAGAAACTGAAAAAGCACTTGAAGAATTACGGAAAGTCGCTGACGATGACTCTGTCTTTAAACAGGCTGGAACTGTTTTAATTAAATCTAATAAAAAAACCCTAGTTGATGAATTAGAGGAAAAAGTTGAATTGGCTAAAACAAGATCAACTGTTCTTGAGAAACAAGAAACTCGTGTAAAGGAATCCCTCAAAGAACAAGAAGCAAAAATCACTGAAATGATGAAAAGTGGCGCCACACCTCCTCCACCTGGAACCACAACCCCTGATAATCCTAGAAAATAATTTCTCTGGATTCTTTCATATAAGATATTAGTAATTAATTACAAATGGTATTTGTGAAATTAGACCATCTTCGAATTATTGTAGATGAACGAGAACGAAAAAGCGGAATTCCTGATTTACTCAAATCTATTGGCATGGGGGTTGAAATGAAAACACTTCCCATTGGTGATTATATTGTTGCACCTGAAACTATTGTTGAAAGAAAAAGTATCAAAGATTTGATGGCTTCTGTTTTTGATGGAAGACTTTATGATCAATGCACTAGACTCAAAGAAAATTTTGAACATCCTATTGTTTTGATTGAAGGAAATGTTGATGAAATTGAAGAAATTACTGATAACCCTCTAGTTTTCTATGGTGCACTATCTAGAGTTACACTAGAATTTAAAATCCCTATAATTCCTACACCTAGTGCATCTCATACTGCTAAATTACTAGTTGCACTTTGTTCTAAAAAAGATGGCCCTACAGGGCCTTATTTGAAGAAAATTAAAAAATCATCTAATTTGGAAACTCAACAATTATCTGCACTTTGTAGTTTACCTGGAATCGGTGAAAAATTTGCAGTTAGAATGCTTGAAAAATTTGGCACTCCGTTGAAAGTTTTTAGTGCAACAACTTCTGAATTATCTAAAGTTGAAGGGTTGGGTGAATCTCGTGCAAAAAAAATTAAAAACATGTTAACTACTAAAAATAAACTTCAGAAAGAAAGTAATCAAAAGACATTAACATAGTCATCACTATAATTTAATGAATTTTTATACTATCTACTTTAAGGAAATTTATGGATAACCGTGTAAATATTGCAGTTATACTTGGTGTTGTATTTGTATTGGCATTTGCTGTAACTTTAACTCAAAGTGAAAATCAAGTTGAATCACAACTTGTTGAAGATGAAATTCCTGAAGAATTAATTTATGAATGGTTGAAAAAATACGATCCATCCCAAAATACCATATCTGTTAGCGGTAGTGCTACTGCTTCCTCAAACCCTGACACTTTGATTATCGTGCTTGGAGTTGAATCTGAAGCCAAAACTGCTAATGAATCTCTATCCCAAAATTCTAATTCATTAAACTCTGTGATATCTTCACTAGTAAGTTCTGAAATTTCTAAAGACGATATAAAAACATCAAATTTCTCAATTTACCCATTATATGATAGCATAAAAGATTCTAATGGAAATTGGGAACAAATCCTAAATGGATATAGAGTTTCAAACATTTTATCAATCCAAACTGAAAAAATTGATTCTGCTGGAGATATTATTGATGTTGCAGTTTCTTCTGGAGCAAATCGTATTGACAATGTTTCATTTCAATTATCTGATGATAAATTACAAAAAATTAGTGATGATTTAATTGCAGATGCGATAAACGATGCAACTCAAAAAGCAGAAAAAGCCCTTGTACCATTAAAACAAAAAATTGTTGGAGTCAAATCTGTAATTATACATGATAATGTGGTGCCATACTATGATAGTTCAATGCGTACATCATTTGATGGATTTGCAGAATCATCTATGAAATCTGCACCAATTATGTCTGGTGATGAAGAGATCACAACTAATGTTAGTGTTGTATTTTATATTTCACAGCAATAATTTTTTTATAATTATTTTTTGATTAATTTTCTTTTTAATTCAGTCCCACAAATAGAACATTCTTTTCCACCTTGATATCTTGCTTTACATCCTGGACAGTAGTGAATCCATTTTCCTACATCTTTAATTCCTTTTGTCATAATTGGTACAATAGATAACCCTATGTTTTTGGCAACATTGGAAATTGCAAAATCATCTGTAATAATTTGACCTTTTGTTTCCATCCCTAATGCAATGACTGAAATATCTTGTTTTGATAATTGTGGAAAATCCCCTGTTTCTTTTGCTGATTTAATTGCACTTTGTGTATATTGCTCATCTGGTTCTCTAATTTTTAGCCTGTTTGTTTCAAGTAATGTTCCAAGTGCATCATGATTTTTCTTAATGTGCTGTATTTCATCATAAACTAGAGGTGTTGTGTAGCATTCTTCAGATGATCTAAATGGTACGCCTGCATAAAATGCACTGGCATCTAAAATTCTAAAATCCAAGTTTGCTCATTTGTCTTAATCCTCTCTTTTTCAATCTAATGAAGACTGCTGGACTTTTGTATTTTTTAATAATTATTGATTCTTCATACCCTGCAGATTTTACAACTTGTGCATCTATTGCTATGTTGCAATCTTGAGAAGAAATGACTTCAATTTTTTCATCTGGAACAACTAATGATGGTAATCTGTAAACCGGTGCAACTGGTGTGATAATTAAAACATCTAAACTTTCGTGCAATATTGGACCTCCTAATGAAAATGAATGACCTGTTGATCCACTCGGCGTTGCAATGATCACTCCGTCCATTTTTTGTTTTACTGTGTCATTTTGAAATTTAATTTCAATTTCTGCAGTTTTAGTCAAGTTTGACCTACTGATGTAAATTTCATTTAATGCTGGTGGGGATTCTTTTCCTCCACATGATGCTGTAACTCTGGTTCTTTTATCCAGAAAAAACTTATTTTCTAAAATATCTTTTATTGCTTCATCAATTTCTTCAATTGTAATTTCTGCTAAAATGCCTCTGTTGCCACCGACATTAATTGTTAAAATTGGTGTTTCATTTTCTAAATTTCGAAAAACTCTAAGTGTTGTTCCATCTCCTCCTAGCGTAATTACTAAATCTAATTTTACATTTTTTATTTCTTCAAGTGTTTCCATTTGTTTTGCACCTTCTACGTTAACTGGCGAAATTGTGTATACTGTTGCTTTTGTTGCTAGTAATTTTTTTGCAACATCTATTGCTGCACTTTCTGAATCTTTATTTCCAACTTTACTCACGATGGCAACATTTTCTAGTTTCAAGTATGCTTCTTTGAATTATGTTTACATAAAAATGATATTTTTAGGCTCATCTGTAAAAAGAAATAAGTATGAATGGGAAGTCATTATGTTATGAGTTACGCCCATCCTGAAGTTTTAGTCGACACTGAATGGTTATCCAAAAACCCTCCTAATTCAGATAGAAAATTAGTTGAAGTTGATTATGATCCTGTTAATGGATATCAGAAGGGTCACATCAATGGTGCAAGTTTAATTTGGTGGAAACGTGATATCAATGATCCTGTAACTCGAGATATAATTAGTAAAAAAGAATTTGAGCTGCTAATGTCTAAAAATGGAATTACTGCTGACACAGAAGTTATTCTTTATGGTGATTTTAATAACTGGTTTGCAGCTTTTGTTTTCTGGGTTTTTAAAATTTATGGTCATGAAAATTTAAAAATTATGGATGGTGGAAGAAAAAAATGGGAATTAGAAAATCGTGATTATACAATTGATGAGCCCCAAATTTCATCAACACAGTACATTGCACAACCACCTGATGAGGGATTACGTGCATATCTGTCTGATGTAAGTAGAGGAATTGGAAAAGAGGACACTGTTATGGTTGATGTAAGATCTCCTGCAGAATTTTCTGGAAAAATTACAGCTCCTCCTGAATACCCGATGGAACATGCACAAAGAGGTGGACATATTCCTGATGCAAATAATATCCCATGGGCAACCGCAATTAATGATGCTGATGGTACATTCAAAGGAGTTGAAGAATTAAAACAAAATTATGTGCCAAAAGGTGTAACTCCAGATAAGGACGTAATTTGCTATTGTAGAATTGGTGAGCGTTCATCACACAGTTGGTTTGTTTTGAAATACCTACTTGGATATCCCAAGGTTAGAAACTATGATGGTTCTTGGACTGAATGGGGTAACATGATCGGAAACCCTGTGGAAAAATAAATTGCTTTTAGACCTTCCAATTCTTGAGAAAGGCTCTTTCTATTTTATCAAGGATGCTGGAACTGATCTCATACTTGAGGATAAAACTAAGCGTGGACTCGAAATTAAGGAAACATCTGTTGATGAAAAATTACATGTTAAATCTGATAAAGGCATGATTCATGACATGGATGGAATTGGTCATTGGGTTCCTATTCGTTGGTATTTCCCTAAAGATATCTATGATTTAGATGCCGTTTTAATTCATGCAAATGCTATGGATAAGAAATACAGTGAACTACGAGAACTTACTTGTCCTCAAGATGAAGACTAATAACCTTTTTAACTAAATTCTAATTACAAAAAACAGATGTCATTACTTTTAAAAGATCGCGTCTGGTCAATGGAGGCTCCGAATGTAAAACGTGGTGTCTATCCTTTACATGGTTTCAAACTTGGATTATACCGATTACCAATTACACTTGAAGATCCAGTAGAACTAAAATCAATCCATGATGGTTTGAAAAAAGCATTTGAAATGGACATGTATGCAGATAGAATTTACGCTACATACCGTTGGAAAGAACAAAGCATGGATGATCCTGATGCAAAAGGATACGAGGAAGTTAATTTGTCAGTAACTGTAGAAATTGTAACTGGTGAAGTTGTCGATATTATTTATCAAGTATTTCCAATTGAGAAATTTGGTGATCCTAATTGGGTTAAAGACTATAGAAAGAAAGCAGACCATTTTGCAAAAATGGTAATTGATACTATTTTACGTAATACTATTTTGGCAGACAAGATGATTTCACATCTTGCAAAATCTGAAAAGATTCCTGAACTTGCCGCTATTCAAAGACTTGAAGAACTAACACCTTTGGCTAAAATTGTTCTTGGTGCTAAACCTAAACCTGTTGAAGCTACTGATGATGAGGAAGAAGAAGAAGACGGTTCAATTGAAATTCCAGATGGAGCAAAACCTGGACCAATCGACGTTGATTATAAATCAAAAATTAAACCTTCTGCTGTATACGAAGCTCCTGAACACACTATCAAAACTTGGGGTCGTAAAGGTACCAGTAATGGTATCATGGGTGTTTGGGGCGAATTTGTTTCAGTAGATTATGATATTTGTATAGCTGATGGTGGTTGTCTTGAGGCTTGTCCTGTTGGAGTCTATGAGTGGTTTGACACTCCTGGAAACCCTGCTTCTGAACAAAAACCGTTAATGTCAAAAGAACCTGATTGCATTTTCTGTCTTGCATGTGAGAATGTTTGTCCTCCACAGGCAATTAAAATCTACGAAGCAAAATAATTGCATTTCTTGCAACTATAAATATCGACTATTGCTTTTGTGCAGCTAAAGATGGCTGGAAATCCTTTTACTCAATTAGTATTTGATTTATTCATTATTTGTGCAATTTTGATTACTGCGTATACTTGCAATTTCTATTATCTTGTATTTCTTGCTAACAAAAGGAATAATATTTTGCCAACTGTTGATTTAGGTACTCCTTCAGTTACAATACAACTTCCGATATACAATGAAAAATATGTTGCAAAACGACTTGTTGACGCTGTTTGTAATTTGGATTACCCTAAAGATCAAATGAATATTATGGTTTTAGATGACTCTGATGATGATACTGTTGATTTACTAGAAAAAACTGTCAAATATTACAAAACTCAAGGATTTCAAATTGAGCATATACGACGTGGAACAAGAAAAGGGTACAAAGCTGGCGCTCTAAAACATGCAATGCAAATAACTGATTCTGAATTTGTAGCAATATTTGACGCTGATTTTATTCCTCCGACCTGGTTTCTTAAACGAGCAATTCCACATTTTTCAAAACCAAATATTGGTTTGATTCAATGTCGTTGGGGCCATGTAAATGAAAATTATTCTACTATTACGCAGGTACAAGCACTTAGTATTGATTTTCATATGCTTATTGAACAAAAGGCAAAAAGTGACTCTCATTTGTTTATGAATTTTAATGGTACTGCTGGAATTTGGAAACGTGATTGTATTGAAGATGCGGGGGGTTGGCATACTGCAACTCTCGTTGAGGATCTTGATCTTAGTTATAGAGCACAAATCAAGGGGTGGAAATGTGTATTTTTACCTGACATTGTAGTTGATGCAGAACTTCCTGCTCAAATGAATGCTGCAAAAAGGCAACAATTCCGTTGGGCAAAGGGATCTATTCAGTGTGCGACAAAATTACTTTTAGATATTACTGTAAAACGCAAAATTTCTATTGAGGCAAAGATTCAAGCTTTCATTCAATTAACCCGTCATATCGTTTACCCGTTAATTTTGATACAATTTTTAGCTATGCCGATTCTTTTGGCAGGTCAGGTCAATCTTTATGTTGTTAGTTTCTTACCTGCGATTACATTTGCAACATATCTTGCAATGGGACCTGGTGCATATGTTCTGATTATACGAAACATGTATGGTAAAACGTGGAAGTCTAAAGCTAAGCTATTGCCTGCATTGTTAGTTTACAATGCTGGAATGTCTGTAAATAATACTGTTGCAGTATTTGATGCACTATTTGGCAGGAAAAATGAATTTCTTAGAACTCCAAAATACGGTATAATCAATAAAGATGATGACTGGAAAGGTAAGGCTTACAATTTACCTTTTACACAAACTACTCTTTTAGAACTCTTTTTTGGAGTTTATGGAACACTTGCAATTTTCATTTCAATTTTTTCTAATAATCCTGTCTTTGTACCTATTATTGCAATTCAAACTATTGGATTTTTCTATATTGCTTACATGGGTCTATCTCATACTAGATTTAAAAGAAATAAATCAAGTAAACAACGTAAAATGACGAAGAAAGAAAAAATGGCAAATACTGTTTACAAATTATCTATGGTCGGAGTTTTAGCTTTAATTATTTTTGGAGGAGTTATGGCTATCAATGGATATAATTCTGATATCTACCCTTTGGATAGAGTAAGAGGACATTTTGATGGCGTTATAGGCTCATCTTCTCCTGACACTATTCGTACACATCTAATTGCGATTCAACTAGACTTGGAACCTTTGATTGAGAGATTACCTGAAACTGTTGATACAGACAATAACATCATTTCTAAAAATCCAGTTTGGGTGTTTCCAACTGAATCCACTAATTTCATCAGAATTTATGATGATGTAACTTCCATGCTTCAAAGTGTTGAAAATATATCTTCAATACCTCAAGATAACGCTGCATACCATACGGGAATGTTAGATCTTAACAATAGAGCTGATATTTTACGCACTAACATTATGGATGCAACTCCGTACATGTATGTGAGCATTTCAAATATGTTTACTAGCATAATCTGGATGGCTGTTATTGTTGGAATCTTTGCTGCATTAAAACGAAAGAGAACACAACTTAAAGAATCTGACGTAATTGGTGCTTAGGAAATATTTAGATCATTTCTAATTTCATCTACTGCTCTAATTCCATAAATGTCTCTTACTTGTTGAATTCTGACTGATTCTTTTAACATGTCTCTTCCTATAGCATTTGTTAGAATTGAATATACATCGCTAAACCTAATTTCCCATTTGTCTGCACAATCTAAAATTTTACTTACTGCCCACTGTCTAACTTCATACGGTAAAGGTATTTTTTCACCTGACTCAATTGATATTTTATCAAATAGATTTACAATTTCTGCTGTCATGGTTGCCATTTTTTCAAGATCCTTTGTTTCTCCATATTTTGATTCTGTATTCATTCTGATGCTTGATTGATATTCTGATAGTTTTAGCAATGCCATCATTTCTTTTGATGAATCACTAGAAGCTTTGTTTGTAACATTTCTAACTGATTGTATTTCTTGAAATAGTTTTTCAGATTTTTTGTGAAATTCTGCAGTAGATTCATCTTGTCTTTTTAGAGTATCTGATACTGAAACAATCTTTTGCTCAATGTTGTCTGTTTTATCATATACGTTGGATTTGAAATTTGAGAAATCTTCTTGAACTAATTTTAGATTTTCCCCTACAAATGCTGTGGAGTCTGCTCTTTGTGATAATGATCCAATTTCTGTCTCAATTTTATCTATTTTACCTCCTATTTCTTTAATTGATTCTAGACTAATACTGTCACTGGATTTTGTACTTGCTGACACTGTTTCAAATTCTTGTTTTAGACCCTCAATTACCCCTCCTAGTGAATCAATTTTTGATGCTTTTGCTGATACTGTATCTATTGTTATCTTGATTGCTTCTAATTCTGCATTAAGACTTGATGTTGCAGCAACTCCCTCAACTATTTTTTCAAATTCTTGTTTTAAACTCTCAACTATTTGCGTCCCTGTATTGAGATTTTCTGTCTTACCTGAAATTTCTTCAATACTTTCTTTTAATTTATTCATCTCCAAACTAATTTCTAAAAATGAATTAGCTTTTCCAGATACTTCTCTTAGATCATCCCTTACCTCATCAATTCTTTGAGCAATTTTTATAATCATCTGAGAATTGTTTGTAATGGAATTCATACTCTCTTCCACTTTTTGAGATATCTCTAGAGGTTTTGATGTTTTTTGTACCTCTGCAATTTGCTTTAATTCACTTTCAAGTTTTTCAGTTTGATTGTTGATTTTGTCGATTAAGTTGGATTGTGTTCTGACTTGGTTTAACCCTGCATACAATTTCTGTGTGTCATCTTCTATGCTGTTGATTTGTTTTGACTGTTTTTGAATATGTTCTAATGTTGATGTTAGTGTATCTATCATTCCCTTCATTGATACTAAGACCTTTTGATTTTCCCCAAAAATCTTTGACATGACTTTAATTTCTTTTTGTAATGCTTTATTGGAATCTGAAACTGATGCTACCTTCTTTAAAATAACTGATGGATTTGGCTGTTTTTTTATTGGCTTGACAATCTTTTTCTTTATTGATTTAGATACCATCTTACTTGAATTAAGAAACTAATAATAAAAAAAGTTAGGTGTAAAATAAAAAATGTAAAGAGTCACTTGTTTACAACTTCTGGTTCATGAAGTAGTTCATGAAATGTCTTCTCAGCCAGACCTGTTGTTGTTTCTATGAATCCTCTTGGACAATATTCGCATTGAATCATATAGTACTGTACGGTACCGTACTATTAATGATTAGGTTATCATGATGTAACCATAAATGCAGTCAGTTACCCCAGGTCATATCTCTTCATTTGAATCAGCTGACCTACTCATCACTCTGCAATTAGACTGA
>Ga0209035_10001304_pt1 | contig 10183 bp, 8 predicted proteins | sample MarorgKNORR_S2LV_6_FD_188220 | JGI IMG/M metagenome (GOLD analysis project Ga0209035, IMG submission 188220) | Marine microbial communities from the Southern Atlantic Ocean, analyzing organic carbon cycling - AAIW_A/KNORR_S2/LV (SPAdes) (version 2) | ecosystem: Environmental > Aquatic > Marine >...
CGTTTAGGGAATCATCTTCTTCGTTTAGCTCCCATTTCTGTTTACCAACTTCATTAGTGATTTCTTTAATAAAATTAACAATTTTTCCATTAACTTCTTGTGCCAATTTCAAGGCCTCAAGTAGAATTGATTCACTCACAAACTCTGACCCTGATTCAACCATCATTATTGCATCTTCTGTACCAGCTACAGTTAAGTTTAGTTTACTTTCTTGAAGCTCTTGATAGGTAGGATTGACTATTAGTTCATCATTTATCAATCCAATAACACACGCTCCTACTGGATCTGTATAAGGTATATCAGATATAGATAAAGACAAAGATGATCCAATTATACCCAATGCATCATAAGGATTTTCTTCATCTGAAGACATTACACTTATTATAATTTGAGTGTCATTATGATAACTTTTTGGGAATAAAGGTCTGAGAGGTCGATCTATCAATCTACATACTAAAGTTGCATCGGTAGTTGGCCTGCCTTCTCTCTTAAAGAACCCTCCTGGAAGCTTCCCTAAAGCATATGCTTTTTCTTGTACGTCGACTGTAAGTGGCAAAAAATCAATACCTTCTTTAGGTTGTTTAGAAGCTGAAGAAGTTGCTAATATAACAGTTTCTCCTATTTTTAACACGCAAGAACCATTAGCTAAATTAGCCACCTTACCTATTTCAACTTCTAGATTTTTTCCATTAATTTCTAATGAATAATTTTTTATATTTTCCATAATTTTTTAATTATTTTTCCCTTAATTTTTGTTGAATAACATTAACATTTAAAATACTTTAAATTTCTTTACTATAGATGAAAAGATGAAACAATTTACGAAATAATATAAAACTATTTATCTTCTAAGATCCAAAGTTTTTAAAACTTGTTCGTATTTATCAGTATCATTTAATTTAAGATACTTAAGAAGTCTTCTTCTTTTTCCTACAATTTGAATTAGACCTCGCCTAGAAGCTTGGTCATGTTTATGGCTCTTAAAATGTTCGTTAAGTTGATTGATCCTACCTGTCATAGAGATTATTTGAGCCTCTGATGAACCGGTGTCTTTATCATGCTTCAGTAATTTTTTTATTGTTGGATCGTTTTCTATAGACAATGTATTATTTCTCTCTCATCAAATATCAAAATTTGAAGAATTTAAGGGATTACCTTTCTTATTATTTTCTTATTTATACTTTTAATTTACATAGATGATGATATCACGGAAAAGTTTATGTGTAATAACATTTAAAGATCCAATTTAAACTTTTTTTTTAAAAAAATTACACAATCTGTACTCAGTTTACTTGACATAAACAAAGCTAGCCAAATAAGATCATATATAGATTATTAATTTAATTCGTTAATATATTATTTAATATGCGCTAATATTTGATGACTAATATCAGCATTTGTGTATAATAAGCAAGTATATTATTCATAAAAAATAAATTTAATAAAACTGATTTTGGTTAGACTTAATATAAGTCAAATCAATAAAAGTTAGACAAAAGGGGTAACCACATGAAAGGGCAACACCAAAAAGTAGTCAAATCATTGATGATAATTTCTCTTGTAGCTGCTTCATTCTTAATGTTTGCATGCGCAGGAGCTAATGGAATAGCAGGATCTGCTGGATCACCAGGACTTCCAGGACTTCCAGGAATATCTGGAGAATCAGGAGCACCGGGAGCACCAGGAGCACCAGGACTTCCAGGAGAACCAGGAGCACCAGGTAATCCAGGAGCTTTGGGATCTAATGGATCTGATGGTAAAGATGGTAAAGATGGTAAAGATGGTAATGATGGTAAAGCAGGGTCTACATCAGGACTTACAGCTGTTGGTGATGGAGGATCATCCGTTATTGAATGGCACAGAGGTGCTGATAATATGGATGTACATCTAATTGGATCAGGATTCTCATCTAATACTGAAATCACAGTAACTGCAACAAATTCTGCAGGATTTAGTGTGAACGTTGTTGGTGTAGATAAAACTGGAGTTTCAGAATTATCTAGTAACAGTTCAGGTTCATTTGAAACAACTATTTCACTACCTACTTCTTCATTCTCTTGGAGTGACGACGATGGTAATGGGATTTATACAATAGCTATTTCTGCCTCAGGTGGAAGTGATATTGCTAATACTGCTGCTCTTATAGTTGATAATATTCCTGGAGACTAATCCTTTTTTATAATAGAACTTATTAAAACTCTCAAGGTGCTTTGCAACTTGAGAGTTTTATTTTAACCTCATTTTGATCCCCCTATTAATTGCTATAGGTTTATATAGATATTTAGAATCTACTCTATCTCCAAAATATATTTGATTTGTCACATAATATATTTAAAAATGGAATCATTAAATCTTATTGTCCATTTTATCTTAATAAAATGGACAATAAGATTTGAAAAGATTTTCAAGATACCTCTAAGAGATCTTTAAAAGAATAGAACGGAGAAAGCCTTAATGATGTCTTCATCATAGAAGAAAACTATCTAAAAACTAGCTATTAGAAATTATTTAATTGATAATGAAACTCTTTTAACTCTTCTGCCAACTACTGACCTTACAGTGATCAATGCATCAAAAGTTTCTACAACATCTCCCATAGAAGGAATTCTACCTAGTTGAGAATATATAAATCCTCCAATTGTAGAAATCCCTTCACTATCAATTTTCAAATTGAATTTTCTGTTTATTTGATCTATTGATAAAGTTGCATCAATCAGAAATATACCTTGTCTTATTTCTTGTATTTCAGGAGGATCTACGTCAAATTCATCAGCCAATTCTCCTATTATTTCTTCAACAAGGTCAGTTACAGTTACTAATCCACTTAAAGAACCGTGTTCATCTAAAACTATTCCGATAGATGTACTGTGAGTTTGAAATTCTCTTAAAAGAATTTCTAAATTTTGGGACTCGGGTATATATAAAGGTTGTCGTAATAACTTACTAAGTTTTTCTTTATTAAGAGCTTTTTTATCAACATTTAATATATCTCTTGCAAATAAGACTCCTTCTATAGAATCAAGAGTCGAAGTATAAATTGGAATTTTTGAGTATCCGCCTACAGTCATTTTTTCCATTATATTTGAAATCGAATCATCAATTGAGGCTGCAATAATATCTGGTCTAGGTTTCATTATTTCACTCACTCTTAAGTCATCCATTCTGAGAATACCTCTTATCATTCTTAAGTCTTCCTGATGAGCAGGAATTTGATCGGTTTCCAATAAATCTAAAGTTTCAATTAATGTGGCTGTTGCTTTATCATCATCATTTGATTCATTAGAAGTAGGTATTCCAACATACCTAATAAATTTATTAAATTTTGGAATTCCTGCAAAAGTTTCAAGAAATTTTCCTATATAAGAAGCTAGAAAATAAAGTTTAGTATTTAATATTGAAAATATTTTATTGGTAATAACAATAGATAAAACTAATAAAAAGAAATAAATAATTGAAGCTAACATGATTTTAAAATTTGATAAATCAGAAAAAATTTTTGTAAGAATAATAAAAATTATAAATGAACCAACTCCAACAGCTAAAATTAGATTTCTTATAAAAATAGCTAAAATATATGCTTCATAAGATAAAGTATCAGAAGAATTTTCTATTGGTTTTTGCCTTGATTCCTCTTCGTTAAAATCATCATTTGATAATCCAAATGTTCTATAACCTAAAATACTCAAAGAATAATTAATTAAGACATATATTAAAATAGATGATAAAAAAATCAACAAATATAAAATTAAATCAAACACTCAAGTTTACTCCTCTTCTTTTTTTTCAGCAGGGATACCAATAACTGTTACTCCTTCAGGAACATCCTTTATTACTACAGATCCAGCTCCAACTATTGAATTTTTATGAATTATAACCGGTGAAACTATTGTAGAGTTTGATCCAACAAACACATTCTCTTTTATTTGAGATTTTTGTTTTTTATTACCATCATAATTTGCAGATACAAACCCTGCTCCAATATTTACATTTTTAGAAATTGATAAATCTCCTAAATAGGCTAAATGTTTAGATTTCGTATTTTCTGAAATTTCTGAGGATTTAATTTCAACAAAATTACCTATTTCAACATTTTCTCCAATTTTGGAATTTCCTCGAATAAACGAAAATGGTCCTATTTTAGATTTTTCTCCTATGCAAGAATCTAAAACTATTGAGTAGATTATTTCTACTTCTGTAGAAATTTCTGCATTTGAAATAGTTGAATTTGGACCTAAAAGACAATTTGACCCTATTTGAGAATTTCCAAGAATAAAAGTTGATGGCATAACTACTGTTCCTGGTCCTATTTTAACAGACCTATCAATATAAGTAGAATTTATATCTTTAAATATCGCACCTTCAGAAATTAGTTGTTGAATATAAGAGTTATTTAAAAAAGTCTTATTTTTTAATTTATTAAAAATATTAAATATCGAAAAATATTTCATTTAAAGTTGAATAAGTGTAAAGGCATTATGCCTATGATAAAAATAGTATTATTATTAATAAATTGATATTTTTGTAATTTTTTCATTTTGCCTAATAAACTATAATAATATCATATATATCCCAAAATATATCCCAAAAAAAATTGGAGAGGTGTCAGAGTGGCTTAATGAGCACGCTTGGAAAGCGTGTGTACGCTAAAACGTACCGCAGGTTCGAATCCTGTCCTCTCCGCCACAAAATAATGTTGTATAATAATTTAGGATAAAGAAATAGAAAAAATAAATTGTCAAAAAATCTTGTAATAGTTGAATCTCCAGTTAAAGCCAAGGCTCTTCAAAATTTCTTGGGTAAAGACTACAGTGTTGTGGCTTCTTATGGTCACATAAGGGATCTCACGACTAAAAAGTGGGGAGACAAAGAATCTAATAATGGATATGAAATTGATATCCCTAAAACTGAAGTTAAGCTTAACTGGGCAGTTGAAAAAAGAAGTAAAAAGTATATTCAAGAAATATCTAAAATAATTAAGAAAAATAATCCTGAATCTATTTTTCTTGCTTCAGATCCTGACAGAGAAGGAGAAGCCATATCCTGGCATTTAGCAGATGAACTAAGTTTATTAGGTGAAAAAAATGTAAATAGAGTTGTTTTTCACGAAATTACTAAAAATGCAATTGTAGATTCATTTAAAAATCCAAAAAAAATTGATATGAATCTTGTTGATGGTTATAAAGCAAGAAGAGTAATGGATAGAATAGTTGGATTCGAAACAAGCGCTCCTCTTTCTAGTGCTATAAGAGTTGGAGGAAGAGCAACTGGAAGAGTACAGGGTCCATCATTACTGATAGTACATGACAGAGAGAATGAGATTAAAGCTCATAAAGCTTTAGAGTATTGGAGCATTGATATTAATCTCTCTTCTATAGATAAAATTGAATTTCAAGTTCAACTAAAAGGGAATAATCAAAAAAAAGATTTTTATGTATTTGATGTAAAAAAAGATATTAAAATTCCAATTCCAAGTGAAGAATCAGCAAAAGAATTAGAAGTAAATCTAAAAAAATCAGATTTTACAGTTAAATCAATTTCATCAAATGAATTTAAATCAAAGCCAAGAGCACCATTTATTACCAGTACATTACAACAATCAGCATCTTCAGAATTGAGAATAAGCCCTAGAAAAACTATGGAAATTGCACAAGAATTATTTAGAGGAATTGAAAGTGGAGATAAAGTATTAAATTTAATAACCTATATGAGAACAGATTCAACATTTTTATCTGATGATATTTTAAAATCTACAGGTAACTATGTAAATGAAAAATTTGGAAAAGAATATTATGAAGGAGTAAGGACTTACTCTAGAAAATCAAAAAATTCTCAAGAAGCTCATGAAGCTATTAGGCCTACTGACATTAATTTATCTCCAGAAAAAATAAAAAACAAACTAAGTGATCAACAATATAATTTATATAAATTAATTTGGCAGAGAACTCTTGCATCTCAAATGAAAGACAGTATTACAGAAAGAACTAATGTAAATATTGAAGCAAAAGATAATAATAATGAATTATATTATATGGATGCTGGTTATAGCAAAACTGTTTTCAAAGGGTTTAAGATTTTAGAAGATTCAGACAAAGATGAAATTGCACCTTTATTAAAAGTTGGGAATAAAGTAATTTTAAAATCTATAGAAAAAAAACAAAACTTCACAAAACCTAAAAATAGATTTTCTGAAGCCAGCTTAATTAAAGAATTAGAAACAAGTGGTATAGGCAGGCCAAGTACATATGCATCTATACTAGATAGAATACAACACCATAAAGCAATCATTATTGTTAGAAGAGGAATTCATAGAACAAATGTAGGGAAAACTATGATGAATGCGTTACAACCGATTTTTGGTGATCATTTTATTTCAAAAGAGTTTACCAGTGAGATGGAAAAGAAGCTGGATGAAATAGCCGATGGTACTTTAGATTGGGAAAAGGTTGTTTGTGATTTTTATGAAAATTTTTCAGATAAATTAAGTAAATTAAAAAAAATTGGTGAAAATAATTTTTCTGCTGATAGCGAAAAGCCTAGTATTGATCCTTCAATTTCTCATCATTTTACTGATATTCACTGTCCAAAATGCTCAGGCCAAGTTGAATTATGTGGAGCAGAAGAATTCGATAGAACAGAAGGTTTAAGAGAACGAAGTCACAATTGTGAACAGATGCATATGAAATGGATCCCAATAAAGAAAAAAAGAGCAAAAGATGACGGTGCATTTTTGGGATGTGAAAAAAATTATGACCAAAAAGGAAGAACAGATCATAAAAGTTACCTCCCTGAAAAATGTTGGACATCTATTGGAAGAAATAGAAAAAATAATTTAGAATATTTTAACGAAGCTATTTCATCTAAAAAATAATTCTATTTATCTTTCAAATTTAAGTTATACAATTATAACTTTCTTTGGTAAAAAAAGTATAATTATACTTTTTTTAGAAATTCATTATTATTAACAATTATGGAAAGAATAAAAGTTTTAGAAAAAATTATAATTGAAAAAAATATATTTATAAAAAATAATCAAAACTTATCTATTTATACTAAAAGAAATCAGAAATATGACGTTGAGAAATTTATAAATTTTTTCATCCAAAATAATAAAGAATTAGATTTAGATTTAACAAGAAAGTTTATTTCAGAATTAAATAAAAAATACTCTAATAAATCAATCTTAAGAATTATTTCTAATTTACGAAGTTTTTGTAATATTTTAGAAAAAAAGAAAATTATAAGTAATAATTTTTTTAATGATTTAAGTAATCCTAAAATTGAGAAAAAACTTCCTATAGTTGCAACAATTAATGAAATAGATCAGCTTATAAATAGTATAGATTTATCAAAAAAATATGGAATTAGAGATAAATCTATAATTGAAATTATTTACGCTACTGGGATTAGAGTTTCTGAGTTATATAAATTAAATATAGAAGATATTGATTTAGAAATGAACCAAGCTATTGTTTTTGGTAAAGGTAATAAATATAGATCAGTAGTTTTTGGAAATTCTACTAAAAATTTACTTAAAAAATATTTATTTAATCGAAATAATTGTAAAAATAATGAAAAAGCTTTTTTCCTAAATAATAGAGGAGAAAGATTATCTATAAGAACTATTCAGCATATAGTAAAAAAATATGTATCACTATCAAGTATAAATAATAAATTTCATACTCATACTTTAAGGCATTCATTTGCAACTCATCTTTTAGATGGTGGCGCAGATTTAAGAGTTGTTCAAGAATTACTTGGACACAGTTCACCAAAAACTACAGAAATTTATACTCATATATCTGTAGAAAAATCTCGAGACATATATACAAAAGCTCATCCGAAAGCATAAAATTAAATCATAAACTAAAAAGGAGATCTAAATGACAATATCATCTAGCGAAATAAAAAGAAACATGACCATTTTACTTCAAGATGAAATATATCAAATTTTAGAATGGCAACATAGGCAAGCACCTAAGGCTCCTCCAACTTTAACTTTAAAGCTTAGGCATGTGCAAAGTGGAAACGTTTATGAGAAAAAAGTTCCTGGTAACCAAAAATTAGAACTAGCTCTTACTGAAACTAGAGAAGCTCAGTTTCTATATAAAGATAAGGATTTTTACGTATTTATGGATAATTTGAATTTTGAACAATACGAATTAAATGAAACCTTAATTGGAGAATCTTCAAAATTTCTATCTGAAGGTGTAAATATTTCAATAATTTTTATGGAAATAAACCCTTTAGCTATAGAGCTACCCTCATCTCTTACCCTTACTGTAGAACATACTGATATAGGTTTAAAGGGAGATACTCAATCAGGTGCTACTAAACCTGCTACAACTTCATCTGGATTAACCTTGCAAGTCCCATTATTTATAGAAAATGATGAAAAAATAAATGTATCAACTTCTGATGGATCATACCTTGGAAGATCATAATTTTATCTAAGTAGTTAATGAGTAAGACAGAAAAAAAAATAAAAGTTGGATGGCTTTCAACTGGAAATGGTTCAGGTTCATTAGGTTTATTAAAAAAAGGGATTGAGCTTACCAAAAAAAATAATTTAGAAATTAATTATATTTTTATAAATAGAGAACTAGGTGAAAAAGAAGGTTCTAATAAATTTATAAACTATGCTTTAAAAAATAATATAGAAATTATAAGTTTTTCTTCAAAAAAATTTAAAAATAAAAATAATTTAAAATGGAAGGATTTAAGATATAAATTTGACCAAGAAGTATTAAAAAAAATTTCTGGAAATAATGTTGACTTTATAATATCGGCTGGCTATATGCTTATATCTCCAGTTATATGCAATCATTATAAAATAATAAATCTTCATCCTGCTTTACCAAACGGTCCAAATGGAACATGGAAAAATGTAATAAAAGAATTAATACTTAATAAAAATTATAATTCTGGTATTTCTACGCATATAATGACTAAAGATTTAGATGAGGGCCCAAATATTAGTTATTGTAAATTTAATATTTATGACACAGAGTTTAAAAAATATTGGGAAGAATTTAAAACATCTGACATATCAATAGAAAAAACTGTTTTATTTAATGCTATTAGGCAAAAAATACTTATATATGAAAGAGAATTATTAAGCGTTACTTTACTAAAAATTTCTCAAAGAAGTATAGACATTAATAAAGATACATTAGTTGATTTATCTAAAGAAGTTAATGAAAACTTAAGCAACTTTTTTTGATATAAAGGATTTTATTTTTTCACCTTCATTTGAAATCAATTCCACTATATTTTTATTATTCTTTTTGTCAAATTTAACAATACATTTTGATACATTATCAATACTTGGAATTTCAAACATTACATCTAAAAGTAAACTCTCTAAAATAGATTTTAGTGCTCTAGCCCCATTTTTTTCATTTAAAGCTTGTTCAGCAATATGATTTAATGAAGATTCTTGAAATGTCAATTTAACATTATCTATTTCAAAAAGTCTTTGATACTGTTTGATTAAAGAGTTTTTTGGTTCTTTTAAAATTTTAAATAAATCAGATTGAGATAATTTTTTTAAGCTAACTATAGATGCTATTCTACCTACAAATTCAGGAATAAATCCAAAATTTAAAATATCTTGCGTTTCTACTGTTACTTCATCAAAAATATCAAGTCTCTTTGAGCTAATATTTTCAAATCCTATGGTTTTATCATTAACTCTTTGGTCTATCAAAATATCTAATCCTTCAAAAGCACCTCCAAGTATAAATAATATACCTGTAGTATCTATCTGAAGAAAATCTTGCTCAGGATGTTTTCTTCCTCCTTTTCTAGGAACATTAACCACTGAGCCTTCAAGAATTTTTAATAAAGATTGTTGAGTACCTTCACCTAGTTCTTTTGTTAATGAGGGATTTGCTGTCTTTCTAGCAATTTTATCAATTTCATCAATATAAATTATTCCTTTTTGAGTTTTTTCTATATCACCATCTGCAGCTTGATATAGACTTAACAGAATATTCTCAACATCTTCTCCAACGTATCCAGCTTCTGTTAAGGATGTTGCATCAGAAATACTAAAAGGAACATCTAAAATTCTAGAGAGAGTTTGAGCTAAATAAGTCTTTCCTGATCCAGTAGATCCAACTAAAAGAATATTAGATTTTTGAATTTCAATATTTTTTTCATTAGTATCTTTTAACCTTTTATA
>Ga0209035_10001308_pt1 | contig 10171 bp, 9 predicted proteins | sample MarorgKNORR_S2LV_6_FD_188220 | JGI IMG/M metagenome (GOLD analysis project Ga0209035, IMG submission 188220) | Marine microbial communities from the Southern Atlantic Ocean, analyzing organic carbon cycling - AAIW_A/KNORR_S2/LV (SPAdes) (version 2) | ecosystem: Environmental > Aquatic > Marine >...
GGAATACCAATATGTATACCAATAAGCTTTAACTCTGGAAAATCGATGGCCACCTGATCCAAATATATTGGTTTGCCAACACTGGGAAGTCTTCTATTTTTTGAATAAATTAAATTATGACCAACTTGCATCATGATGGGTATTCCAAGTTCACAACATTTTGCATAATAAGGGTAATACTTTCGGTGATTTGGTGGTAATTCACACCAGTGAGGGTATAGGTGAGCACCAACAAAACCATATTCTTTAACTGCAGTTTCTAAATCATTCAGCCCTTCCATACCTCTAAATGGATCAACACCAGCCAATCCTGAAAATCTGTCTGGGTTTTGAGAGCAAATATCATAGACTCTTTCATAAGGTATCTCAAAAGATTCAGGAACTCTGATATCACCAGCCCTGACAGCAATTAATAATGACCTTTCAATACCGGCTTGATTCATTTTCTTAATATAATCAGGGATCGTAACGCCGTCCCTCATCTCTGCAGGCATTCTTACTTGTTTTTTGAAGTCTTCATCCAGACCCGTTTGCCCAAGCTCTACTTCCTGTGGGGTAAAAAGATTAACCACAATGTCGATTATGCCACTCATCAGTTTTACTTTATTATGTGGTTAATAACCTAGAGATTATTGACCATCTAAATCCCATGGTCCTGTTGATTTAGATCTGACTGGAATTCCAGCCATTACTGGTCCTTGAGTTTCAGGATCATAGTTAACAGCATCACCTTTTACAATAACTTCTGAATTAAGAGTAACCCAATTAATGAGTGCTCCGTCTAGTCTAAAGATCCAACTTGCCCCCATTTCTTCACCTGTAACAAAATGACCATGCTTCACTTTTGCTGGCCTGAAGAAATAAGTCCCAGGTGTAAAACGTCCAAAATTATAATCAAGGTGTCCGGTTAAAGTATAGGCCTCCTCAAAAATTGGATGATGTATGAGCCTATCATCTGTCCATCCAGGTGGCGCCCACCCAAGCATAGTAATAAATCCTTTGTCATTCTGATCCTCGGGTGATGGGTCATGGTAGAGAATTTTAAGTTGTAAAAAACGTTGTGTATCACCTTCATAGATATTGTCCATCCAATCCATTTTAGTAGAATCACAAATGGTTAATTTGCCAGGCTCCTCTGAGGCAGTGTTACCTCCTTCAGGAATAAAATCACTTTTATCTGTCTCTGAAACTGAAAAACCCCAATCACCATATTCTCTAAAAATAAGAACTTCAGCCCCCTCATCAACACTTATAGCAGGAACTTTTAAACCAGCTGGTGCTCGCCAATACATCCCTGGGCCAAAAATTTGGTCTCCCATTTTTACTTTGCCCTCTAAGACGAACCATTCTGTATCTGCTTCATGGTAACCAGCAGGACGATCCCATGCAGTTTCAAAAGATAGTTTTGTTGAACAAGAGCCATCTTCTTCATCATAAGAGAGGTTTCTTTGCATGACCCTTCCTGTGCCAGCGTGAAGTTCTGCAGGGTGCCAACAAAGGTCGCTTTGTTGTATTAGTTCTACATGAGGTCTCATAGGCTTGTTCCCAAAAATAAGTTAATTAAATGTAGAATATATGAAAGTTTATACTTGATAAAGAGTTGTCAAATTATTTTCATTAAATGATAATCATAGATAGCTTAATTTAAGGAGAGGAAGATGTCTGAAATAAGACTTTCATGGTCTGGTGCAGATGTTACTGTGACTGATGAATATTTGGATGAAACCCGTGTTTCAGTCAACATGGAGCAGAACAGAGCTTTCAGAGACTGGCGAGTTCCCAGGGCAATAGAGTTAGCACAACGAAATCTAGACGCCTTAGAGGCTGACAATGCTTCGGAAGAAACACAAGCCACTTTAGCCATGTATATAGGAGAACTATATTGTTGGCAAGAGGACGGTGAGGTGATAGAACCTGAAGTTAAAGTAAGCTAATAATAAGCGGGGGTTTATACAATGGCTGAGTATGAGATATGGAAATTTTTACATATTTGTATGTTTGTTTTTTGGTTAGGAACGGACATGGGAGTAATGCTTTGTTCAAAGAAGTCCACAGACCCTAATTTAGGAGTAGAGGCCCGTTTCCAAATGTTGGAAATGGCTCTTAAAATTGAGATCCTTCCCAGAGTTATGTGGGTCATGGCCTTACCTTTAGGGGTTCATTTATCTAAATCATTAGGATATATAGAGCCTAGCGTCTTAACATTAACCTTGATGTGGGTATTTGTTCTAATGTGGCTAGTAATTAATGTCGGTGGGGCTACTAATTTAGAGAAACCCTGGGGTCAACAACTCTCAAAGATAAATCGGTTTGTCGTTGCTTCATTGGGGGTAGGGTTAATTATTGTAGCCGCTTCTTCTTTTATGGGTTATGGACCTTATGAACCAAACTCTATAGCACTAAAAGTAGGGCTATATGGGTTAATTAACTTAACAATATTAGGTATAGAGATTGCCTTTTTCCCTTTGGGGATGGCATTTGAAAGATTGGCCACAGAAGGTTCTAGTCCAGAATTAGAATCTTCAATCACTAACGGTATGAAAACTACTCTACTGTGGGTACACACAACCTACATTATGATATTCATTGTTGCTTTTATTGGCGTTACAAAAATTCTTGGTTAGTTACTAAAGATAAGTCTTTTGACCACTAGTTTTCAAAGGAACCTCACAAGACCATTGCTACAATGGTGGCATAAAAATGGGCGTAAAGATCTCCCTTGGCAGGAGTCGCCGTCAATTTATAAGACCTGGGTCTCTGAGATTATGTTGCAGCAAACTCAAGTAGTTACGGTCATACCTTATTTTAAGAAGTTTATAAAAGCGTTTCCAACGGTCACAAGTCTTGCTGACGCAACCGAAGATCAGGTTATGAGTCATTGGTCGGGTTTAGGGTTTTATTCAAGAGCTAGAAATCTTCACAAGAGTTCAAAAATTATAGTTGATCTATATAAGGGTGAAATACCAAAGAAACTTGAGGAATTAATAGCATTACCAGGAATCGGGCGATCAACAGCTGGCGCTATATTATCGCTTTCTTATATAGAACCTCAGCCAATTTTAGACGGCAATGTTAAAAGAGTTTTAACTAGGTTCTTTAACATCAGTGGGGATCTAAAGTTAAGCAAAACTAATAATAAACTGTGGTCTCTTGCGATAGGGTGCTTGCCAGAGACAGACTATAGTTTTTATACCCAAGCCATAATGGATCTTGGCGCAACTATTTGCACCTCAAAAAAACCTCAATGTGTAATATGTCCAGTGAAAAAGAATTGCATAGCTTTCGAGAAGAACTTAGTCAGTTTATTACCCACCAAAACAATAAAAAAGAAGAAGCCAAAACAAACAGTTTTTTTTCTTATCTTGAAGGATCAAGACAATAACATTCTTTTAGAAAAGAGAGAAAATAAAGGAATATGGGGTGGTTTATGGTCTTTTCCAGAGCTAGATACCAACAAAAATATAGAGAAATGGTGTAATAAAGTTAGCCAAGACATAAAAAATATAGAATATGGCACAATAATACATCATGGCTTTAGCCATTTTGATTTAGAAATTACACCAGTTGTTATTGATATTAAAGATACGATGAGCTTGGAAGAACACCATGGTAGATTTACCAAAAAACAAATTAGTAAACTAGGTGTTCCAAAACCAGTAAAATCATTAATTAATCAATTAAAATAATAAATCAATGGAAAGAATAATTTACTGCGAGTACTACAAAGAAGATAGAGTTGGCCTTGAAAGACCACCTTACCCTGGCGAGATAGGTAAGAAAATTTATGAGTCAATTTCTAAAGAAGCCTGGCAATTATGGTTAGAACATCAAACTATGTTAATTAATGAGAATAGACTTTCCATGGTTGACCCAGAAGCTAGACGATTTCTTAATGAAGAGTTGCAGAAATTCTTTTTTGGCGAGGGCTCAACAAAACCAAAAGAATATATTCCTCCAGAATAAGTATTAATTTATCAATTGAGAATTTTTCTATAGAATATTCCCAATCCATGGCCAGATAGCTCAGTCGGTAGAGCAGCGGACTGAAAATCCGCGTGTCGGTGGTTCGATTCCACCTCTGGCCACCACCATTTCTTAATAATCCTAAGGTAAAATAGTTTTAGAATGATTCTAAAAAGCGCAAGGATATAGTTATAAAGCCTTTATTTTAGTTTTTTTTGATAATAAATTAAAAACAGTAACAATATCAATACTTTATTCGTTTAATAGTGCATTATAACTATTATGCTTATAATCTATTAGCTGCTTAAATCTATCTCCATAGCCTCTTTCAAAGCTTTATGAAAATGTTGTATAAAAACAAATAATCAACCTGTTTTTGACTCATCCACTAGCTTTTGCTTATATCGAATGTCCTTATGAATAATTTATTGTTTATAAGGGAATTAAAAATTAACCTTAATTAGGGGAGTATTTTATCATGGGTAAAATCAAAGGTTGGATTGGAGAACTAACAGATATCGCAGTTGCTCTTGTAGCACTCGGTGTTGCCGCTGGCGTTGTATTTGGTGATGTACCATTTGTAGGCGCTGTATTGGGAAATTTGATCGATTTGATCAATTCTCTAGGTGATAACGGTGTTGTTGGTATCATCGTTCTTGCAATTCTCTCAGGTATGTACGGCCGAAGCGGTATGTAAATGGGAAAAAAGCTTTTTAAGTTTTTAAATTCTTAAAAGCATAAGAAAGGGTTCTTTCAAAGGGCCCTTTTTTTTTATTTAGGCTACAATCTATCAGTATGTTTAAACCTTTCTTAAAACAATTAACTAAAGTTACAGATCTAACAATTCTGTTTGCAACCATATTTGTTTTCCTAGCCTTTATAACTCCAGAGGAATTGTCACAAGTGCCTTTAAATAATGCACGAGACGACTATGATAGAACAGCTTCCTCATTAGCCTTAGCAGAGAGCAAGGTAATTTCTTCGAGGATAGAACTAGAAGAGTCTATTGCAATTAACAATGCAATAAGGAATTCTATTGCAGCTGCTGAGAATGTCATAAATTCTATTGATACTGACTTTGTTGAAAGTGTCATAAATGATAGTGATACTGGCGCTGATCTAGGCTTAACTAATCAAGCAAACACAGAACTGGATCAAGCAAACACAGAACTGGATCAAGCAAACACAGAACTGGATCAAGCAAACACAGAACTGGATCAAGCAAACACAGAACTGGATCAAGCAAACACAGAACTGGATCAAGCAAACACAGAACTGGATAAACTTAACACTGAATTAGTCGCTAATGAATCTCAGTTAAAGCTCTTTAGGGAGGCTTCAGAGGAAGCAAGCAAAAATGTTGTTTTATTACAGAGCCAGCTAAATATGATTGTGAAAACAATTGCTGATATAGAAACTGCAGCATTGTCTTCAAGATCTATATCTTGGCTACAACCAGTCAGAAAAAACACTAGTGAACTCACTGATGCTGCGGGCATGGATGGGCTTATTGCTGGCTTTGCCGCATTAATCTTTTGTTTAGTTTGCAGGCGTAGGGAGACTTGGTTTAAACAAATGTTTGGGATCTATTTTAGATAAAACACCTTTAGGATTTATCAATTAAATTAGTCTTTTATGAAGACCTTTCATTTTAGAGATACCACAGCCGGACTAATTGAGAGCAACGATCAAGAGAGACAATTTAGATTAATATGACACACCCAGACTTCAATGCTAATAACTGTTTTGTCTGTGGCCCAGATAATCCTATAGGCTTAAAAATAAAGTTTACTATTGATGATGACGAGGTATGTCGAGGAAGATTTACCCCCAAAGAAAATCATGTCGGTTATCAGAATACTACTCATGGGGGTATTATTTTTAGTCTGTTGGATGATGTTATGGCTAATTGGTTGTTCCTTAAAAACCAAGTTGCTCAAACAGCTCAATGTGATCTGAGGTATAGGCAAGTTTTACCAATAAATAATGAAGTTCTTCTTGAGGGGAGATGTATCAAAACAAAATCTAGAGTGGCTTTTATGCAGGGAAGAGTTTTACTGGCTTCTGACCAGACTGTTATTGCAGAGAGTGAAGCAAAATTTATGATTATTTCCAAGTAATACCAATGTAACTTTTTGTAACTCTTGCAGATATAAATCATTATTTTCATTACGATCTAATCGATTAACTCTTGGAATCCGAACGTTCAAGAATAGCGAAGCTATAGTTATATATATAAATGATAAATAAAGTAAAAAAATACATTTCTGAAATACCTCGTTCTACCAAGGCAATAATAATTCTGTTGACTGGCACCGTTCTATTTATTTTTTATCTTTCGGCAACGAAGCTTGACCCACCATTGATAGTTGCCAAAGAGAAAGTCTGGCCAGTCTCTGCCCAACAAGCTGAATATAAGGATGTACAACCCCAATTGAGACTTTTTGGAGAAATTGTTTCATCAAGAAGAAGTGATTTAAGAGCATTTGTTGGCGGGCAAGTCACTCAAGTAGGAGATAATTTTAAAGAAGGAGGCGTGGTCAAACAAGGAGAGCTCTTAGTTACAATTGATGATTTTGAATATAAAAATGATGTTATTGAAGAACAGGCAAGGTATCAAATATTGAAGCGAGATTATGAGAGAGCTGAAGAGTTATTTATTCAAGGATCAATTTCAGAACAATTTCGGGATAACGCATTACTTGAGAAAATCCAACAAGAAATAGTTCTTGCAGAGGCAGAGAAAGACTTAAGAGACACTAAACTCTACGCACCTTATGACGGAGTCATCAATGATGTTTTGGTGAGTTTAGGGAAACAGGTAAGTACTTTTAATGACAAGATTGGAGAAATTATTGATATTAATAATCTTGAGGTCAGGTTCTCACTTTCAAAAACTCAGTACGGTAGATTATTAGAAGATGAGAATTCCATCATAGGAAGGCCGGTATCGATCAATTGGACTGTTGGAAATAAAACCATCCCTTTCGAAGCAATCATTGCACGAATTGGCGCTGAGATTAAATCTAATACGGGCGGTGTTGATGTTTATGCCAACCTTTCTTTAATAGACAGCGGTACAGCTTTGATTAGGCCTGGTGCTTTTGTAAGACTTATGGTGCCTGATAAAAATTATAATTCAGTTATTGTCGTACCTGAAACTTCTATTTACGAAGATGCCTATGTGTTTGTTGTAAAAGACCAGCGTTTGACTAAACAGTTTATTAATATCCTTGGCTATGATGGTAGTAATGCATTATTGACCGTGCAAAAAAATTCAGATATTCAAACAGGGGATATGATCATAACAAACCAATTAATGGAAGCCGGGGAAGGCGTATTGGTTGATATTTTATAACTATGTATAAGAATCTTAGTCAAAAGAATAGTAGTGGCTCAAACTATTCAAGCCAAGGCATTATCACTTTTTTTAGTCAGCATAAAGTTGCTGGGAATCTCTTAATGGCCCTAATGATTCTCTTTGGAATATTCGGATTAAGCCAACTTAAAAGACAATTGATGCCAGATTTTGGGATTGAAATAGTCACTGTTAATGTTGAGTGGCCTGGAGCAAGCGCAGAAGATGTTGAAGAAAATATTATCAATGCGATAGAGCCAGAAGTTAGATTTATCAATGATGTTAATGATGTTGATTCTTTTGCTTATGAAGGCAGAAGCAAAGTATCAATAGGTTTTAAACAAGGTGCTTCAATGTCGAAAGCATTAACTGATGTTCAATCTGCTATTTCAAGAATATCAACTTTTCCACAAGACATAGAGAAACCTGTAATTAGTCAAGTGCTCCAAAGGGACGAAGTTTGCCGAATTGATATTTCAGGCCCTTTCTCAAATAAAACACTGAAATATTTTGCACGTCAAATGCGTGATGATTTAATTAATATGGGTCTGGCAAGTGTAGATTTTGAGGGAGCAAGAGATCAAGAAATCTGGGTAGAGGTTCCTTCAGATAATTTAAGAGAATTAGACCTGTCACTTGATGACATTTCTAAAAGACTGTCAGCCTCTAGCATAGATTTACCATCTGGAAGTATTAATTCAGGGGGAATATCTAGACAAATTAGAAGTGAGCAACTGGCAAGAAATCCTAGCGATCTTAGAAAGATTGAAGTCTTATCTAAATCAACAGGCGAAAAGCTCTATCTAGGAGATATTGCAACTGTATACGAAACATTCCAAGAAAATTCTAGTTATCGTATTAATGATAGTGGTCCATCAATAGGTTTAGTGGTGTATAGAACACAGGGAGCTGATTCACTTGTTTCGCATGATTTAGTTGAGAAATATATGGAAAATGTTTCTTCGAAATACCCTCAAAGTTTAGACATAGTTGTGTACGATGTTTTTGCAGATTCCGTCAGACAACGAATTGATATGCTCATTGACAATGGGTTCACTGGTCTAGTATTAGTGCTATTAGTTTTATTTGTCTTCTTGAATGGAAGAATTGCAATTTGGGTGGCTTTAGGCATACCAGTTGCTTTCTTAGCTGCTTTAGGGGGCATGTATTTCATCGGATTATCTCTCGATATGATCAGTATGTTTGCACTGATTATGGGAGTCGGCATTGTTGTTGATGATGCCATTGTGGTTTCTGAGCATACAACCACTTTGCACCGAAGAGGAATGAACTATAAAGATGCTTCTAGGATTGGTGCCCAAAGAATGTTTTACCCAGTACTAGCTGCATGCTTAACTACTCTAGCAGCATTTTTACCTGTTCTCATGGTGAAGGCTGATGTTGGTACTATCATTGCCCCTATACCGATTACTCTAGGCTTAATTATTATTGCAAGCTTGATTGAATGCTTTTTAATTCTTCCGATGCATCTCAGACATGCAATGAAGAGAATGAGCCAACAGGATCAAACCAAGACAAGAACATTTGATGTTTATTTTAATCATTTTAGAGACCATTATGTTGCCCCATTGGTAGCTAGAACCTATGCGAGTAAAAGATTTACAGTGCTAGCAACAATTTGCTTATTTTTCATGTCAGTCAGTTTGTTATTTTCAGGACGAGTTAATTTTGAATTTTTTGATACCCCTGAAAGTGACACTGTCCTTGCTAATTTCTCATTTTCTCCAGGCACTCCTGAATCAAAGACCCAAGCAATGGTTGAAGAATTAGGGCGATCAGCACTAGCCGTTGAGAGCAGCTTAACGAACAATTCTGGGAGCCTCGTAAAATTTGGAGTAGGGAATATAGGATCGACAGATGCAGGCAGGGGGAATCTGCTTACCAATACCACAGGTTCTCACATTGGCTCCTATACTGTGGAGTTGGTTGCTGGTGATAAAAGACGTATTCGGAATATAGAATTTATTGAAGCCTGGGAAGAGTCCACCAGGATGATGCCTGGTATTGAGAGCTTCATTGTCTTTGAGAGTCAAACAGGCGGGCCACCAGGGAGAGATCTTGATATAAGAATTGCGAGTGATGATTTGCAAACGGCAAAAAAAGCTGCGTTAGCTTTGAGAAATGAACTCAGATCATTACCTGGACTTATTGCTATTGAAGACGACTTACCTTTTGGAAAACAAGAGATACTCTTAGAGATTACTCCAGAAGGCGAAGCGATGGGTTTTAGTGCTGAAGAAATAGCAAGGCAGGTCCGGAATTCGTTTTCAGGGGCTGTTGCAAAACGTTTTTCACAGGATGGAGAAGAGATAGTGGTTAGGGTTAAGTTACCTAAAGTAGAGACCATCAATCAAACCATACGCGATATTTCCTTGATTACACCTGACAACAACAATGTGCTTCTATCGGAAGTGGTTATATTGAAACAAAGGTTAGGGTTTACAAAAATTAGGAAAGAAGGTGGCGTGAGAAAGGTTTCTGTGACAGCTGATGTGAACCCAGCAATCACAACCACCAATATTGTCCTTCAGTCCGTTCGTAAAAATATCGCACCTAAAATTGAAAATGATTTTAATGTAACAGTTGAATACAAAGGGAAAGCAGAAGAACAATCAGAGGCTCTCGGTGACCTTAGTTTAGCTCTGATTATTACAATTGCATCTATATACATTATACTCGCCTGGTTGTTCTCTAGTTACACAACTCCTCTCCTGATAATGTCTGTAGTGCCTTTCGGACTTATTGGAGCTATTTTAGGGCATTATCTTTTAGGTTTTAACCTCAGTATGTTTAGCCTAATGGCCTTCTTTGGGCTAACTGGAGTCTTAG
>Ga0209035_10001311_pt1 | contig 10160 bp, 8 predicted proteins | sample MarorgKNORR_S2LV_6_FD_188220 | JGI IMG/M metagenome (GOLD analysis project Ga0209035, IMG submission 188220) | Marine microbial communities from the Southern Atlantic Ocean, analyzing organic carbon cycling - AAIW_A/KNORR_S2/LV (SPAdes) (version 2) | ecosystem: Environmental > Aquatic > Marine >...
GGACCAAACTGCCTTCCACTGAATTCTCAACAGCACTAATCAAATCGCTAACCACAGCTTCAGCCCCTCGCTCAAGACCAGCCGATTGGAGCTTGTCTAGTGTCATCAATGGGGCTTCTAACCAAGCAACCCCTGTAGTATAGGTCTCTTGAGATATTTCAGGATGATAGGGTTCCTCCAGTAGATCAAAAGCCAGTACGCCATAGTAAGACAGGGCGCTATTCTTACTCAATTGCTGGAGAATTTCAAAAGCCTCTTGAGTCCGTCCTAGCTCTACAAGTGTTCTCGAAAGCCAGTAAGCCGCTTCTTCCCACCGACGTCCAGTTGGAAATTCCTTTAAATACACCCTGAAAACGTCAACCGCTTTTAGATAATTCTGCTCCTCAAGATATATCTGACCTAATCGCATTCGAGCCAATCCAGCCGAAGCGTGTGAAGATCCCATGTCTTGTATTGCATGATAGTAAAATTTTGCCGCTTGATAATTACTACTGGAAAATGCAGAGTGACCTTTCGAAGCGATAATATCTGTTCCCTGACGACTTTTTGGAAATCTTTCTGTTATCCATCCTTCGATAGTCCGAACCGCAGAAGAATTCCCTTGGCTCCTCCGAGCCTGACGCCATTGATCAAGAACTTTGAGTTCAAAATCACCGTCGTCAATTTCTACAAGCTTCCTAAAAAGCACCACTGATTCTTCTATTCTTCCAGTTTTCCACAACAAGCTAGCTCTGGACATTTGGATCTCCTGACTTTTCCAAATCGAGTCAGGAGCCAAGAGTCCATAACGATCCAATGCTATAAGTGCGCGGTGATGCTCTCTTGCATCTTCCAGCGCTTTCGCATAAAGCAGCGACGTTTCCTGATCTACTGAACCTAACCTAAACAGTGCCCATGCAGCCTCAGCTCCTGAGGAACCAATTGGATGAGTTTCAAATGAATCCAGGTAAGCTTGTTTGGCACCTATGGTATCCCCAGACGCCAATTTCAACCCGGCCACTGCATTGAAGATCTGACTTCCCCGAGAAGGCGTACTAGTTTGGTCGCTAATTCTTAAATAGCTCTCCAATGCTTGAGCGGAATCTCCAATAATCAACCAGCTCTTGGCTTCCAGATTCCAAGCATGGGAAGCAGTCAAACGATCACTCCAGACAAGAGGAAGTAATCTGAGGACCAAATCGACGTTTCTTCCCTCACTGGCTTTTTCAGCAATCTTGAGAGCAGTCCAGCTAGCCAATACAGGATCGATTGACATTAAGTTTCCAGATATTTCCACTGCCGCTTCCAGATCACCCGCTCGGAAAGCTGTTCGAGCGGTCCTGGACATCAGCACCCCTATATTCTCTTCATCCTTGACTCTCGAATCCAACAAGTCTGCATACTCTTCATATGCCAAAGCCCATTCCCCAGTTTCCTCATAGCCACGGGCCAACAACACCTGTAACCTGAAGGATTCATCAGGAATCGGACTATAGCCCTCCAATCCTTGGATCACTCCGTCCCAATTAGCCCATCTCGCATCTGCCTCAGCCAAAAGTACAACCATTTCCGGAGTAAATTGATCTCGGCTTTCTTGAGAATCGCGCAAAATCTGACTGGCATGCCAAAACCGACCAATAGCGAACTCTTTTTCCGCAATGCCAAAAAGGGTGTGGCTATCTTGAGCGGACAACTTGCCGACCATTCCTGGGGCAGAAAAGAATAAAAGAGATAATACGAAAATTCTTAGAAAAATCATTACATACCGCTGTTATCAGTCCGAATTTAAGATTTTGTATTCAGCTAAAAAATCATTCTCAAAGTACACGTTCGAACTAATTAGGAACAGAATAAAAAAAGGGTGCGGCGATAAAAGCCGCACCCTTTTTTCTAGATAATCCAGTGATTTTTGCTGTTAACCCTCTCTTGCGTGGAGAACGTCGATCATATTCTGAGCCGATTCCTCCATGTCGATAACCAAGCTATCGATTTTAGAAACAAAGATGTTGTGCGCCACACTCACTGGAATAGCAATCACCAATCCAGCAGCTGTAGTCAGCAGAGCAACCTTAATCCCACCTGCAACCAAAGTTGCTTCAACTTCTCCAGCAGCCTCAATGGATTGGAATGCGATAATCATTCCGATAACCGTACCCAGAAAACCAAGCAACGGAGCCACGTTGGTGAGAGTTGCTAAGACCACAAGCATGCTTTCCAACCTACTCAATTGGATGAGACCCTCATTCTCGATCGCCTTGTTGACTCTTTCACTGCCTTCATCAGCCCTCTCTAATCCTGCATGCAGAATTTTTGCGGCTGGTGCATTGGAGCCTGCTGTAGCTTCCAGGGCTTCATCAAGTCTACCTTCCGAGAGAAGACCATCTACTTCGGCAAGAATCTTTTTGGTAGCAACTGATGCCCTGGTCAGATCAATCGCTTTATAAATGATGACAACAAAGCCGATAATAACACAGATGGCTAAAGGCCAGCGCATAAATCCAGTTTCGTCCCAAATGAATGCCGCATTTTCCATCATCGTCAGCTCCTGCATTTCCACACCTGGAATTTGCATGAGACCACCATAGATCTTCATCAAACCTGCCAAAACTACCTCCAGCCAAAAGTTCTCATTTTTTTCTGTCGCTACAGTCTTTCAAACAGAGTCTTCTTTAATATTTTGGGAACGGAATTCTGCCCCCTCTGTCCCAACATGTCAAGCCCAAGATCTTAATATAACTTGGAAATGATTCCAGGAATCGTCAGACACTCAACAATCTTGGGAATTCAACGAGAAAAAAAATAGTCTATTCTTGCCGATAAGTCTATCATTTTCTCCAAGTCCATTCGTCAGAGCTATAGCGCTTCAAAAAATCAATCTCAGCTTCCCGTTCATTTTCTTTCAGCTCGGTCTCATGCCAATCACCTCCAAAGGCTGATCTGAACCCTCCACGGATAGCAAAAACCAGGTCTTCCCAAGTCGGGAGTGGACTCATCACTTCAATCAAACTCGTGGCAGTCCCTTCATCTTCCTTCATCTTCCCCTCAAAACACAGTCTCTCCAAGGAGCCTTGTCCTTGTTCTATGAGGAGTGATCCATGTTGCAGAATAGACCCCTTCTCTCGCACTTGTGCACTGCCTACTAATTTTTTTTCATTAACAATAACTTCCCCTTCTGCATAATCTTGAAAACAGAAGGCAGTCTCAGTACCAGATAGAGTTGCTTGCCCAAGCCCAGCAGCTACCGCTGGAATCCCCAAGGAAATCAAAGCTTCTAGAAAAGCACTGTTAATTTTTTTATAGATACTCCGTATACCCCATCGCCTAGCAGAAGGCAAAACCACAGAATAAGTCAATTCCCGATCATGGTACACCGCTTTCCCACCTGTTGGACGGCGAACAAATTCGACACCTTCCTTAGAAGCCAATTTTCTATCGTAGAGGCCTCGTACTTGTTCATTTCGTCCAAAGGAAATGGTTGGATTCTTCCACCTGTAGATACGCAAACTAGCTTCATCCGTGCCGAGAGAAGACAGTAACGCATGATCCCGAGCCATATTAACGGGTCCCGAGAGTGGCTCGTCCACCAACACCCTCCACCTGGTATATCCGAAACTCTTCAAACTACGGATATACTCCTAGGGAATAATTTCCTAGCCCAGCCTCTCGGAAAGAGTCCTCAACCACTTTAGAAATCGTAAGAACTCTGACCGGGCTCTAAGATTTCAACAGTCGCTCGATCTCCAATCATTGCCTTGAATTTTTCTGGATCTTGTTCGATCAACGGCCAAGTCTGGTAATGAAATGGTATCACTACAGCTGGACGAATAAACTCCACCGCAGTCACCGCATCTTCAAGGCCCATTGTAAAGTTGTCTCCGATCGGCAAGAGGGCTATATCAACTTTATCCCGTAAAAGCTTCATATCCATAGTAAGTCCCGTATCTCCAGCGTGATACAGGCGCCTCCCTGGACCCAAATCAAAAACAAAGCCCCCTGGATTAGTCGTGTAAGCTTCCGCCCCTTCGCCATAAACACGGCCACCGTGGACCGCCGTCACCATTTTAGCCCTACCAAAAGGAAAGTCCCATCCTCCACCGATATGCATTGGATGAACATCAGTCAATCCTTGGGTCTCCACGTATTCAACAAGCTCATAACTGCCGACAAACTTTGCCCCACTCGCCTTAGCCAAAGGAATAGCATCCGCAAAATGATCGAAATGACCATGCGTACAGAAAATAAAATCTGCCTCAACTTGGTCTACCTTGATGTCTGTCCATGGATTTTCAGCAAAGAATGGATCTATGATAATCCTTGTACCATCTTCGGTGGTTAATCCAAATGTCGCGTGTCCATAAAAATCCAGCTTTGCCATTTTCTAAACCCCTCCAGATTATTGATCTAACCCATTTTGACTAGTCCAAATTATTCTTCAATATAATCTTCCAGAGGAGGACAAGCACAAATCAGATTTCTGTCTCCCTGAACATTATCTATTCTACGAACGGGAACCCAATATTTGTGTTCCCGTGTCCACGAAGCAGGATAAGCTGCCTTTTCTCTCGGATAATCACACGACCAGTCAGAAGAACTGACAAAGGCAGCAGTGTGAGGAGAATTTTTGAGTACATTATTAGTCGGATCTGCTTGTCCTAATTCCACTTCACGGATTTCTTCGCGAATCGATAATAACGCCTCGCAGAACCGATCTAATTCTTGCCGAGATTCACTCTCCGTGGGTTCAATCATAATTGTACCAGCTACAGGAAAAGAGATTGTTGGAGCATGGAAGCCATAATCTATCAATCGCTTTGCAACATCTTCAGCCGAAATATCTACTGTTTTCTTAAACTCCCTCAGATCGATAATGAACTCGTGAGCCACTCGGCCTAAATCACCCCTATACAGTACCTCGAACTGGTCACGCAACCTGCTCTCCATATAATTTGCATTTAGTATCGCAACCTGCGTCGCCTTCTTGACTCCAGCCCGGCCCAACAATGCAATGTACGCCCAAGAAATCAGTAGGATACTACTACTTCCCCAAGGGGCAGCAGAAACAGGACGAATACCTTGTTCGCCTCCGCAGTCAGCCTGGGGATGCCCTGGTAAAAAAGGAGCCAATTCAGACGTAACACAAATCGGCCCCATTCCAGGACCGCCTCCTCCATGCGGGATAGAAAAGGTTTTGTGCAGGTTGATATGGCATACATCTGCACCATAATCTCCGGGTCGACAAAGACCTACCTGAGCATTCAAATTAGCCCCATCTAGGTAAACACGCCCACCGAACTGATGGATGATATCACAAATCTCCTTGATTCCGGACTCAAAGACCCCGTGAGTAGAGGGGTAGGTCACCATCAATGCTGCCAACTCTTCACTATGACGCTCGGCTTTCTCCCTTAGGTCGGTCAAATCAATATTCCCTGATGTATCACACTGCACCGCCACTACTTTCATGCCAGCTAAAACAGCGCTTGCTGGGTTAGTCCCGTGTGCGGAAGTTGGTATCAGACATACATTTCTGTGACCCTGCTCAACACTTTCGTGATAAGCTTTGATAACCAAAAGGCCGGTATACTCCCCTTGAGCCCCAGAGTTCGGTTGCAAAGAAGTATGCTCTAGGCCACTTATCTCAGAGAGCCATCTCTTTAAATCCATAAAAATCTTCTGATAACCCTTGGCTTGATCGACAGGTGCAAACGGATGCAATCTTCCAAATGCATTCCATGTGACTGGAATCATCTCCGCAGTAGCATTCAGTTTCATCGTACAAGATCCCAACGGAATCATGCTCGTGGTCAAAGATAAATCCTTATTTTCAAGCTTGTTCAGATACCTAAGCATCTCACTTTCTGAGTGATAGCTCTGAAACACTGGATGCTGAAGAAAACTAGAAGCTCTCTCCAACTCTTTTGGGATACTCGGTTCGACTGAAGAAGCCAATTCTAGAGACCGAGAGTTCACTCCTCCCTGATTATTGTCTAAATCGAAAACAGAAAGAAGTTCCTCAATATGCTTTTGCGACGTTGTCTCATCTATAGAAATACCGATCAATCCCTGTCCGTAATCTCTCAGATTGATTTTTCTCTCTCGAGCCCGATGCAACAGTTCTTGTGCTGATTCTTCCCCTACATCTATCTGAAGGGTGTCGAAAAAAGTTCCATGTGTCACACTCTGGCCCATCTCTTTAAGACCGCTAGCTAGCAACTTAGTCAGCAGATGGATTCGTGCAGCAATGCTCGTTAATCCTTCTGGTCCATGATAAACGGCGTACATACCAGCCATTACTGCAAGCAGTACCTGAGCGGTGCAAATATTTGAAGTGGCCTTCCCACGTCTAATGTGCTGCTCTCTAGTCTGTAAAGCCATCCGAAGAGCTGGCCTGCCTTCTACATCCTTAGACACTCCTATGATACGGCCAGGCAACTTTCTTTTGAACTTCTCTCCAGTTGCAAAGTAAGCTGCATGTGGGCCTCCAAAGCCCATGGGCACTCCAAATCTTTGGGTGCTCCCTACTGCCACATCAGCTCCCATTTCTCCTGGGGGTTTCACCATAGTAAGGGCCAACAGGTCTGCTGCCATTACAACCGAGACTCCAGAGCTATGAGCTATTTCACAAAAATCGGTATAATCTACAAGCAATCCATCAGTTCCAGGATATTGCACCAAAGAACCGAAAAAAGTTTGCTGGTCTCCTTCTAAAAATTGCCTCTCGGATCCTACTACCACTTTGATACCCATTGGGGCTGCTCGACCCCGAACCACCTCAACAGTTTGAGGATGACAATTCTCAGAAACGAAGAAGGAATTCCTTACATCATTTCCAATCTCTCCGTAGAGCATTGTCATCGCTTCAGCGGCAGCAGTGCTTTCATCTAGAAGTGATGCATTAGCAATCTCCAAACCGGTCAGATCTATCACCATAGTTTGAAAATTTAATAACGCTTCAAGACGCCCCTGAGAAATCTCCGCCTGGTAAGGAGTGTAAGCGGTGTACCATCCTGGATTCTCCAACACGTTCCTAGAAATCACATTTGGAACTATCGTATCATAGTAACCCATTCCGATATACGACTGAAAAATTTCATTATCGGAACTGATTCGATTGATGTAGTCTAGCAACCCATCTTCTGAGTAACCTTCTGGAAGATCTAAGTATCTATCAATTTTTATCGACTCAGGCACTGTTTGATCTATAAGTTCATCAAGCTTAGACAGTCCGAGACATTTCAACATTTCCTGCACATCGGAATCCCTTGGACCGATATGCCGATCAGAAAACTGGCTGTTGTCCTGTGGAACTAAGACCATCTAATCTCCAACAAAAGATCGATATGCAGATGCGTCCATCATGGATTCCGTGCCCTCTCCTGCATCAATCCGCAAACAAACCATCCACCCATCCCCATAGGGGTCTGTATTGATGAGTGCCGGATCTTGATCTAATTTTTCATTTACTTCGACGACTTCTCCCGCCAATGGACAATAGAGATCACTAACAGCCTTGACTGCCTCAATGGTACCAAAAACTCCCATGCTATCGAAATGGTTTCCCTTTTCAGGGAGTTCCACATAAACTACGTCTCCTAATTCGGCCTGTGCATACGCAGTAATTCCAACCCGATAAACACCTTCTTCCTCAGTAGGTTGGAGATACTCATGCTCCTCCGTATAACGCAGCCCCTCAGGGTACTCAGACATCATGCCTCCAGGGTCGAGTGTTTAGGTCATCTCCACAATGAACCCATTTAAATTTAAGTAAAAACCAACAGAAACAAAGTCTAATCCAGACCGCCGAAAATAAACCTTTTCCAACCGAAGTACCATACGTAACTTTAATTAGAATTCCTACTACTACAGACAAACAAAACCATCCTTAAAACGAAAGGTTCTTAGACGCTATGAGTGAGATTGATACCTGGACACATCACCCAGCATTAACATCATTTTCCAGTGATGAAAAAATGTTCAAGGAGGCGGTCCGCACTTTTGCATTAGCAGAAATAGCCCCCTTAGTTTCAGAGATGGATTCCAAGCAAAGCATAGAGCCTGAGTTGATCAAAAAGATTTTCGACATGGGGCTAATGAGTATTGAAATCCCAGAAAAATACGGTGGAACAGGATCTAGTTTCTTTAACTCGATCCTACTCATAGAAGAAATCTCTAGAGTGGACCCTTCTGTAGCTATCCTCATTGATGTCCAAAACACTCTTGTAAACAATGCCCTATATAAGTGGGGGTCAAAAGACATACGTAAACGATATCTACCTAAACTTTCATCTGAATGGATCGGGGCCTACGCACTGTCTGAAAGTGGAAGTGGTTCAGATGCATTCAGTCTCACATCTCAAGCATGCCGGGAGGGAAATGACTGGATACTCAATGGCCGTAAAGTTTGGATCACAAATGCAGCAGAGGCTTCTCTTTACATAGTTTTTGCCAACGTCAATCCAACAATGGGCTATAAAGGCATCACGGCATTTCTTGTAGAAAGAGATAGTCGGGGTCTTTCAGTAGGCAAGAAAGAGGACAAACTTGGGATCCGAGCCTCCTCTACCAGTGAATTAGTTCTAGAAGACGTAAGGGTACCAGGAGACAGAATGCTGGGATCCATCGGAGATGGTTACAAAGTAGCCATAGAAACTTTAAATGAAGGACGTATTGGCATTGGCGCTCAAATGATTGGATTAGCTCAAGGAGCACTCGATCACACCAAGAACTACATCAAAGAGCGAGAGCAATTCGGACAACCAATATCTGATTTTCAGGGCGTACAGTTTCAAATCGCTGAAGCTGCAACCGAGCTAGAAGCTTCTCGTCTTATGGTATACAACGTCGCCAGACTCAAAGACGAGGGCAAAGACTTCCTGGTGCAAGCAGCTATGGCCAAGTTACATTCTTCAAGGATGGCACAAAAAGTCACTTCTCTTTGTGTGGACCTTTACGGAGGATATGGATTTACAAGTGAGTACCCAGTTGAAAAATTTTACAGAGATTCAAAGATCGGAACTATCTATGAGGGAACTACAAATATGCAACTGCAAACCATAGCAAAGGTGTTACTGAAATGATGGGCTTAGGAATTACAGAAATTCTACTGGTTTCCCTTGTCGTGATTTTCTTCTTTGGAGCAAAAAAGATTCCGATAATTGCCAAAGGACTGGGGACGGGTATCCGAAATTTCAAAGGGGAATTGAAGAAACCCGAAATCACGAATGATGATGAGACTGCGGAAGATGCTCTAGAGACCGAAGAGTCTTATTGAACATAGTCATATAGCCAAATGGAACATTCTGCACTTAACAACATCATTATCGTATTAGATAATCCCAAACACCTCGTCAATATAGCAGGCGTCGTTCGTGTGATGATGAATATGGGTATATCCCAACTCCGTCTCGTAAATCCATCAAATTATGATATCCATCGAATCGATGGAATAGCTCACAGAAGCAGACAATTGGCCGAAACTGCAAAGATTTATTCAACCCTCACTGAGGCCTTAGCCGATACTACTTTTATCGTCGGCACCACAGCCCGTCCGCGGACCGCACAACGCAACTACTCAAAACCTCGAGATATAGCCCCGAGAATTATTGAAAAAACGATTCAGGGATCAGTCGCATTGGTTTTTGGCAAAGAAGACAGAGGCCTGACAAATGAAGGTTTAGATCTGTGTCATCAGTTAGCCATTATACCTACTGCCACCGAACACCCTAGTCTCAATTTAGCCCAAGCCTGTCTGGTCCTTTGCTACGAAATTCAGCTTGCCTGTCAGAAAGATACTCCCCCTCCCCTGGGAAAAAGAAACGCAGGGCCAGCAAATCATAAAGATGTGGAAGAAATGCATCTTGCCCTAAAGCAAGGTTTGCACCAAATGGGATTCTTCAAGGGAGATCGACACCCCGAAAGTATCTTGCGAATGCTACGAACACTGCTGTCGAGGGCAGAACCTGACCTCAGAGAAACACGATTAGTGAGAGCTATAGGATTTGAAATGTCCAAGTGCTTTAAGGGATCTGAAAAGCCCTAGGTCTAAAAATCAGTGCCCATTAGATACAAAAATGTAAAGTCTCCACCTAACCTAGACCGCTTGCCCGGTTTCACAATCCAACGTCTCCATCTCTACTGCTTCTGGATCTGACCCTGGTTGCCACAATTGAATAACTGGAAAA